>Ga0247723_1000282_pt1 | contig 34035 bp, 49 predicted proteins | sample MSEWelMarce5H_FC_FD_189079 | JGI IMG/M metagenome (GOLD analysis project Ga0247723, IMG submission 189079) | Subsurface sediment microbial communities from gas well in West Virginia, United States - MSEEL Well Study Marcellus 5H_FC | ecosystem: Environmental > Terrestrial > Deep subsurface >... | reverse complement strand
CTTCAAAGAAAAAGATTATTTTAAGAAATACAAGTCTTGAAGATGTAGATCAAAAAGATTATTTCTTTAAAAATAAAGAAACAGGTAATATAGAAACTGCGCCAGCATTTTTCAATAAAATTTGCGGTACACCAGTAGATCAAGAAGAACTTGTAACTGTGTTTGATAGCATTTTTCCTAAAAAGAAAGGATTCCTATTCTACAAGGTACAAGGAAAAGAACTTTATTTGGTAATTGTTCCACTAAAATATGCAACAACTATTGGTGAACAAAACGATTCAATTCCAGGAGACTTTCAAAAACATGCAATGTCCTTTATTGGAGAAGGTTCTGTAGGTATTGAATCACTAAAACAAAAGCTTACAAAGATCGCAAACCATTCTTCAATAGCAAAAGAAGAATTGTTCTAGTAAAACACTTGCATTAATTTTTACTAGTCTTATAATTATAAATAACTCTCGTCAACGACCACGATACGGTCGGATATAATATGAGTGAAATACAAACACCACAACACATTGAAGACGATTCAGAATTAGATAAGGTTCTTGAAGAATCTATCAATAGTGTAAAAGCTGGACAGACTCTAAAAGAGGAAACTCCTAAGGGTCAGACTGGAGCGACTGAAGAATCAGATGCAACGAAAGGAGCAACTGGTGATGAGGAATCTTCAGGGGAGAAGGACGGCGACTCTCAAGCAACTAAAGTAGCAGAAGCTGTTGAGTTTCGAATCCCAGAAAAAGGTAAATTCGAATCTGATGAAGCTTATGAGAAACGGGTAGAACTAGCCGATCTCGTGAGACAAAGAAAGTCAGCAACAACTCCTGAGGCAAAGGAAGCACTTACTGACAAGATTAAGCAAGCCCGAAAAGAAGTAGGGCGCGCGAATGAAATGTCAGCAAAATTTACTCAACCCGAAAATGTTACTCCGAAAGAAGATGAAGACGAAGATCCTTCAATTCAAGCAGATAGAGAACGAGCTAAACAACTTGGTCTCGCAACACCTGAAGATATTCAAGAAGCTATTCGACAAGAAAGATTTCAACAAAGCGTTCAAGACACAATCACTGGCTTTGTAGAAAAAACAAATGAACTATCAGATCCTGATGTTCGAGAAGTTTTCTTTGATTTCGTTGACCAAAACTTTATTTGGCAAGGAAAAACAGGAAAAGAATTGGCAACAGTTCTTGCACTGGCAAAAGAAGCTATGTTTAAACCTACAGAAACTATTCAAGAGCGTGCTCTGAAAGCGACTGAAGTTGAGAAAAAAATTGGTGCGATGCAATTCCCTGGTGGAACTGGATCTAAATCCACTTACTCTTCTGATATGAAACAAGCTATCGATGAATTAAAAGCTACAGGTATGTCTGAAGAAAAGGCAATTCAACTTCTATCTGACGAATAATATTTTCAAAAATTAACTTTTTGAAATATGTCTTTCATACAAGCAAATATCAAAAATCCAACTCGGTCATTGAAAGAAGTTCCAAAAGCTGGAGCAACTGTCATGACTAAGGGGTATGTACTTGCGTGGTCTAGTGGACTTGCTGTACTCGGTTCTTCTGCGACAACTCGTCCAGAAGTAATTGGTATCTGTAACCTATCTAGTACTGCAACAGATGCATTTACTGTAGTCCCAGTAATCGAAACATTTGAAAAAGATGTTTGGATTGCAGACTCAACTAACAACTCAGATGCTACACACAACGGGCAATTGATGGTGTTAGGTGCGAACGGTGGAATCGTAAACAACACAGGAACAACCAACGCGGCTGGGATTGTGCAACAAGTCGGTGTTTACGGTGCAGCAGCTGACAAGAAAATTCTTGTTCAATTCGTACAATAATTATTAGCTAATTAATTAATCATCAACATGAACGGAACAATTAATGATTATGCAGTGATCGTAAACAATGTACTAAAATACATTGCACCGAAAGTTGCACCATCAATCAAGTCAGAATATCTTGACTTCATGCACAAAGTGGAAGATAACCAAAGAATCTATTCAGATACTGGGGTTACAGGTCTAGGAATGGCAGAAATCATCCCAGACGGAGCTGTAGGAATTTCTGATGCCCCAATTCAAGGGTACTCAAAAAACTATACTCAAATGCACTTTACTAAAAAAGTACGATTGACTTTCCAATCAAACTTCTTCCTATTCGATTCTGCAGCAGCAAAAATCAAAGGAACAGTTAAATCAAAAGTACTTGAAGGTAAAAATGCTATTGAATTAGCAAAAAACTACCTAGCACAATGTCTATTGGCGCAAGGTTTCGGAACATCATTTACATGGGTTCCAATTAACACTGTAGGTACACCAACTCCGATCTCAACACTTGGAGCTGACGCTGTAGCTTACTGGTCAACAACTCACCCACGAGAAGATGGAGGTCCTGTATGGAGTAACGTTATCGTAGATGTCGTTCCTTCACCACAATTTACTTACTCATCTCTTTTGGCAGCACGACGACAACAATCACTTAAGAAAGACGGACGAGGTATGCCTCTAATGTCTTCTCTTGATACACTTGTTGTACGAGCTGGATCTGTTTCTGCACAGTTTGCAAAAACTATCAAAGGAACAATCGACAAAGGACTTGCACCACAACAAACTAACCTTTACAACAACGCACCTGCTACTGATACATTCAATATCGTAGAACTAAGTCCGTTTGAAAATCAAGGTCTTACAGGTTTGATGTGGGGTATGTTTGACTCAAAAATGAAGAATCAAGATTACGGATTCCTTTACATTGAATCTCTACCAACACGGGCAGAACCTGCTGTAGTAGACCTTCTTGGAAACCAAGACCTTGTTATGAACTTCAACAGTCTATGTACTTTTGGAGCATCAGATCTTCGAGGATGGATGTGGTCAGCTGGAGACGGAACAACTACTTAATAGTTTGTCTCTCTACTCAAACCCTCATGGGGGTTTGGGATAGGCAGATAACGCCTTAATTATCAATTAATTATAAATCACAATGATCCAAGACGCACACAGTCGCAAAATCTCAATCCCTGTAACAGCACCTGTAGGAGATACTGTCCTAGTTGCTGGTACAACTGACAGATGGTTGTATCTTCATGAAATTATGGGAGATCTAGCGGCACAAGGTACATTAGAAATTATCGCAGATGATGGTTCAGAAACAGTTCTTGCAACATACAATCTTGATGCTGGACAAGGACTTACTGTTTCAGATGAACCAGGAGAAGACAACAGACCTAGATTTGAATTCAAACCAGGAGAAGATATTTTACTTCGAGTTACTGGTGGGACATTTACAGGAGCTGCACATTATTCAATAAGATACTAAAAAATATGAACGGACTTACTGCCCAACAAAAAGAATCACTAAAAACTTGGAGCGACCAACGAGATGCTCTTCTTCGGGAAGTTAGTCTGCTTCAAAATCAAAAAGATACTTTGCAAAAAGAAAGTATTGTATTAGGTCAATCTAATAATGAATTACAACTTAGTATTGCTGAAAATAAAGGAAGATTAATTGAAATTAAGGAGGTAGAAGATAGATATAGAAATTCATTATCTAATGATATTGCTAAATTTATTGCAGAAAAATCAAAAATTGAAGAAGAAATTGTTACAAAAAAAGAACAACTAAAATTAGTTGAATCTAAAAAAGATGAAGTAATATCATCAATAAATGTATTGTTAAAAACTCATGATCAATTTTTTGATCGGTTAAGTAGTCTTGAAACAATTGCTGAAGATATTCAAAAAGTAAGCAAGGTGAATATTAACGAATTAAAATCATTTGCAAATGATCTTAAAAAATCATTTGAAGATGTTATTGCTGTAAATACAAGCAATGTGGCGCAAACTAAAATTATTTTAGATAAATTACCTCGATACATTTTTGAACTACAAAAACCAATTCCAGTACGAAGAATTGACAGAAAAACTTTTATAAAACCTGATAACAAAGAAATATAATATGTCAGGATATTTAGCAAACAAATTAACAGATCCAAATAACTTAGGTTATTTTGCGACTCCAACTGATCTTGAAACTGCTTACCCTGTTGGTTTTCCAGGGGCTTTTGCTCTTGTGGGATCTACTGGTACATATTGGGTGTGGGATGAAGATACCCTTGCGTGGGTAAACTCTGGCCTTACTCCTCCAGAAGGAACTACTGGTGCTACTGGAGCCACTGGTGCTACTGGAGCCACAGGTTCCACAGGTGCTACTGGAGCCACAGGTGCTACTGGAGCCACAGGTGCTACTGGAGCCACAGGTGCTACTGGAGCCACAGGTGCTACTGGGGAAGCATTAAACTTTATTGGCGCATGGAACTCGGGAACAACATATAACCCATTAGATGCAGTTACTCACAACGGGTCTCTTTGGGCAGCCACAACAACTAATACAAACTCAGAACCATCTTTAATTAATACTGACTGGGTTCTTATTGGAGCTACAGGTGCAACTGGGGCGACAGGACCTGCGGGAGCCACTGGTGCTACAGGAGCCACTGGTGCTACAGGAGCCACTGGTGCTACAGGAGCCACTGGTTCAATTGGACCAACAGGACCGACAGGTGCAACAGGACCAACTGGCGAACAAGGAGATAAAGGGGGTCTGAGATATAATTTCAGTACTACAACAACATCAGCTGACCCAGGAAGTGGTAATGTTAGATTTAACAATGCAACAATAGGATCAGTTACAGAGATTTATATAAGTGAAACTACAGCAGATGGAGCAGGAGTAGGTGCTTACCTTGCAACATTTGACGATAGTACAGGAACTCCAAAAGGAACAATCATATTCAAATCAAATACAAATGGTGATGCAACATATGCTATATTCTCAATAACTACATATACAGACAATGGAACATGGGATACACTCGGAGCAACATTCGTATCAGGAACACTCCCAACAGACCTAGAGGAACTTGTAATGGAATTCATACCTAATGGAAATGTTGGATCTGAAGGTGCAACGGGTGCTACAGGTGCAACGGGAGCCACAGGTGCTACAGGTGCAACGGGAGCCACAGGTGCTACAGGTGCTACTGGTGCTACAGGTGCTACTGGTGCTACAGGTGCTACTGGTGCAAGTGGAGATACAAATACAGCAATTACACTCACAGCTTCAGAAGATTTGACTATAGGTACTCTTGTAGGTATTTCAAATATTAAAGGAGGTATTGCACGAGCAGTACGGACTACTGATACTGTCGCGCATGGTTCTGCTTCAGTAACAGCTGCTTCAATAAACAACAATACAGTATGCCCTATTGGAGGAAATAAATTCGTATTTGCATATTCAGGAACAGGTGGAACAGGTACATTATTTGCACAAGTAGGAGAAGTAGACCCAGACACAAACGAAACTACTTTAGGAACTGCTGTATCAGTGACAACTACAGGAACTGTAGCAGGCGCTATGACTACAGTAGCAATATGTAAATTAGATACAGATAAGTTTATTATCTTTTATGTAAATGACGCTTCAACAACAGTAATACTATATAGAGTAGGTACAGTATCAGGAACAACAATCACTCTTGGTTCAGAAGCAACATTCACAACAGCCGCTTCAACAGTAGCAACATCAAATGCCTTTTCAGCTGACTTTATATCTACAGACAAAGGTGTTTTTGTATATAAAGCCGCAACAACTACTGATTCAAGAGCAATAGTATTTACTGTATCAAGTACAACAGCAACTGCAGGTACACCAGCAACATTAGGAACAAACGTAGATAATAACGTTGCTTCTCAAGTACGTAAAATTGGAACAGATAAGTTTGTAGTTGTGAATTTTCAATCAACTGCAATATATGGACAAGTAGGTACTTGTTCGGGAGGTACAACAATTACATTCGGTTCAGAGGCATTATTATCAAATAATTCAATAAATGAAGATTTAAACCTACATTATATTTCAAGTCCAGCAACAGATGTATTTATAGCTCAAGCAGCCAATGGGTCTACACTATATGCTTTTGCTTCAACAGTATCAGGAACTACTATTACAGCAGGTACTGCAGTAACCACAACTTCAAGTTGGCTTAGTGGAACTGGTTTGATTTGGTGTCCTGACTCAAGTTCGGTTATTCAAATAGGTAACTCTACGGGAGGTGCTGTTGATACTGACCTAAGTGGAACAACACTAAGTAATTCAAGAACTCTTGCTAGAAGATTAATGGCAACAATAGGTGATACTGCTGGAGTAGTATTAGACGCAGGATATCCTGTACTATTCCAATTAGATGCAACAAATGTGGTTGTATGGAATTATGGTATGTCAAACAATTTCATTGGAGTTGTACAATCAACAGTATCAGCAGGTGCAACAGCTAGTGTTGTTGTACGAGGTATAGATGCAAATCAAACAGGATTAGCTTCTGGTGCTATGTATCTTGTATCAAGTGCTGCGCTATCATTTGTTGCAGATAATGTAACAATAAACACTGCCGACGACCTCAATATGGTTAAAGCAATTAGTAGTACTCAAATTCTAATTTAAAACTATGATCAGAGAAGTATACATATCAATAAAAAGTATATTTGAAGGACTGCTGGACACTTTTACCGTTAAATTAGTTCCAGCTGTATTGATTCCAACAGGAGGATTCCTATTTGGATTTGAAAACCTACTCTCACTTCAAGCACTTCTTGTCCTCGTAGCATTGGACTTTATTACAGGACTATGTTCAGCAAAAATATCACGAGAAGAAATACAAAGTAAAAAAGCAGTAAAGAGTGCATTTAAAGTAGCCATATATGGTCTACTCGTAAGTGCAGCACACCTTACAGAAACGATTGCACCAGGAACAACATTTATGGTTGAAACTATGGCAACATTCCTAGCCCTTACAGAACTAATATCAATACTAGAAAATGTAGGGAAAATGGGATTTGCAATACCGAAAAGATTACTAAACAAATTGCACGAATGGAGAGATGACGAAGATCCAACATTATCAAATAAAACTAAAATAAATATATGACAAAAAAAAGTAAACAAATATATGTAAATCGGTTGAAATCATTTGCATGGAGAACCCTTGGACTATCAATTGTGTTTGTCTGTGGTTTTATTGCAACAGCTGGAAGTATTTATACAGTTGATTGGAGAACCCTTTCAGATGTATTAATACTTACAGTATTGGGAGCAATTGGTAACGAAGTAACTAAATATTTAAACACAGGAGAATAATAGGGATAACTCTATTCACATAACTCAAACTTAATGTATAATTAAACTATCATGAGTTCATACCCACAAATACAAATTAAACACAATATCGGTAACGTAATTGAAATACCAAATGAACTCAATTCTAAAGTTTTCACATATACGTCTGCTAATGTTGCAATTGGAGCAACAAACATTCCTGTTGATAACGCTGTTGATTTTACTTCTGGTGTTACCCTTCTTCTATTGGGATCAATAGGTGCAGAAAATGCAGAATTTGGATATACATCAGCAAAAACAGATCAATCATTTACTGTAACAGCTTTAAAACAACCACATAACAGAGGGGAACTTGTAACTCTTGTAAATTATGATCAAGTAGTTATTCTAAAATCAGCGACAATTGATGGTGTATACTCTACCCTTCAAACTGCGACTCTTTATGTAACTCAACAAAAAACAATTATTTTTGACACTACTGGTCTCACTACAGATTACTATAAAGTACAATGGAAAAACTCACAAACAAGTGATGTATCTCCAGAATCAGATCCAATAAGTGTACTTTCATACCCTGAAAATTCAGCTGGTTCAATTATTGAATCAGTAATTTTTGCAATGGGTGTGAGTCCAAATGATAAAACAATTACAACTCCTTTTCTTATTTCAGCACTTAATGATGCAAGAAAATTCACACAATCTAACTTGTACGGTATTAGACACGCATGGATGCAAGAATTCGAATATCCTCTTCGTGTATTAGCTGGATCAAACTTTGTTAATTTGCCATCAGATATTGATTTTAAAGAAACAGATCGTTCATTGCTTTCAGCACGATTTATTCAAGGTAACGTTCTTGCTCCGTACAATCTTCGGTATATTGATAAAAGATCATGGAACCAAATTGCATTTCAAATAAGTGGTTCTACAAACACTACAGAAATTGGAATTGGAGATGCAACAATTGACGTAAATAGTATTGGTGATTTCCCTGACTCAACAAGTGGAGTTGCATATATTGCTACAACTGATTTTGATCAAACTATGCTTCAAATAGCATATACTGGAATAGATATTGTGAATAATCAACTTACTGGAGTAACTGGGGTTGATAGGGTTGTGCCCGTAGGTACTCAAATTTGGGTAACTCCTACAATTGCACAACCTATTAACTATACGGTTTATGATGATAAAATAGTATTTGACAGAATAATCCCTGATTCAATGCAGGGGAATAACTGTTATATCGATTATTACAAAAAAATTGATAAAGTTGAAAATCTTTATCAAGAACTTCCTGAACCGTATCGTGACATTTATACTTGGTATCTCAAATGGGCTATCAAGTATAGAAAAGATATCACATTATCAAGTAGTGATCCTGACCTTGTGAAATTTAATGAACTTGTACAAGCATTATTCAATAATTTATACACAGGGCAAGACACTACGATTGTGACAACATAATCGTATACGATATTATCAATTTAATTTATATAAACCATGGGACAAACTCAACCGAGAATACCAACAATGGATGTAATCACAGCTGATCCTGTAAATGGATTAGTAATTGATGCATTTATTCCTACAGCTGATGCACTTCCAGACGGAGCTACATATACTACTATTTTCGCAATAGGAGCAACACTTCGAATTTTGGACGGAGCTGCAGCAGGAAACTATGCAAACACAGGAACTGTTGCAGTACCTGCGTTTACAGCTGTTGTTGAAGGGGTTACTGGTGCAACGGGAGCCACAGGTGCTACTGGAGCGACTGGAGCCACAGGTGCTACTGGACCAACAGGACCAACTGGACCAACAGGAGCTTAGTATTTCTATTCAGCGACTCTTATGAGGGGTCGTTGAAATAGCAATATTAAAAACATGCGAATTTCAGCAATATTTATAGCAAAAAATGAAGAAGAAATAGTACGAACGGCACTAGAAAGTGTAAAGGATTTTGATGAAATTATTTTTGTAGATACTGGATCAACTGATAAAACTATTGAAATTGCAAAAGAATATACTGATAAAATATTTCATTTTCCATGGATAAAAGACTTTTCTGCAGCACGAAATTTTGCAATAGAACAAGCAACTGGGGATTGGTGCTACTCAATTGATTGTGATCATCAGTTAATTACTCCATATGAAGAATTTAAAAAAGAAGTAGAACGTCTTTCAAATGAAGGACACACTGTTTTAAAAGTAAAAACTTTAATGGGTAAAAGTAAAATACCTCTTATGGAACGGGAAGTTTTATTTAAAAATTCTCCAGAGATTAGATGGATAGGAGCAGTACATGAATGCATATCTCCAAAAGGAACAGCAACTGCTGATATAACACGGTGGTGTGGATATAGTAAAAATCATTACAGTGAACCTGAAAGAAATATTGAAATATTATTATCGCAACTTATTACTCAAAGAAGTAGATTTTATTTAGGAAGAGAGTATTATGAATTAAGAAGATACGAAGAAGCAATAAAATGGATGGAAGAATATTTGAAAGAAGCAACATGGATACCTGAAAAAGGAGAAGCGTGGCTTGTGATTGCACGGTGTTATTGGTTCCTTCAAAAAGGGGATGATGCAAGAAAAGCGTGTTATGAAGCAATTAAGATTAATCCTGATTTTAAAGAAGCACTTTTACTAATGGCTACAATGCATTTTGAACCGTGGAAACATAAGTGGGAAAGATTAGCAGCATCAGCAACGAACGAGGATGTATTATTCATAAGAACATAATATGAGCGTATTACAAAAATTAGAAAATCAAAAAATACCATATCCTACAGAGGGAGTTGTTCGGACAGCTCAACTTGATGATACTGTTGCTCCAGAAGATTCTGTACAATTAGCGGTTAATATGAACTTTGATCGTGTTGGTGCAATACAAACACGTCCAGGTGTTACTGAATATGCTGATTCAATAGATGGACCAGTTAGAAATTTTGGTACTTTAAATAATAATCCTATTCAACCAGGATATTCTAATATAGAAAAATCTATTAGTAATACTTTTGAATCTCCAGATTTAACTGGGGATGTAAATATTGGCCAAATTGATGAAACTCACTATATTGTTTTCTACACAAAAACTGGGAATGATGGATTTGTGGTTGTAGTAAGTGTCGATTTAGATACTGGAGTTATTACAACTCTTGGGACTCCACTTGAATATGATGCAACTAATGGTAGATTTCCTGAATGTATTAAAGTTGACGCTAATCATTTTTTGAATTTTTGGTCAGGGACAGACAATGACGGTTTTGCTCAAGTGTTTACTGTTAACTTAACAACATGGGCAGTTACTGCTACGGGGACACCTCTTGAATTTGATACTGCAGGATATTTTGGTGGTTCAGTAGCACAAGTAGACTCAAATCACTTTACATTATTTTATATTGATAATTCTATTAACGGTATAGTTTCAAATTTTGAAGTCAATTTAACAACTTATGCAGTTACTGAAGTAGGGTCTCCATTAACACTTGTAGCCGTAGCGATGGATTATCCGAGCATAAGCCCAATTGGAAATGGTACTCACTTTATTGCAGCATGGACTGATACAGGAGATGGTAAAGCTCAAGTTTATTCTGTAAACACAGGGACATGGAACTCAACTGCAATTGGTTCTTCATTTAGCTTTGAAACAACAATTGCTAGTTATATAGAATTATCATCTCTTGGAGATGGAGAATATTTTCCTGTTTCTTGGACTGGAGTTGGAAACGATGGTTTTGTTGCTGTTTTAAATGTTAATCAATCAACATACGCAGTCACAGCAGCGGGTTCTACTCTTGAATTTGATACAACATCTGCAACTCAAATAAAAAACGTATCTCTTGAAGACGGAGAACATTTCGCATTATGTTGGCTTAATACAAACGATCCTAAAATACAGATTTTTGAAGTAGATACATTAACATATGATATTACCGCATCTACAGATGTACTTTCTTATGGAACAGATAATGCTTTTAAAAACTTTTTAATTCTTGTGAATAGCGATACATTGCTTGGTTCATGGCAACAAACAGGAAACACATTGGGAGATAACTTCATGTCTATTTTTAATTTTTATGGTGAACGTTTAGAGCAAAATCTTTTATATGCACAAGATGGAAATAGCGATGTTTTGAATTGGGATGGTGCTACTTGGACATCTGTACGAAGTAGTTTGGTGACTACTGAAAAAGCAAGATTTGTTCAATGGCTTGATGTTATTTGGATGGTGAATGGAAATAATGGTGATCCTGTAATGACATCTGATGGTGGAGCATTTTCAACAACATTAGTTCCTACAGATTTTCCAAAAGGTGATTTTATTTCTGCTGGATTTGAGGGTAGAGTTTGGGTGGGAGACAAATCACAAGATGTTGTATATTATTCAGATATTGTTCAATTTACTCCTCCTACAACTTTCACACTTGATTATAATCCTGATGTGAATTTTATTACATTCTCTCCTCAAGACGGGCAAAAAATGACAGGGCTTATTGAAGTGCCTCGTGCACTTCTACTATTTAAAACTGACAGTATTTATAGAATTTATGGGGCAACATCTGTTGATGCATATCCTGCATATAATGTTGGTACATATTCTCAAGAATCAATTATTAAAACAAAAACTGGAATATTTTTTCATCACTCATCTGGGTTCTATCAATTTGATTATGGATCACAACCTATTGAAATTTCACGAAGAGTGATTGATTTTGTAAAAGCTATTCCACGATCATATTATGAAAGTATTACTGGTGTATATGATGGTTTTGACGCTGTAGAATGGTCTGTAGGACCCGTAACTGTTGAAGGTGTTACATTCTCTAATTGTGTAATGAGATTTACAATCTCGACTCAAGTATGGACTATTTATGACTATGTAGGAAACACAATTACAGCAATGATTTCTTATGATGATGGAACAGAACTTAATCACCTTATGGGGACTTCAGCAGGGCTTATTGGAGCAATGGATACAGGAACTACTGACTTTGATGAACCATTTTATTTTGAAATGATTGATCGATGGAGATCATTTACACCAATGTATTATCAAACAAAAAATATCGGGTCAATAAATGTGTACTCTGAAAACGCTGCGGGGGCAAATATTATGTACCAAATTCAAAAATCTGGACCGAATGTGTGGGAACCAATTGGAACAATAAATCAAAAAAATAATTCATTATTCCCAACTACTGATATTGGTGATTTTGATGTACTACGATTTAGAATTGCAGGAACTACATCAGGTGAACCAATTGTAATACACGGAATTGAAATACCTGAAATAACAATTAAAGGTCAAGATGATAATTAAACTATGGAATATAAAGATTTAAAACTTAATAGATTTCTTCAAAAACAACCTCAACAAGATGAGGATACAAAAACATCAAAATATAATGTTTTATATCCTGCACCAAAAAGAAATTCCACACAACCAAGTACTAAGGGGAGAATTCCTGGAAATGAAGAAGATGATGGAGCGCCAAATGTTTTAACAGGAACAGTTATTACTTCTTGTTTCATACAAACATCTGCACTTCCTTCTCGTATTGAATTGGCTGGAAACGATTTAACTTTTTATGATGATACATATTTACAAAATGGAGAAGTTATTGGAGACACATCACGACTTGTATTTACTCATGATCTCAATTCGGGAGAAGGTTTTATAATGGAAAAACGAGCTTCAATAAATGATACATATGATAATGTTATTTCTTGGTACGCAACTCCAGCGAAAAATGATAGATACAACATTATTTTTATTGGGAGAGATGGTAGAGGTGATTTAACAGAGACAAGAAATTTGGCTCTTTTAGATATAACTACAAATGCGAAATCATCTTTAGGAGATACTGTATTTAATGGGAGAATAGACCTTTCAGTAAGTGTTGATCAAGTAGAACAAAAAGCAGAATTAGCAATTGGATGGGTAGGTTCTCTTGCTGCAGGGAACACTGGAGTTTTTGTAAACGCTTTTGGAAGTGGTGATCAAAGTGCTGATGACTTAGGATACGGAGCAATTGGTTATCTTGACGAAGCAACAAACACCGTTCTATCAGCAGTAGCAGCAGATAAAACTGGTGTTCAAATGGTTGGTATCCCAACTTCATCTGCAGGTCTTCCATCTGGGTATATTTGGAGTAATGCAGGTGTGTTGACAATTGTGCCATAGCCATTATTAATTTATCTGATATAATTTTTATATAATATGTATCCAACAACACCACTAACACCAGGACAACAAGGAAATGAAGTAAAAAAACTTCAAGATTTCTTAGTCTCAAAAGGTTATCTTACACAAGCTCAAGTAAATACTGGTTATGGAATATACGGACCACAAACAACACAAGCAGTTGCACGTTTTCAAAAAGATTCTGGAATAGATAATTCATCAGGACCAGGATACTGGGGACCAAAAACTATTTCTGCTATTTCAACACAAGCGCCTTCAAATCAAGGAGCAACATCTGCATTTGATGAATCTGTATATAAAAACGCTCTTAAAAATGATAGAGAGTTGAGAAATGTTGATGTAGATGCTATTTCGAATGCGTATGCAACTGGTGATTGGTCATCTCTTACATCTCCAACTGGAACTCCTTTTTCAAAAAAACAATACGAAGGTGCATATTCTGATGCAGAAAAAGCACTCCGACCAGGTTTTGAAGCAAAACAAGCATATGAAACTGCTGGGGTTGAAGATGTATTAGCTAAAGAGATTGGTGATTATGAAAACTTCACTAAAGACGAAGCAAAAGCATTTGAACAAAATAAACAAGCATTAGATCAAAACGCAGCTGAATCTGGAATTCTATTTTCTGGTGCACGTTTTCAAAAAGAAAATGATCTTCGGAATACATTTGAAGACAGACAAGCACGAACACTTTCTGATTTAACAAGAAATATTGGAGGAACTGCAAGAGATTATCAATATCAGTATGGTAATCAAAATGCTAATAAATTATCTAATTTTTATAAAGCCCCACAAGGGAATGTGTACAATGCAAATGTGTCACAAAATATGGTTAAGCCATCTATGAATATGGGTAGTCTTTACAATCCGAATAAATATAAATTCCAAGGAACTACTGTTAATACACAGAAAGCACAAACACAGCAACGAGCTTCTGGTATTTTAGCCAATAGAGCGAATAAATTATTAGGTCAATATTAACAATATTATTATGTATAAACCAGACAATTCAAAAGTAAAAAACTTCTACAACCAGTTCACAAATCCATCTGGTAAAGCACCAATGCCTACAAATCTTGGTGGTTTTTTGGGAACAGCTCCTAAAAGTATTAAAGATTTCTTTGGAGGAATGAAATCTCCTGCCGTCTCAAATCCTAATGCTAAATTTGATATCAACAATATTCCTGATGGACCTATGTCAAAATATGTACCTACCGAAGGACCAGTAAGACCTAGCAATGTATCTCCTGCACCTGTTGGTAATGTTGGATCAACTCAATTATTTGGAGGTGGTCAACAACAAGCTCCTGCCGCTACTGCCCCTGCTCAAGCACCATCAGGAATTCCTTCTCAATATTTAAGACCAGACGGAACTCAAATGACTCCAGAGGAATATGTTGAAAGTGTAAAAAGCCAAATGAAGATTAGAACTGGGGAAGGTGATATTGGCACATACGCTGCTTCTCAATTCTTAGGAGGAGAAAAAACAGCTGAACAACTCGCAAACGAAGCACGACAATTTGCTAATGCAAAAGGAGATCTTGCGTCAGGTACAACTGATCCATATGGTATTGCTTCAAAATCTGGGATTGCATATTCACCTGAAGAATTGCGAGCAATTGAAAATGCAGCGGCTGGTATCTATGAACCTGCACTTACAACTGCTATTGGTAAATTAGAAGCAAAACAAAAAGCTGATGCTGATGAGAAAAAATGGCAACAAGAACTTGAAAAACTTAATATTCAAAATGAATTTGATTTATCTAAAATGGATAAACAATTTGCATACGATAAAATTCTTCTCGGATTAAAACAAGCAGCAGATGCCAAAGCTGCAGCAGGTGGTATTACTCCATATTCAGATGAACGATCATTTAGAACAGTTCAAAGTATTGATAACCTTGTAGGGCAAGTAAATAACTGGACAACTGGATTTGGTACATTACTTAATAAAATTCCAACAACTGATGCAAAATACTTTAAAGGTCAATTGGATACTCTTAAATCAAGTATCGCCTTTGGAGAACTTACTGCTATGCGGGAAGCTTCAAAAACTGGAGGTGCGCTTGGTAACGTATCTAATATTGAATTGAACCTTCTTGAAAACGCTCTTGCATCTTTGGATCAAGCACAAAGTCCAGAACAAGTTAAAACAGAACTTGAAAAGGCAAAAGCAAGTATTAATAGATGGAGAACTGCTCAAGGGGCTAATGTTCTAGGGGCACAAGAAGTTTCTGCACAACCTCAAACAATGATCCTTAATGGACAAACATTAACACTTCAACCAGACGGAACTTACGAATAATATTATGGGATATACATATGAACAACTAAAACAAATGGGAGCGACTCCAGGTCAAGCACAAACTCCTGCTGCGCCTGCTTCTAATACTGTAGCGCCATCTGTTCAATCAACTACTCCAAAAAAGAAATATACATATCAAGAATTAGTTGCACAAGGAGCAACACCTGTAGCGCCATCTCCACAACCAGCCAGAGAAGAAAAGGGAGAAGGATTTCTTAAAAGTATTGTAAAAGCACCTGCTACTATTCTTGCACGACCTGTTCAATTGGCAGCAGAATTGGTAATGCCTGGAGATAACACTGAAGCAATTGATAAATTCTCACGAGAAAAACTCGGTGGATTTGTTGCGCCAGTTCCTCAAAGTGCTGCGGATGTTAAAAAAGATGTTGGTAGAGGTATTCAAACAGCAGCATGGGGTGCACCAGGACTTCTATCTGGAGGTACCGCTTTTGGAGTTGGATCATCTCTTGAAAAAGGGAATGATTTATTTAGTACTCAAACAGCCGTTGAGGGAGCATTGGGTGCTGGAGGTGCTAAAATCGCAGGCGCTGTTGCAAAACCTATTTTAAATGTTGCAAGTAAAGCTATTGAAAAAGTTGCACCTGGAGCAATGGAAGCTGTAAGCAAAAAAACATCAAGTATATTTTCTCCTATTAAACAAGGAATGGATGAATCAAAGCTACTTCCTGATGAATACTCTTCATTTATTAATAAAGCGGCAGGTAAAACTGAAGACATTTTAAATAAACCTTTTGAAGTTGCTAAAAATGCATTATTGCCTAAATCTGAAACATTTGTTGCTAAAATGACAGGAATTGAAAATACTGCGGCAGGAAAGAAATTCAAACAAATGCACGGAGAGTCAATGGATGAATATCTCGTTAAATCTGGAAATATTGATTCCCCAGATAAGATGATGATCAATGAATACAATAAAGCAATGACATCACGAAAGTTGAGTGAGCAACAAATGAAAAATGTACCTGGTGTGTATAGAAATGATTTTGTACGATCTGCTATTGATGATCTTCTTGAAAAAGAAGCAAAAATTGGTATCCCAGGAAAAGAATCAAAAGAAATTTTTACCCTTGCAAATAAATACAAACAAGGCGGACTAACATTTGACGAATCAAACCGAGTAAAACAACTATATGAAAAGAATGTTAAATTGGATTTCTTAAAAGAAAAAGCCGCTGATAAAATTCAACGAGCTAATAGAATTGATAATGGTATCAGAGAATGGCAACGAGAAACTGCTGAAAAGGGTGGGTATACAAATCTTGCAGAAATGATGAAACAAACTCAAAAAGCACGATCAGTTGCTGATGCACTATATAAAGCTTCATTGAAAGGGGATCTTGCCAAAGGTGGATTTGGTCTATTTGATGCTGTACTTGTGTCAGGACTTGGACCAGAGGGGCTTGCATTATCTGCTGGTAGAAAATTCCTATCAAGTGATACATTTAGAAAAGCAGCTGCAAGAGGTCTTGCACCTAAAGCAAAAGTTGGAATGACTACTCCAAAACAAGGACCAATTAAAGATTTCTTTTTACCAGAACCTAAAGCAGGAACTCCAAAGACTACACAAAAACCAATTACTACTAAATTGAAATCAAATAAAGAAACTATTTTTGTATCTCCAAAAGGGACAGCAACTCCTGTAAAGCAATCTGCAGTTGATATTACATCAGTTGATTTGAAAAAAGCCAGAACACCGAAAGCGGGAAGAGGTGCAACAAAACAAGCAAAAACACTTCAAGAGATGGCAGAGAATGTACCTTTTGTTAATCCTAAAAAATTACCAAAAATAGAAATGGGGAATAAACCTAAAATTTCTATCAGTGACACATACAAAGGTGCTGATGATTTAAATCTTTACAGAGATAGTTTATTAGAATCTTCTCCAGTCTTAACTAAAGCTGAAATTAAAAAACTTCAAAACGCTACAACTTTTGATGAAATTATGGAAGTTTTGTCGGATAAAGGCGCTGGGACAAAAGCAATGTTTACAACGAGAGTTCAAACAAAAATAAAGAATAGTTTACCAACTATTGAAATGGGTAAAAAAAAAATAAATAACCAAAAAGGTTCAGCGCTTTCTAATCTTGTTGCTGGAGCTGGAATTGGTACAGGAGTTATTGCAGGAGGTGCAAAAATAGCAGATCTATTTAATCAAGGTAAAAATACTGCCCCAAAAACGGGGTCTACACCAGAAGTACCCGCTACCCCAGTACCTGTAAAAGACCTTCGGAAGGGCTTTTTACACGCTGAAAATAGAGGTGCATCAGCAAGTGGTGAAGATGTGTACAAAGTAAAAGGAGTTACTGGTGATCTCGGTAAATATCAAGTAAAACCTCAAACATTAAAAGACTGGTCAGGACCATGGCTTGGTAAAACATACTCCCCTAAAGAATTTCTTAATGATCCTAAAGCGCAAGAAGAATTTATGAATCAATTCCTGGCTGTTGTTGACGCATACGAATTATCTCCTGAAGATGCAGCTATTGTATGGCATAAAGGTTGGGGTGTTCTTGGAGACAACAGACCACGAGATGAAAAGAAAAAGGCACTTAGAAAACATATTGAAGCAAATAGAGAAACTGCCTCTGAATATGTAAAAACATTCAAAGAAGGTCTGGATCTTTAATTGTACGCTTCTAGTACAAAAATATATACTAGTACCGCTATTATAAATAAAATCATTTTATTGTTGTTATTTGGTATGTCTTAAAATACCATTGTGGAATGTTTGGACTTGAACCAAAATCTGTAGTACGCCTACCGCTCTATCATTAAGCTACATTCCAATTTTGAGACATTGCTGGCGGGACTTTGTTATCCCCTCTCGTGTTTATTCTGATATCTCACACTGTCTCAAAAAGAAAATCCTAACACAAAATACAAATAGTTTAATATAAATGATGCAAAGACAACCATTATCGAGTAATAAATTATTTGTAATTTGCTCATATTATTTACTAAGATCTAATTCAAATATTGACATAATATTTGGTACCATATCAACTGCAAGACGAGTACTGTTTTGATTTTGGAACTCATTTGAAAGCATTTTTTCTGCTTTAATCATTAATTCCTCTGTCAATTCAACCCCCATATCTTTTGCCACTTTTGCAAATACAACTCCGTACTCAAAAGCAAGTAAAGTTTTTTGCTTATCGTGTTTTAATTTATTCAGTAGGTTTTTCATTTGATTCTTCTTTAGGTGCTTGTTCTGGATCAGTAGGTTTTTCTACTGCTGGTTCTTGAGTAAGATCATATTTTTCATTATCTCGGTACACAATAACATCTTCAATAAATCTTTCACTTGTAATTCGTTTTTTAATTACTGGCTCAATATAAAGTGTTTTCATTAATCCGAGTACTTGATTTACCTTTTCTTGACTTCGTGCTCGTATTTCTTTTTCTGTCATATATATTATTATAATTCATTTAAGTAACTTTGATAAGCATCACTGATCTCAAATGCTACTTTTTTAATAAGTTCTTCCATCCGTTCTACTTCTCTTTGATCAAATTCTCTATGAAATGAGACGATTTTACCAGTAACTTGAACCTTTTTAGTGTCATCTCTAAAGAAATCTACCTTTTCAGGTTCAACTTCTTCGGTCTGAATCCACACAAGATCACAGTATTCTGGCATTTCTCCCCTACTCCATTTGAGCATAGTCGCATAAAACAGTAGCTGTTCGTGTTTCTGTACTTTTGTTTTAGTCCACGCTATTTTACCTGTTTTAAGTTCCAAAAATATGTTTCTTTTTGAATCATATGAGTCAATGAATGAAAGACAAGGGACACCGTTTACAAGGCACTCTATCTTGAATTCTGGTGTATCGTACACTTCCAATTCAGGTAGGAGGTCATGATGTCGCCCTTCTTCCACCATTGTCGCAATATTCTTACCAAATGCAAGGAACTTAGTATCTAATTTTTTACCACCTTCAAAATACTCTTTTATGTATCTATTCCGATTTGTCATCCAGCACTGCATTTGAGTCCAAGACAAATGAGGTTTGGGGAGAATTAGTTTGGTTTTTTGTAAGTCCATGTTTTTTTAGTAATTTTATTATTGCGTAATGTCTTTTGCGAGAAATATTTATCGCTCTTTTATATTCACCTGATCTTAGCGCATCAGTCATTAATTGATCGTATTTCATATTTCTGAGCATAACATCTAGTTCAAGTGTATTGTTCATATTATAAATTATTTAGATCATTAAGATTTTGTTCTTCGGTTCTTATTCTTATTTTATGAGATGTAGGTTTGTAGAGTTTATTTATTTCTAAAATAAATTTATCAAATGATATCCTGAAATGACACGATGCATCTGAACACTCTTTTACTAAATCCTTTTTATTTTCAATAAGTCTTGAGGCACAATGTGGGCACGCATTATTTTTTAATCTGCTCCATCTCATATTTTTTTTGGTTAAAATGATATAAAACTCTTTCTTTGGTGTGCAAGCAATATTAATGCTGGCTTATCTTCTGGTTTAATCTTAACTGACGCTTCAATTTTTTCAATAATCATATCAATCGCTTCAATAGTCATTGCTGATTTGATTACACCTTCTGTCTTCAAATACGCTTCGTCTTTACCATCTTCAAATGGTACATCTTTTGCATTTACTGGGTGTGCAGGAGGTACTGTAGGATCAGGATGTGCAATATTTGGTTTCATTTCAGGTACTGTCGTTTTGATAGAAGCTGGATCTGGTTTGTGTACTGGTACTTCAACTTTAACAGTTTCTACAATCGTTTCAGCGGGTACTTCTTTTACAACTTCTTTAATTGGTTTCTTAAGAAATCGGGGTATTTGTTCACAGTATTTGTCATACATTTCTTCAATGATTGGTTCAACAAATTCTCGAGCATCTTCAATAGTATTTGCTTCAACTGTGATAGAAGGTTGAATATTTCCATATTGAACTGTTGGAATTGTCGCAGACATTGTAAATGACATAAATCTAACTTTTGGTACTTTGGGTTTTGTTTCTTTTTTTGTTGTTGTCTTTTTCATATTGGTTTTATTAATCTTACAATTTGATTTGTGTAAATCTTAATGAAGGTACTTCTTCATATGTTGCTTGATTTGTTGATTCTGCTTTAGCTTTAATTGCTTTAGCTTCTTGATCTAATTCTTTTACAGCAAGCACCACTTCTTCAGGGTAACTCCATACCTTTCTTTTTGATACAGAGAATTTACCTACTGATGTATCCATAGATTTCATTCCGTCTTCAATCATTCGCTTGATAATGAATGGCTTTAATTGAGCTTTTTTTGCTTCCCGTGCTGCAATTTCTGCTTCAAGCAGAGCGTATGTTTCGTAAATTGAATCCATTTTATTTTTTAATTAATCTTTTAAATTGTTTATGATGTTTTTCTGAAAATGTTTCATATGTTTTTATGGCATCTTTTTTATTTATAAAATATCCCAAATGAATATTTTTTTTATTAACTCTACATTGTGCAGCCCATTTTTTATGTTGTTTGTGCCAACTTATTCCTTTATGCCCGCTAGTATTGTTTTTATATAATTTACAATTATATCCGTTTTCAATGTGCGTAGCATATCTTAGATTTTTTCTTTGATTATTTAACCCATTGCCATCTATATGGTCAATTATTTTATTTTTTCTTTTTCCTAAGATAAATATATGCATACTTGGACCATTTGTTTTTGATGCATACCACGCTTCTCGACGATAAACTGCTTGCCACTTATATTTTGATACTTTTTCATAGTCTTCATCATCAATTAATGCTACTTTATTTTGAGTTAATTTTATTTTCCTCATATATATTTCCCATAACTATTTTTATTTATTGCTGATAATGTAATAATCTATAATTTCTCTAATAACTGAACCCTTTGTTTTTTTCTCCTTTATTGCTTTTTTTGCAATAAAATCATATTGGGCATTTGTCATTAAAGAAAGATATCGTTTAAGGACTTCTCCTTTTGTTTTCTTTACTGGCATATTGTTAATATATCATATAGCGATATATATATCAAGTGCTACATGTGAACAACTCTATCTGCCATTGTGTACGCTGTTTTTTCATCAATAGATTTACCACCATTTTCTTTTATCATAGTAATGTAATTGTATCGAATAAAATAGAATTTCTTTGAGAATTTTATTACAAGATATGCTGGAAGTGGGGGTGTTGATTGGAAGTCACACATTTTTTTTCTCGAGTCTTCATCGCTGAATTTCCATACTAATCCATTATTTTCAAGTGCTGGTAATCCTTCATCTTGATTTATCTCTATATTTTTGAGATTAAAGGTATTCCCTTTTGCTATTTTTAATTCTCCATAACAATAAAAACCTTCCTTTCTGGCTTCACGAAGATATTGATTAAGTATTGTATTCTTTTTTGCTTCTGTATGTTTCATTACAGTGCTGCTAATGATTTCGGTCCAAAATGCCATCCTCTTAATTCTTTAAGCACTTCTGGTTTATCAACTTTATTATCTAATTGCCATTTAAGTACAGCTTGAGCGGTTATATTCCCATAATAATTTGTAGTTTTATGATTATCAGGGAAATATCCTCTCTCTTGAAGATATCGTTGTAATATATTTACATTGATATTTTCATCTCCAAACTGAACTGGAGTTGTAGGTTTTTTTGTAATTGATGGCATACCAACAGAGAAATTGAACCGAGTAATGTATCCAGCATAATAGTTTCGTTTTTTAAAGAAATCTTCAGTGATGATCCGTCTCCCATCTATACCAGTCTCAATACCCCAAGAATCTTCAATAAGAAGGCATTTTTTACCGTTTACAAGGAAATAGTCCACTGCGGTTACTGCGTGGCGTACAGGGGCAGAAATGAGGTTAATTTGGGTATTTTTTGCCTCTACTGTACCTTGTTTCCATTCTGAGAAGTCAGCCCAGAGCCACACCATAACTCCTTTCCCTGTTGCTTCAATTGTAGAGGCGACAGCGTCAATATCTGCAGTTTCCAGATCAAGAAGTTCATCAATTTTAAATACTTCAGCAACTTTTATTGCGTGAGGTTTTGCAGAAAGTTTCTCATTGTCATTATTTTTTGTTTTTGATGGATATAACGCTTCAAGAGTTACACCCTTTTTAGCGGTTGCTCTGATACCTAATACTGAATCTCCAGGAGTTGGTAACCCTGGTCTTTGTTCATATCCATAACTTGGAGAGAAAAATAGAAAAGTTCCTTCATCTTTAAAATAGTTAATACCCATCATTTTTGCTACAGAGAACCATGTACATTGATTTGTACTGTACTGATTCATAATTGGGTATTTGATCCAATCTTTTTCTTTCTTTTCTTTCCATTTTGGTGCAGTGGCTGATGGAAGTACTTCTTTTAATTTTAATGCACCCTCTGCTTCAGAAGGGACATCAATTGGAACTCCATAATATTGTTCTGACATAAATTTTTAATTACTTGATAATTTTTGAACCAATGCTTTTGTGTATTGGTTATTTCTAACCCCACTTTTATAATCATATCTATGATGGCAACTTCTGCATAGTACTTTGTAATGTTTAACATTATGAGAATGTTTTTTCCCAGAAATAAGCGCCCAATCTAAAAATCTTTTTGAATCACATTTTTCACACTTTTCTTTTTTATAATGTGCATTCAGCCAAGTGTGCATTGCCGCATGTTTTGCTTTGTCTCCTTTCCACATAGGATTACCTTTTCCTTTATGTCTATCACTATTTGCATACTCTTTTAATTTTTTAGAATTAACTTCAGATGCATAACAACCACAGGATCTGACGCTATTTGTTTTTAAGTGACTTGCTCTTACAATTTTTGTTTTTCCACATTCACATAAAGTTTTCCAATATGAATGTCCTGATTTACCTCTTACCTCTACAAATTCAATGACTGTTAATCTATTGAATTTTTGTCCTTTAATATCTTTTATCTTCATATGTTTATTCTACCACTTGTTTGTATTAGTAACAACTAACTATTTGTCTTTTCTTCAAAATCTTTTCCAGCAAGAATCGCTTTGTGACATTTTTCATCTGCTCCCCCTTTTACAATTAAGTGAATATATAGTTTTTTTGCCAAATGCTGAATATCAAGAGTTCTGCCGAGTGACTGTGAAAAGTGCACGTACCGATTTGACTTCGATGCATATATTGTACACGGGATTGAAGGGATACGATACCCCTCACAAATCCCAGCTTGAGCAACAATAATACATTTATCTAGTTTTTCTGCTTCGGTAAATACTGTTGCTCGGTCTTTTGTTTGTCCTGTAACTGTGAATACTGTATATCCTTCTTTCTTCAATGCTTTAGCTATTTCTTCAATTTGAGATGAGTACATAGCAAAAATGAGAAGTTTATCAAATTCAATTGCTCGTTCTTTTATGTAGTCTATTTTCTTTGAAGGGAATACCTCTACATCTTTTGTCATCTTATCTTCTTTATCTGATATCTTTTCTATTTTCTTTCCGTACAAAATACCATTTTCAATAGTTCTTTCTTTTGCTCTTCTAACCAATGGATCTGCTTCTTCTTGCTGTACCTTTTTCAGTGCTTCTTTTTGTTCTTTTGAAAGTTCAATGTGTACCTCTCTGTGTGTTTGTTCAGGGACATCAGCAAAATCTTTAAGTGCACCAGTGTACCCAAATTTTTTAATATTCTCAGCAAGACGATCAAGAGTCGCCTGATCCTTGCGAGGTATCCATATTGTTCTCCTACCTATCATTGAGGGGAAATAGAATGTCTCTCTGAATTTGTAAAAATCCCAATCAATACCCCATAGTTTTGCAAGACCCCATAAACTCATAGGTTTTGCTATAGGAGTTGCAGAAGCGAGATAAAATCTTTTTGGTGGGTGTTTTCTTAGATAGTTGTATGTTGATTCATATATTTGAGATGTCTTTGGAATCTGAATACCCTTTCTCTGTTTTGTTTCAGGGCTTACTCCCAAATTATTATGGCACTCATCAATTATCACGGTATCAAATGGAGGTAAAAGATCCCAGTCTCTTCTGAATGTTTCTTTTGATATTGTTGTAATAGTTTTACCTAATTCAAATTTTTCATTATTATGTTCCCATGTTCCATCAAGTTTTTGTTGCTTCGGACAAATAACCAGAGTATTACCTTCTGAAAGTAGTAGTGCAGTTAACGATTTACCAACTCCAGTTCCCATAAAAAGACCTGTTTTTTCTTTATTATCATCAACTATTTTTTGTTGAATACTGTATAATTTATATTTCATTGTCTTTATCTACTGAATTTTGAGCAGTATATGAATTAACACTAAAATCATTCCATGATTTATCAATTGCAACTCCTTCATATTTTGCAGGACTACCCCCTCCTCTTCGTTCGTGGTATGAGAATTTATTTGTAGTTCTCCCTATTGCCTTCATTTCTTTTGCAAAAGCAATTGCACTTTTAAATCGTCTTCCGTCTTTCACACAGAACTCTTTATATTCATCATACATAAGTCGTGAAGATACACTTTTCCCTTCTTCAAATACAAGACATTCCCCAACGAACCCATCAACTGAAGAGTTTTCTTCTCGGTATTCAGCAAGAGTATCTTTTTGTTCTTGGGTAACTTCAAATGTTTTTGTAGTTCGAAGCATTTTCTCTCCCTCAATCATCCAGTTCAATATCCCTGATAATTCTTTTGCAAGAAGTCCGTTAGAGAACCGAAGTAATGTATTTGGGTTTGATCTGAAATTGTTATTGAATTGAACCACAGCAATTCGTCTTTCTGTAGCACTTGATGAGTCATCAACTCGTGGCATTGTGTTCACAGCAAAAATGAATTTAGCAGTTGGCTTGAATTTGAACTGATCTTTAAATTTCATATTGATAGTCAACTCTTCTCCTGAAATCAATTTTTTCAATTTATGAGATTGATAATAATTTCCTCCAACCTCTTCAATAATATTGAGTCGTTTCCCAATAAGTCCTTTGAGTCCAAATGGTCCGTAAAGATCTTCAAGATCAATTCGTGAAGTTGCATGCGCTCCAATAACCATACCCAATGTATCAGCAAATGTAGATTTACCATTCCCTCCGTCCCCTACAAGAAATAGTGCTTTTGCATATTCCATTGAGGGTGTAAGTAGATACCCAGCAAATTGTTGGAGGATCTTTGTCTTCTTTTCTTTTTCATCCCCCTCCATCCACGCTTCAAGGCATGAGTGCCAATATGGTGCAATTGCTAAAGGATCATATTCAACAGGAGATTGCACAAGAGATACGAAGTCAGGAGTATGAGGAAGAAGTTCTGCGGTGGAGAATTTGTAAATACCATTTTTCACATTGAAGTAATCGTCAGTGTCTGTAAGTACGAGATCAGGAATAATTGCAACGAGACACGCTATTTTATCAGATACACTTCTTTTAGTTTTATATCCCCAGAGCATATCCTCGTGAAGCATATTGAGTATCATATTTGACAGGTCTTGATCGGATAGCATTTTATACACACCATCTTCGTAATTAAATACGATACCAATTTCATTCTTTTTAAGATACGGATAACGACTCGCAATTTCGTATTCATATGCAGAGAACCGAGTTTTATCAACTTCTTTTCTTTTCTTTGATACTTCTGTGTACGCCGATTGAATTCGTGATTGTTCAAAAGGAGTCATATTATGAGCAATGATCTCGTTTTTATATGAGTATGTGTACCCTGAATGATATGCACTATTAATAGTGTTAACAATTTCTTGAGCGCCTCCTCGTTCTTTTTCAATTCCGTGCCACCCTACACTTTCAATTTGTGAAATTGCTTTGGTAACTGACCACCCTGCTTGTCGCATTAATGAAGCAGTAATAAGAAGTGCCTCGTTTCGTGATTTCACATTCGGAGGAAGTGTTCCCTCTTTACCACTAATAAGCGCTTGAAAAGAGTCTCGTTCTTCAATAGGGAATGATTTATTTACGAGTTCAAAAAAGTTAGATCGTTCAGCGTCGGCATATCGTTGCATTGATAGTCCTTGCGGGGTTTTTGGAAAATCAGGAACTTTGTCTGGTGCGTCTGGAAATATCTCGTGAACTTTATCCATCGAATAATTTGCAGAAATATTTTTATGAATTCCTTTGATTACAAACGGTGCTTTGGTAATACCCTCCTTGTACAATTGACCTGAGCGCTTCCAATAATAGGAGTTCGGCACTCTAAGGATTCTGGTAATGTCTTTCACAACAGGGTCTGATTTCAGTTCACTTACAATGTTTTGCTCAATTCTCTCCCAACGAGATACAATGTCGTTCCACTCATCTTCTGAATAATCTTCTTTGTACAACACCTCATCAAGACACCAAAAAATGTGATACCCATTCATTGTTTCAGTAATGAATGTAGGTATTAATTTCTCTTTGATCCGTTCCAGTTCTTCTTCGTCTTTGCGACCGTCAATGTCAATGAAAAATGCATTGATATTTGTACATTGTTCTTTTCTATTATTTGAAGAGTCAGCAAAACCGTTTACTGTGAAATATTCTTCATATCCATTTTTATTAAGATCCTCTCTTCGTGTATTTGAAGATATTGGAGGTCGCCCTTCACCAGTTTGGTCTATGTAACGGTATTTGTGTTGGGGGAAGTAGTCCAACATTTTCTTGTCGTTATGCATATTTTTTATTCGTTAGATTGCAAACAAAAAACAGAACGGATAGATCCCTCATCCAGTGAAAGCCCCTATCACAAGGCAACGCTAGGTAAAAAATGTAACCGTTCTGTTTCTTATTAACAATATTTTTTTGTGTTGTGATAGTTTTGTTTTTCATAGTGCTTATCTAGTGTACTAGATTATTTTTTAACTGGTAATATTGTCATTACTGGAAGTTTGTTTCATAGTGTGCTGGTCTAGGGAGTGCTTGATAGATTGGGGCTCGACACCCGTTTCGACACTCCCCAAATCAGCACACTATGTGCTGATTATACTTACTCTAAATGCATTCCTTCAACTCCTCTTGCAATTCTATCTTTTGTTCGATTTTCAAGCCACATTTCAGCTTCTTCGATTTTTGTAATTGCTAGTGAGTTTTGTCGTGAAGGAAACTTATTATTAAGTTGAGAAAGTCTTTCTCGTGCTACTCGTAACATTTCTTCAATTGTTGTTCCATTTTCATAACTTCCATCTTCGTGCATTTCATAGAAAGTTATTTTTTGAAATCTTTGAGTATCATCTTCATCTCTTTTGAATTGAAGTAGTGCGTACTCATTTGTTTTTGTATTTTCTTCTAGTGGCATATAATTTTAATTATTTTCTACTAAATATCTGCAATATCTTTTGCCATATCATCAACCGACTCTTCATTGTCTACTGAAAGTCCTGATGATTTTTGGGCTACTTCTTGTCGCTTTGGAAGTTTTGGAATGATATCCCGTACTACCATATCGTGAAGCCAATTGATCCGTTTTGTATCGTCCCATTGTAGAATCCCTTTAACAGTAATTTGTTCCATATCAGGCATACCATTTGGATTTTCTCGTGTGTATGCGTGTTTCAATGTAACCCCGTCTTGTGATACGAATAATGATGATTTATCTTTACCATCAACTTCTTTCACTGACGGTTGCACTTTCATTTCTTTACTCAAATCAATATTTGGAAGTGTTTTCAAAAACGCTGTCGCAAAACTGTTTGAGTATGAGAGTGTTAGATTGTAAACTTCTCCTCCATCTTGAAATGAAAAGAGCCAATTTTTTCCGTATGCAGTTGAGTCTTGAGTTTTGATCCCAATCAATTTACCTGTAAATGAATTGTGGTATCTTTCATATACAGTTTTACCTGCCTTGTTAATTCTTTTAACTACTCGGGCTTCTAAAAGTTCTGCATCACTTTTATTTTCCCATAATTTAGGATCTAATTTGATCGCAAATTTTCCACCTAATATTGTGAAGTATATTCCACCGTCTCTATCTTCAAATGCCATATATATTTGTTCTTATGTGTTTTGATAATGAACGAGTAATCCTCGTCAGATTTTGATATTTTCATATTTAAATCTTGAATAGAGTATATCATTATATAGCGATATATACAAGTGCCAAAACTGTGCATAAACCTGTTAATAAGTGGATAAAATAAATTCCCCAATCTCTTGGGGAATTTGTCTAGGGGTAGTCTGGATAGAGGTCGTACAGTTCACACTGTTGCCAGTATATGTAATGGAGTGATCCAAAATGTTGAAATAGATATAGTTGCATTAAAAATGATCTCCTTTCTTTTCTATTTTACTTACCTTTACCGATTTGTGCAATTCCTAATGTCTCTAATGTTTTTATGCACCCGATCAACATACCCTCAACAAGACACATTCTGGTGTATGTTCTTCTACTAATTATTGATGTTACGATCCAAATTATTGCCATTAATATCCACGAATATGTCGCACTGAAAATAATTGATACTATCATTAAAATAATAGCAATAAATTCAATAAGTGATGTTTTTCTATAATCTGAAATTAATTCAGAGAGATCATCGTCCATTCTTTTTATTGTGCTTGTAAGTTTTTCAACTTTTTTTTCATTTTCTATTTGGTTCATATATGTATTTTAAATTTTTAAATAATGTTTTGGGTAAAAATGCGTCATCTCGTTTGTGTTGTTGCCCACCATAATAATATTTTCTATATCCAAGTTCTATCATTTTCTTTTTATCTTCTTCGTCTTCTACTTGAATATACCCATACGCAAGATTGTGTCCACAGCAACAACCCCTTGTTTTAATACCCTTATCCCACAGTGATAGAATTTCATCTGCTAAACATTTATCAACCCCAATAGTTTTTTTGTCTGCAATGTACAACCAATCTGGGCAATTTAATACTACTTGATTATATCCAGTACCATATCCATTTTTTAATATGTAATTTTCATCACAAGCACATTTTATTTTTTCAATTTCATTCTCAACTGCAATTCTAACCATATCTTTATAGTAATCGTGAAAACCTTTTTGTTTTCCAATTTCTATCCATTCTGAATATTGTATGTTGTTTTTCATAAAAGTGAATCTTTAAATTTTTCTAAATTATATGTTATGTCGTTTATTACACAATATTTTGCACTGTTTAAGTATTCTTCTAGTTCTTCATTTGTTAAATGTTTGTCACCTACTATTTCTTCTGCAACTTCGTGTATCATATCCATTACATCAAGGAATAATATATTTAATTGTTCTTTATTCTTTTCTAATCTTGAAAAGATATAATCTTTTTGTGTTATTTGTGTTTCATAATCTTCATCTCCTACATATATTTTTGTTGGGTCTGGGTGGCTCATATTATTGATTGTAATTGTAGTTAAATTGATGTTCTGGCACAAAAACTGCGTTTGATGGTTTATATGTTGAATATATCCAACCATTATATACACGAGTTATTTGCCAACAATCAGTAATTATCACTTCTCCTAGTTTCATTTGTTTTAATTGTTCTTCATTCATATATGTATTGTTAATAATTTGATAAATCCTCTCCACAAGCAGGAAATTGAGAAGGGTCGTTTGTATCTGGGTCTGGTCTTTCATACTCACATTCTTCTCCTTGAAGGCCATCTGGCATATTTGACCAATGGTGACATCTCTCGCAAAAACACCCACCCATTGTGTTTAGAACTATTTTATGTTTACAATATCCATTCTTTTTGATAATTCGTTTTATTCGGTTTACTTCTTTTACGCCGATAAACTTTTCAATTCGTTTCTTTATGTTTAAACACTGCCAACATTCCTCCTCTACACAAAAGTGTTCAAGGGCAAGTTCATATAGGTGTGCTATGTCGTGTTCATTGAAACTGATTCTTGGCATATATCTTTATGTATTATCTTTTAAATTATTCTAATAAATCTTCAATAAGTTCTTTAAGTTTTTCATAGTTGGGGATTTTGTGAACATAGCCATACTCGTTTGTGTATACTGATAATTTTTCAAACTCCTCTCGTATGGTATCTTTTTGTTCTTGGTTCATATTATTTTTTAGATGATTTAAATAATGTAAATAATCCAAACAACGCTATCCACCATCTATCAAAATGAATTGCAAGTGTTACCCATAGTGCAAACATTCCTATATTGACTAACATTACTGCTGTGTTTTCTTTCATATATGTATTGTTAATTTATAAATCGTTATTAACCATTTTGTTAAAAATCCATAAGATACTCAGTATCCAACACACAATATTAATTGATACTATTATAAATTTAATTTCTTCCATATATGTATTGTTAAAAGTTCTCTAATACTGCCTTTCTAATTGCTTCGAACTGTTCTTCTGTCACTTCTACTTCAAGTATTTTGTTTTCAATTTCTTTTTTAGGAAAATCATCATCAAAACCCGTACTCATATATGCTCGATTTCTTTCTCTGTATATTTTAACTTCTTCTTCAAAGTTTTCGTTTTCTTTGTATCTTGTTATTTGTAGTTTAATCATTTTATTTATTTATTATTAGTAATGCTGATAGTCCTATAAAGATCCACGCAATGATTGTTATTATTGTGAGCATATTAATTGTAATTATTTAAAGCATTTTCAAATGCTTCTGTTGGTGTTTTCCCAATACCTTTAACACTTTTTTCTCTACTATTTCTACCATTTAATATTATTTTTTTACCATATAAACAGACTTTAAATTTATTGTCTGCATAATTCAGTCTATGGAATTTGTCTAGGTTTTCGTTTAAGTATTGTTCAAATGTTTTCATATATTATAAATAACTTAATTCTTCTGTTCCGTCTGGTATCTCTTCTTCACGATTTCCACTATCATCGTCCATTAATATCTCCATTGCTTCTGGATCATTTTGTTCCTCTAATCGTTCTTTTAATTCTTCAAGTGTTATGTACATATTTATCTTTCAAATCTAATAAAGTCCAATAATATAATTATTCCGTATACGATCCACATAAATGGGAAAAGTATAGCAAGCCAAATAAGTAATATGATAAGTAGTAAGTAAGCCATATTATTTCATTTTATTTTTAAGGTCTGCACTTCTTAAATCACTTAATGAAGTAATAGCAAATCTATGTCCTGCTTTTAAATTATTCTTTTCAACTCGTTTGATCTTATCAAATTTCTTTTTCAATGCTTTTCTTTTTTGCCCTTTGTGTTTATTTGCCATATTGATTAATTAATTCTTGTAAATACCATACTACCCCCATTGCCATAAACTTCGCCTCTTTTGGATCAATTCCACCTGCTGTTAATCGTACCAATACATCATTTCCGATATTATTAATACCCTCTGTACTTTTTGTTATATCGATACACAATAATTCTAGCATATATTTTAATTTTGTCTCGTTACTTGTGCATTTATCTGATCGTTTCAATTGAGGTACGGCATATCCTTGCTTTTTGTACTTCACTACCCAATTTGATACAGTTTGCTTGTTAACTCCGTAAATTGAGGCAATTTCAGGAGTTGTAAGCCCCATTTTAATGTGTCTGATCAATTCTTGTGCTGTTTTCGGTGCTAATCCCTTTGGTTTTCTTTTATTCATTTCCGTTTAATTTGTTAAGTTGTAGTAAAAACTCTTGTGCAATCATTTTTGTTTGATCTCCGTCAAGTGCTTCGTCTGTTTCTAACATAAATACTTTATGTGCAATTTCTGCTAATTCACTTACAATTTCTTTTATTTTTTCTTTTGTCATAATTATTTATTAAGGGGCATTACAAGTGCCTCTCCGTTATCGTTGGTAATGTATAAAGGTCTATTTGTATTTGCTATATTGATATGCAATTCAACACTATCAAAACTATCTCCTTTATCTATCGCTTCAAGTGTTTCAATAAGATATTTTCTATTTACTTTGAAAGTAAAATTGTTCTCTTTTTTCGCTGTATCCACAATTATTGAGACATCAGGAAAGTTCATAGTTCGGACATAGTCTCTATTTTTTTGGTGGTAATACCCGTCTTTAAATACTGTATTTTTGATCTTTGCCCAACGAAAACTGTCCGTTGCCTCCATATATCCGTCTTTTACTTTGATATAAGTAAGTTCAGGTTTAATACTGCTTTTTGCACATAGTTTTTTTAATTTGTTCATATAATTCTTATGTATTTGTTAGTGTCAATAATCTCTTCATAATTAAAGGCATTTTGAAATCCTTTCAATGTATACACTGTGCCTTGTTCTTCTGCTAGGTTCATAAACTCTTCGTCTGTGTAGTCGTCTGATCCTTTGTAATCGTCATTTTTGCTATCATATACATCAATGACATACACTCTCGGTTCTTTTACAAGTGCATATAAGTCCTTTCTGCACTCTTCAACTGTATCGAGATAATGCTTATCCCACTTGCCTGTACCTCCACAATATGAAAGGTCGTCTAGTATTGTGTCTATGTTATTTTCTTTCATATTATTTATCTTTAAATTGTTGTCTGATAAATGATAATAAGTATGTATAACTTTTCTCTTGTTCTTTCTTCTCTTCATAACTCTCTGTTGTCTGGTCTGCTAACTCGTCCAAATGGTCAAGTGCATGTTCAAGCATATTTTGGTTGTAGTATTCTTTTGTCATAGTTATTTATTTGTTGTTAAAATCTTTTAATTGTTCCTCGTAAGTCAATACTCCATTTACCATACCAATAATGTATCCAAAAAAAACTGGTATAAATGCTACAAAGTAATTTACTTTTATGATCTCTGAAAATATCCCTGTAAAAAGAGTAGTTCCAATTATTATATATATTGTTCTCATGTTATTGTATTAAGTCATAACACTCTCCTAATAATTCGTGTGCCTTTTCCAAGTAGTCCACAAGTTCGTCTATTGATAAGTTCTCTGCAAGATTATAATCGTCAATTTCTTTTGCTATTGCTTTTTTAAGTTCTTCTTTTGTCATATTATTCTATATTAATTAATTCCATCATTATTAAGTCCCATTTTTCTTCTTCGGTCATTTCAATACCATTGTATGCAAGTGTTTTGTTTACAATTTTATAAAGGTATTGTTCTAATTGTTTATCTGTCATATTACATGTCTTGTTGTTTAAGCCCATAAATATCTATTGCAATACTTTCAAGATCACCCCAAAAACTAGCATTTCCATCAAAATAACTATCCCCTAGTCGTTTTGCTATATTGTACATATCTTCGTCTGATAGAGTACTTGTATCAAATCCAATACTCTCCAAATCTTCTCGTGCAAGACTTGTTACTTCGTAATATCCTGTTGTGTCTTTGATTGTAATTGTTTCAAGTGTAAAATTCCCAACATTTTCAATACCGTCTTTGATTGTCTCTTCAATATCCACAACTGAAAAATCTGGTTCTTTGGTGCTTATTGTTACTG
>Ga0247723_1000281_pt1 | contig 34035 bp, 54 predicted proteins | sample MSEWelMarce5H_FC_FD_189079 | JGI IMG/M metagenome (GOLD analysis project Ga0247723, IMG submission 189079) | Subsurface sediment microbial communities from gas well in West Virginia, United States - MSEEL Well Study Marcellus 5H_FC | ecosystem: Environmental > Terrestrial > Deep subsurface >... | reverse complement strand
TTGATTATGTCCATTGGCGTGATTTTGGTCATACTGTTGCTCGTACTTGGGAAGAAGTAACAGCCGTATGGCGTAAAGTCTATATGAGCCGACAAGCTCTGATTGACCGCTTTGGTGAAGAAGTTGGTAGCAAGATTCCGCTAGATACCAAGCCTGATAGTGATAAATGGGCTACCAAACAAATGACTGTCGAGCATTACCAAGCCTGTATCTATGAGATATGGGATAAAGAACAAGGCAAAGTCTTTTGGGTTAGCAAATCGATGGGCGAGATTCTTGATGAAAAGGATGACCCACTACAGTTAGAGGGATTCTTCCCTTGCCCTAAACCAATGTACGCTACATTGACTACAGACAGCTTAGAGCCTGTACCTGACTTTGTACTATACCAAGACCAAGCCAAGCAGTTAGACACGCTTGCAGACCGCATAGATGGCTTCATTAACGCCTTAAAAGTACGGGGTGTCTATGATGCATCCGAACCTAGCCTTGCAAGACTATTCTCTGAGGGCGAGAACAACACCCTGATACCAGTTAAGAATTGGGCTGCTTTCGCTGAAAAACAAGGCATGAAAGGGGCTATTGACCTTGTAGATATAACCCCAATCGCTCAAGGCTTGACGATGGCTTATCAGGCTATGGAGCAAGTCAAAGGTCAGATTTACGAGATTATGGGTATTGCCGACATACAAAGGGGACAGACAGACCCCAATGAAACGCTTGGGGCACAGATTATTAAGTCAAATAACGCAGCAGGCAGATTGAAGAATATGCAACACGCAGTCGTTGACTTTGCTACCGAGCTTCTAAGTATCAAGGCTCAGATTATCTGCAAGCACTTTACTGACGATACGATTGTCAAGATTAGTGGTGCAATGCAACTAAGCCCACAAGACCAACAGTTAGTACCACAAGCCTTACAGCTTTTAAAAGACGAACCCGCTAAGAACTTCCGTATTGAAGTTACTAGCGACTCAATGATTTACCAAGATGAGCAACAAGAGAAAGCCGACAGAATCGAGTTCTTAGGTGCTTTATCCCAGTTTATGAACCAAGCATTGCCAGTAGCCACCCAAGCCCCTGAACTAACCCCATTACTCATGGAGATGCTCAAGTTTGGGGTTACTGCGTTTAAGGCTGGCAAAGGTATGGAAGGGCTTATTGATGAAACTGCCGACCAATTTAGAAATAAAGCTAAAGCGATGGAAGGCCAACCTAAGCCACCCCCACTTGAAATGCAAAAGATTCAGGCTCAGACTCAGGCTAAGATGCAAGAAATGCAGATGTCAGTACAACTGGAACAGCAAAAGATGGCTGCTCAAATTGAATTTGAAAAGGCTAAACAGGAATATCAGGCACAAGAGAATCAACTTAAGTTCCAACTTGAAGAACAGCGTAATACTCAAGACCGAGAGATGGAGATGAAGTTAGCTCAGATGAAGATGATGACTGAGCGTAATACCCAACTCTTGCTTGCTTATATTAATAACGGGGCTAAGATTGAAACGGCTCGTATCTCCGCAGGTGTGGATAGCGGTGAAGGAATAGCCGAGCAATACGACAATGATGAGAACATGATTCAGAACCTTGAACACCCATTAGCCCCGATAGCCAACGCTATTGCTCAAGGTAATCAAGAAATGACTGCTACTCTTGGTGTTTTAATTGACAGACTAAATCAACCTAAACAAGTAGTAAGGGATGAAGCAGGCAAAATCATAGGTGTCCAATAATGCCAATAACAGTCAAACACACTAAAGTCAGCACAATCCCTGACACAGATGACACAAGTTTAGTTAGACCTAGTGATTGGAATGCTGACCATACTCTAGTTGGTCTTGGCACAATGGCAGAGCAAAACGCCAACGCAGTAGCCATCACAGGCGGCACAATCAATGGCACTACTATAGGTGTTACCTCTGCATCCTCTGTAAACGCTACTACGATTACAGGACAGACAGCTAGGTTAAATGGTACTGGGCAGAATTTACTGTTGCAAAGCGGATGGGCTGGTGGCACTAGCGGCACAGTAGGAAGCGGTGCAGTTGCCCCAACATCTTGGTCTTTTGGCTCAACTGGTGGCACAGTTACTTACGCATCAGCGTTATCAGGAAGTGGTAACTCTATTAGGTTTGCCGCAACAGCCGCTAGACCTTTTATTCAACAGGCATTAGCGTCTAATTTTGTTGTTGGTATTACATACAGCGTTAGTTTTAATGTTGAAACAGTAACAAGTGGGAGCATAACTCTTGCTAATATTTTTAGCGTCTTAAACACAACAGCAACTCCTCTGTATTATGTGGATGGCGTTTCAGTTCCTAGTTCTACAGTTCTTTTAAGCAACACAAATATTCAAATAGTGCTTCCTGTTACAGCAGTAAGTGCATCATCAACTGTACGATTTGGTGTAGGTGTAAATGGTTCAGCCACAGGCGATGTTACATTATCCAATCCACAATTAGAAGTTGGTTCTGTAGAAAACACCTACATCCCCACAACCACTACAGCAGTTTACGGAACTCCTACCCTATCCTTTAGTGGAGTATCTGAAATAGGTTTACTGTCTACTGGTGCATTGTATTTACAACCAGCAGGAACAGGCGCATTACAAGCACAAGCTACTACATCTACTACAGCAGGTGGTAATGCTAGGGGTAGTTATGCAGTAGATTGGTCTACTTCAAGAGCAGCCGCTTCAAATGTGGCAAGTGGCGCATATTCTACTTTAGCTGGCGGTTATGGTAATACTGCTAGTGGTGCTTATTCTATAATTAGTGGTGGATTAAGTAATGCAACTTCCGCCACTGGTTCTTCAGTTTTAGGTGGAAATCAAAATTCTGCTGGTGGTACTTATTCATCAATTGTTGGTGGTAATATAAATACTGCAAATGGCTATTTTAATTTTATTGGCGGTGGTTTTACTAATAGTGGAACTTCGTCTTCTGCGGTAACCACGCAAAGCGGAACAATGAACGCAACTACTGCGGTTACATTGTCAGGTTCTAACGCAAACATTAAAGTCGGTCAATACATCACAGGCACTTCTATTGCTAGTGATACCTATGTAGCCGCCATTAGCGGAACATCTTTAACTTTAAGTAAAAACGCATCAGGTTCATCTACAAGCACTCTATCTTTCTTTACTCCTCATGGAGTAGTAGTAGGCGGTGGTAATAACCAAGCTACAGGTAGTTATTCATTTATCGGTGGTGGTGGTGATGCTGGTACTGCGGCTAATAGGAATGTGGCTAGTGGGGATTGGAGTTTTGTTGGTGGTGGAATTAAAAACCAAGCTACAGGAATAGGCTCTTTTGTTGGTGGGGGTGGATTAAATTCTGGAGCAACATCAATATCGGGTAATCAAGCAACTGGGGCTTTATCTGCAATTGTTGGAGGAAACGCTAATTTAGCTTCAAGCACTTACAGTTCTGTTTGTGGAGGCTTACAAAATACCGCTAGTGCCAATTACTCAATTATTGTTGGTGGTTCTTATGGAACAACTAGAGGAATTATCGGAAACGCAGTTTTTCCTGCTTCTGCATTTACCACATTAAGCACTATTGGTGGCGGTCAAGCCGCTTTACTAGTTCTTGCAAAACAAACTACCGATGCAACAGCCACAGCTTTAACTTCAGATGGAGGTGCGGCAAGCGGAACAAACCAAGTAATACTACCTAACAACTCTGCTTACTTCTTTAGAGGTGAAGTGGTATCAGGTGTAACTGGCGGTGGTAACACTAAAGGCTGGACTATCGAAGGTGTGATTAAGCGTGGTGCTAATGCGGCATCTACTACCCTTGTTGGGGTTACAGTCACATCCATGTACGCTGATGTAGGTGCGGCAACATGGACTATTGCAGTAACAGCAGATACGACCAATGGTGGATTACGAGTTACCTTTACAGGACAAGCTAGTACGACTATTCGTACAGTTTGCCAAATCCGCACAACCGAAATGACTTACTAAGGAGAAATCATGGCATTAAAGCTCGCAGTTCAAACCCAATTTGGCGTACCAGCCCCACAAGCCTACGCTAGAATTACTAACTTCTTTGGCACTAAAGACCAAATCCAAGTCCAAGTCGCTATTCATTATGACGAGTCGGCAAGGCATAGCAACATGGCTACAGTCAAAGAAAACGCACACTATATCAACATGGAAGATTTAAATGGTGACTTAATCCCTGCAATCTACGAGGTTCTAAAGACTTATAGTGATTACGAAGGCGCAGAGGACTGCTAGTGTTCCAAACCGCATTTCAGGTCTTAGCGTTTCAAACTAATGCGTTTCAGATAGGACAAATACCCCCTAATCCTTATACTGACACGCATGATGGTTTCACGCCCGAAGAAATTAGACGGGCAAAAAACTTAGACCGAAAGATACGGGAAAAAGAACTAGCATTACTAAAAGCCCAACGAGCCGACAGAGAATCTCGTAAAGCTCGAATTAAGGGTTTAGTTGACCCACCAAAAATTGTTGCTAAACAGAAACAAAATAAACTACAATCTATTCAAGAGGTTAAGGCTGGTATACCGCCAGTTGATACTACAGAACTAGAGCAGTCTATCGCCTACCTTGAAAACCAACGAAGCAAGTTGCTAAGGGCGGTAGAGTTAAGACGAGAACAAGGCCAAATAAGGGCTAGGCTCGCAATACTTGAAACTCAACGCCTTGCTGAACAAGACGATGAGGAAAGCATATTACTACTGATATAAAAGCCCTATACAAGTTAGCCTACGACCATTTACACGCAGGGCGTTATGAAGCGGGGTTTAGGCATTTTGAATACAGATGGCACAAAGACATTATGGGGGAGCAGTCAACACCCTATACGCCTGCCCTCTCAATCCCTGTATGGCGTGGGGAATCCCTACTAGGCAAATCCATCGTAGTGCAGATGGAACAAGGTTTTGGCGATGTATTGCAGTTCTATCGCTTTTTGCCTGCCTTAAAAGTTATGGGGGCTAAAAAACTCATTGTTTTGCAAGAATCCTCATTGCACTACCTTATTGGGCAGATGGAATGTATTGATGTCATAACCAACGAAATCGACAAAGGCGAAGCCCCCGAAGCTGATTATTGGATTGGCTCAATGTCTTTGCCCCACTACATCTCACACAGCCAACCCTATGTTAAAAGTCTATTTCCAGTTACTACTAAAAAGATTGTTGGTTCAGAAGGCTATTTGGAAGCTACGCCTAGCAATATTCCTGCAAAGATTGGGGTGAACTGGGAAGCATCTGGCAAGTCTTTGTATTACGTCAAATCCATAGATAGTCGGGAAATGCTCAAACTAACGGGTGACAACTGCTATTCTCTAAACCCCAAGAGCGAAGGTCCATTTCACCCCCTACCTAACGATGGTTGGAAGAAGAACTGGATGCAAACCGCCCAACACATGAAAGCCTGTAAAGGCATTGTGACAGTCGATACGGGTACTGCCCACCTTGCAGGGGCTTTAGGAGTCAAGACTATTGTGCTTTTGCCTAAAGAAGAATTTGTATGTTGGCGTTGGAAAAACGGGCGTTGGTACGATTCTATAGTGGCTTTAAGACCCCACGAATACGACAAAGTGCCTGAGTTAATAAGGAGAATGTAATGATTTGCCCTAAGTGTGGATACTCTGAAAGTAACCATGTCGTAAATAAATCAGACAAAGAAAAGTACCTAGACTTTTGGGGATTCAAACAAGGTACGCCTGAAGCCGAAGAAGCATGGAAACAAAAGCAAGAAATGACCGCCAAAGAGTCACCAATGGTCATGTCAGACATTGAAGGCTATGTATCTCAGGTCGATGGCACTTGGATTAGTAGCCGTAGTCACCACAGAAACCACCTTAAACAGCACCGCATGATTGAATTAGGCAACGATGTACCCCTACAGCACAAGCCTGTGGAATTAAGCCGTAAAGACCAAGAAACCCGTAAACGCAAGATTGCCGAGCTTGCTTACGCCAAACTAAACTATCGTTAAGGAGTAATCATGGCAGACCGCAGAGAGATGTTGGAAGCAGCGTTAGAGGATGTTCTTGAGCCACAAGATGAGGGTAAACCCGTAGAGGAAGAACATGAGGAAGTGCAAGAGGAAGTTTCTCAAGACGAACCTGCTCGCAATGAAAAGGGACAGTTTGTCGCTAAAGATGAAGCGGTGGCAGAGGAAGAAGTCGCTGAGGCTGTTGCAGAAGATGAGGTTGAACCCGAACAGCCCGAAGAACAGCCTGAAGTTAGCGATATACCAAAGCCTACGACTTGGAAGAAAGACCTTTTACCTCTATGGGATAAGATAGCCAAAGGCGAAACATTAACTAAAGAAGAAAGTAAGAAACATCTTGAATACCTTAACCAAAGAGAGAACGAGTTTAAAAAAGGCGTTAGCGTATATAAAGCGGAAGCGGAACGAGCAAAGGCTCTTGAGGAAGCAATTACCCCGTTTGTCCCCGAACTCCAAGCACAAGGAATCCACCCTGCCGCATGGATAAACAACTTAGGTCGTGCCCACATGGTATTGAGCAAAGCACCCTATGAACAAAAAGTACAGATGTTTCATAGACTTGCACAAGATTATGGAGTAAACTTAAATCAAATTAACGAACCGCAACAACCAGTTGACGCATATACTCAACAGTTAATGCAACAACTTAATCAAGTTAATCAAGAGGTTAGCTCGATAAAAGGGCGGTTTGAGCAAGAAGAACAAGCTCGATTAAATAATGAGATTGAGCGAGTACGAAGTGACAAAGAGCGGTTTCCGCACTTTGATATGGTTAGGGAAGAAATGGCTCAACTACTTGAGCTAGGTAAGGCCCAAGACCTTGAAACGGCTTATGCAAAAGCTGTGCGTATGAACGATGAAGCATTTAGGTTGGAACAGGAAAAACTCCTGAGCAACGCTACAAAGCAAGCATCTAAGGCACAACAAGTAGCACGAGCCAAAGCAACGGCTGTTAGCCCAAAATCCGTTACTCCTAACGGAACACAAGCGAAAGTCGAAGCAAAGGACAGGCGTTCTCTACTGATGGCTCAGATGACCGAAGCAGAGAGCGGTAGGCTTTAATTAACTTAAAAAGGAAATATCATGGCATTTGCTAACTCAGCAATCACCGATATTATCGCTACCACCATTCAAAGTCGTAGCGGTGAATTGGCTGATAACTTAACGCAGAACAATGCGATTCTGCAAAGACTTAACTCTAAGGGCAATGTACGCCCATTCTCGGGTGGTAATGTGATTTTGGAAGAAATCATGTACAACGACCCTAACACCAACAACGCTAATTCCTATAGCGGTTACGAAGTATTGAACATTGCTCCTGATAGCCCAATCTCGGCTGCTCAGTTCAAGATTGCTCAGTACGCTGCTGCTGTAACAATGAGCGGTTTAGAGATGCTCCAAAACTCAAGCAAAGAAGCAATCATTGACCTGTTAGATGGTCGTATGCAAGTTTCTGAAGCTCGCCTTTTGAACCGCATTTCAGGCGATTTGTATGGCGATGGTACTGGTAATGGCGGTAAGAACATTGACGGCTTGGCTGCTGCCGTTGCTACTTCCCCATCCACAGGCACTTATGGCGGTATCAATCGTGCTAACTGGTCTTTCTGGCGTAACCAAGTAACTACTGGTTTGCTCTCTACCAACACCCTTGCTAAGATGACTGAAGCTGCCATCAAGCAGGTTCGTGGTACAGACAAAGCTGACCTGTACATTGCTGGTAACACCGCATATCAGTATTTTGTAGGTGCATTGCAAGCAATTCAGCGTATTACTACCGAAGAAAGCGGTGCAGCAGGTTTTGCATCCCTCAAGTTCTACGGCGGTGGTACATCTGCTGATGTGGTACTCGGTGGTGGTATTGGTCAACAAGAGAATGACAACTATATGTATCTCTTGAACACCAACTACATTTTCTTCCGTCCACATAAAGAGCGTAATTTCGTACCTATCGGTGGTGAGCGTCAAGCCATCAACCAAGATGCGATTGTTAAACTCTATGGTTGGGCAGGTAACTTAACCACCAGCAACGCTCAGTTGCAGGGTATTTTGACCACCTAATTAAGTAAAGGAAATAATCATGGCTTACTCAACACTCCCCATTGCAGGGGTTGATTTAAATACTGTAACTCCAGTTAGTTTTGAATATGTAAATGGCACAACGACCATTGATATTCCTAACTTTGGGCCACTTGGCACACAAACTTTTGGCTCTGACGGCAAGCGTTATGTCTTTGCTAAAGCTGGTGCTGCTATCGGTGCATCTACCGCAACTTGCTCTATCAACGCTTCTACATTTATTGCTTCCGCATCAGGTGGCACTTATGTATCAGCCGAATCGATGGCAAGCGGTGACTTTGGTTGGTTTGCTGCTACTAGCGTCTAATCAAAAATTGTAGTAAAAACAAGGGGCTATCTCGTAATGGGGTAGCTCCTTTTTCTTTTTTTAACCGCAGTATCCTAACCACTTGGGAGTTTTAAAATGGCAATAGATAGCGATATGCAAGACGCAGATTCTCGTTTGGCAGTTAAGTTTTATAGGCGAGCAGTCAAACTAGAGCATGAATCAAACGAAGCAGGCAGACCAATATTCAAAGATTACGACTTTGTACGCATTATGGTCGCTGGTGACAGCCTTACAGAGATTGACACCTACGCACAGAATAGCCACAAACAGCGTTTTCCACGCCAATGGCTTCAATATCAGGCTACACAAGACACCAGTAGCGAGATGATTGGAACGCCTGTAGAGGAATGGACTTTAATTAGCCAATCCCAAGCCCAAGAGCTACGGGGCATCAAGTTTATGACAGTCGAATCCATTGCTAACGCTTCAGACCTACAACTTCAACGCATTGGCATGATTGCTGGTATGTCACCCCATGCCTTTAGGGATAAGGCTAGAACATTTTTAAACCTTGCCGAAGAAACCGCAGAAGCCACAAAACGAACTGAAGAAATTAATCAGTTAAAGCAAGAACTTGCCAAAAAAGACGAGGAAACTGCTAAAATCAAGGCTGAAACTGATGCGAAGCTCGCCCTAATGCAAGAACAGATGGCGGCTATACTTGCGGCAGTTGGTGAAAAGAAACCCCGCAAAAAGAAAAGCGTAGAGGAAGCCTAAACTATGTCATCAACGATGCTCCAACTCGTGCAACAGACTACTAGCGAGTTAAATCTTGCTATTCCCACCTATGTGGCGGGTAATACCAATCAGGATGTACAACAAGTTCTAGCCCTGATGAATCGTGCTGGCTATGATTTGGTTAAGGAATACGATTGGCAAGGTTTACAGTTGGAGTATCGTTTTTACACCGATGCACAGACTTTTGTAGGTTCTACAGTTAGCGACCAAAGCTATAACATTATTGTTACTGGTAACGCTACAGCCTTAAATAGCAATTACACCATTACAGGTACAGGCATTAACCAAGATACCTATGTGTCAAGCGTAACTTACAACTCAGGCACAGGTTTATCAACCATTGTTATGAGCCAGTTAGCTAGTGGTACATACGCAGGCGTGACTTTTACCTTTTCACAGACCAAATACCCTTTACCTAATGACTTTGAAGCCATTACGGACAATACGCATTGGGATAAGACAAAGCATTGGCAGATGCTTGGCCCTGAAGATGCCCAACAATGGCAATGGCTAAAGTCGGGTTATATTTCAACAGGACCACGCATTAGGTGGCGTATTCTAGGCGATAAGTTCCAAATTTGGCCACCATATAACACACAAGAGTATTTAGGCTTTGAATACCGCTCAAAAGGTTGGGCTAGAAGTGCTGCTGGTGCAGTTAAAAACAGCTTTACGGTTGACACCGATACAACCATTTTTGACGATACAGTTATGGTTCTAAGCACAAAACTTAAGTATTTCCAAATTAAAGGCTTTGACACTACTGCATTGCAACAAGACTATTTCCGCTATTTGAATGTAGCCAAAGCCAACGATAAAGGTTCTGCTAACCTTAGCTTTGCACCCTACCCAACCAAGGTGCTTATTGGTTACGCTAACATTCCCGATACAGGATACGGCACATAATGGCGGTAGCTCAACAAAGACGGGCAATGACCGCTTCCTTGCCATCCCCAATTGGGGGGTGGAACGCAAGGGATTCTTTGGCAGAAATGAACCAATTAGATGCGGTTCAGATGGTCAATTTCTTTCCTACGCCTACGGATGTAACCCTTAGAAAAGGGTATACCAAGATTTCTACGGGCATAACTGGTGAGGTTTTGTCCTTGATGAGTTATTCAAGTCCAAGTACGACAAAGTTGTTTGCCTCTACCGCAACAACTATTTGGGATACAAGCACTTCTACGGCTACAGCTAGTCTTACAGGCAATACCGATGGTAAATGGATTCACGCCATGATTACGACTGCTGGTGGTTCGTTTATGGCGGCTGTAAATGGTGCAGACCCTATGGTTGTTTATGATGGTACAAGATGGTCAAGAAGTGCTACGACAAACACAGCACAGACTATTTCTACTATTACTAGGGGTGGAACGGGCAATTTAACCGCTACCCTAACAACGGCTAGTCCTCATAATCTAGTAACTGGCAATACGATTACAGTCGCAGGTGCTACCCCTGCAGAATTTAACGGCACTTACCGCATTACTGTTACGGGTGCATCAACCCTCACCTATACGATGGCGGTTGCCCCTAGCGGTAATGCAACAGTTGTAGGCACTTACACAATTAATTACTTTATTACAGGTAAAAATTCTAATACATTTGCATATGTAAACCTGTTTAAAGAGCGTTTGTATTTTGTAGAAGAAAACTCCCTTAACTTTTGGTACTTGCCTGTAGATTCAATAAACGGGGCGGTAACATCATTCCCCCTAGGTGGCATCTTTAAAAATGGTGGCTACCTACAAGCAATGGGAACATGGACTATTGACGCTGGTTACGGGGTAGATGACCTTGCCGTATTTGTCACAAGTAACGGGGAAGTCGCTGTTTACAAGGGTTCTGACCCATCTGACCCTAATGATTGGGCATTGGTAGGTATTTGGAACATCGGACAGTCTTTTGCTCGTAAATGCGTCTTTAAATATGGTGGTGACATCCTATTATTAACCCAACAAGGCTTAGTACCCCTATCCGCAGGCTTACAATCCACCCGATTAGACCCACGAGTTAACATTACAGACAAGATTTTCTTTGCTATTAGCCAAGCAGCAGACGCTTATTCCGCTAATTATGGTTGGCAGATAAATTACCTAGCCAAATACAATATGTTGTTGCTAAATATCCCCGTAACTACGGGTTCTGAGCAATATGTCATGCACAACATTACAAAGTCATGGGCAAGATTTACCAATATTGACGCAAATTGTTGGGAAACGAGTGGTGAAGATATGTATTTTGGTGGAAACGGCTATGTAGCCCGTTTTTATGACTCATTTTCTGACGATACCGACAATATTAGTGGGTTTGTACAACAAGCCTACTCCTATTTTGACCGCAGAGGGCAACAAAAACGCTTTACTATGGTACGCCCTATCCTACAGACCGATAACGGCTTACCGACTGTTTTATGCGGTGTCAGTACCGATTTTGATACAGTACCTTTAACTAGCCAAATATCGTTTAATCCTTCAACCCTAGATATTGGGGTTTGGGATACATCTACATGGGATGACACCAACTGGGGTGGAAATCTAATTGTGACTAAGTTTTGGCAAGGCGTGACAGGAATAGGCTATGCAGGCTCAGTTAGCATGAATGTGGCAAGCCAAGGCATTGACTTTCATTGGGCATCAACCGACTTTGTAATGGAGGCTGGCGGGGTATTGTGAGAACTGTTACGACTGAAAACCAGCGATATTTGGGGGAATGGCTGGTTAGAGTGCTTAACTTTCCCCTACCTGAAACCACCCAATGTATCGGTCAGATGCAAGATGGTAATTTAGTAGCTGTAGTTGGATATTGTAATTTCATGCCAAAAGCCTGCGAAATGCACATTGGGGCATTGGCTGAAACGAACTGGATGAGTAGAGATTTATTATGGGCGGCTTTTGATTACCCCTTTAATAAACTAGGAGTTAGCGTTATACTAGGGCAAATCTGTGCTGATAACACAGATGCCCTAAAGTTAAACCGACATTTGGGCTTTAAGGTTGTAGCTGAAATACCTGATGCCCACATGAGTGGTGATTTGGTAATTATGGCTATGAGAAAAGAGGAGTGTCGGTTTCTTAACATCCGATGCTCTTTAAACAAGGGAGAATAGTATGGGTGGTGGTGGATTTTTAGGATTAGGGCCTGCGCCAAGCGCACCTGCACCCCCTGATTATGCGGGGGCGGCACAACAGACAGCACAAGGCAATATTGAAGCGGCACGAGTCGCAACTGCGGCTAATCGTGTTAATCAAGTCACGCCTTATGGCAATCTTAGCTACGCTGTTACTGGTGCTGACCCTTATGGCAATCCGACTTGGACTGCTACTCAGACCTTAAGCCCCGCCCAACAACAATTACTTGATTATCAAAACCAAACAAGCCTTGGATTAGGCAGACTTGCAGGTCAAGGATTGGGTTATGTTGAGAATATGCTCAACACCCCGTTTGATGTAAGCAGATTACCATCTACAGGGTTTAATCCTAGTCAGACATACCAAGAAGCCTATATGCAACGGCTTGCCCCACAGTTACAACAAGGGCGTGAACAGTTACAACAACAACTTGCAAACAAAGGCATTGATATTGGTTCTGAAGCCTATGACCGAGCCATGATGCAACAAGCCCAGCGTGAGAACGACCTATTGGCTGCCGCCACAACCCAAGGCTTTGGTGTTGGTCAGCAAGCCCGTCAATCTGCTTTGCAAGAACAAGCCTACCTTAGAAACGAGCCATTAAACACCCTATCTGCGGTTCGTACAGGCGCACAGGTACAAGGCCCACAATTTGTTAATTCTGCCCAACAAGCTACTACCGCAGGCCCTGACATATTGGGTGCTGCACAGATGGGATACAACGCCCAAATGGGTGACTTTAACGCCAAACAAGCCGCACAAGCTAACCTTAATCAAGGTTTATTTAGCTTGGCTGGTGCAGGGATGGGCAGATATGGTTAAAGAAAATATTAAAGCAATCGGTGTAATGAATAACGGCTTAACCTTGTATAGCTTTGAATACAAAGATGAGGTTAAATTAAACCCATTAACAAGCAATAATATCCATGTTGGAATAATGTCTGACGAAGTAGAGCAAGTGTTTCCTTATGCAGTTAAAACCCTAGATGACGGCTATAAAGTCGTAGATTACGGACTATTACCATGAATATGTACAACCCCTACATTCAACAGATGCCCCAAACCCAAGATTTAGGTGGGTTATCCCCGTATATGCAAAACATAGCCGCCCAACAAGCCATGCAACAACAGGCTTTACAACAAGGCATGAACTTGACTAATCAAGCAGGAATGACTGTTGATGGCAAACAAGCTGGGGCTGGTTACAACCAATTGGCTATGGCTAATGCCCTACGCAATCAGCAAGACCAACAAAGAATGAATATGGCTAATGCAGAAATGTCGGCTTATAACCAAAGACCTGCACAAAACTATTATTCTGCTGGTATGAATCCTAACGACATAATAAGCGATATGTAATATGGCTCAACCAATGCTTAACCTAGGTGGCAATTTAAGCCCCGAACAACAGATACAGCAACAACAAATTGCTCGTCAACAAAAGATGGCAGAGTTGTTGATGCAACAAGGTCAGCAAACGCCATCAGGACAAATGGTAGGCAATCGTTTTGTTGCACCTAGTTTCTTTCAATACGCAGCACCTTTATTGCAAGGCTATGTAGGTAGAAAAGAGTTAGAAAAGGTTGAACAACGCCAATTAGATTTAGCTAAACAGCTACGAGCAGATGAAATATCTGCTATGACTGATTATATGCAACAAAAACAAGGCAGACCCGCTCAACCTGCGCCTACTGGATATGAACTAATTGATGCTGGAACGCCAGCCATACCTGCTAACCCACAAGCTGCATTAGCAAATCTTTATACAAATCCAAGAGCTACGCAAGCACAAAGACAATTTGCTTTTCAAAGAATGAATGCTGAACCTGAAGCGTTTACTTTGCCAGAGGGTTCTGCTCGTTTTGTAACAATGCCTGATGGAACTGTAAAAAAAGTAGCAGAAGGTGGTGACAGAACTCGTGCGCCTGTAACTGTTGGAAGTTATTTAATTGACCCACAAACAGGAAGAGTAATTTTCCAAGCACCAAAAGAAGCATCTTCAAAAGATTTTGGTAACGCCCTATCTCTTAGAAAAGAATTTAATAATGAAGGCATTTACAAAGGTTATCAAGAAGTTAAAAACGCATGGAATCAAATTAATACTGGTTTAAATGCCAAATCTCCTGCTGGAGACCTTGCTGCTGCAACCAAGTTTATGAAGTTATTAGACCCAGGTTCTGTAGTTCGTGAATCTGAATTGTTATTAGCTATGCAAGCAAGCGGTGCATTAGACCGATTGTATAATTATGCTAATTTGCGTGTAACAGGACAAAAATTAAATCCAGCACAGCGTGAAGATTTTAGAAAATTATCTGACGAGTTTTATCAAACTTCATTAAATCAATATAACGAAAAGTTTAATGAATACAGGGACATTGCTTTAAGAAACAATCTAAACCCTGATGATATTGGCAAGATTGATGTGTTTAAGCCACAAACCACACCTAAAAAAGAAGAAAAACCTAAATCTACTGTTGGGCAACAATTAAATGTTCCTGCCGTAAAAGCACCTAAGTTTTTAGGATTTGAGCCAGCACCTACAGGACAACAATAATGCCTATAGCACGATTTCAAATGCCAGATGGTCGTATTGCTAGGTTTGAGGTAGCAGAAGGCACTACCCCTGAACAAGCTCAAACTATGATTGCAGAACAAGTAGCAACTTCAGCATCACCAATGTCTTTTGGTGAAACTGCTGGCGGTGCGGCTACAGGTAGACCAATAAATCGTGGCAAAAGAAACATTGAAGAAACACCAAGACCCTTAGAATCGTTTGCTGCAGGTGTTACTAAATCTGCTATTGACCCATTATTAGGTGCAGCGCAAATAGTTACAGGTGGTCGTAGGGGAGTTAGTGATGCTGTCAAGCGTTTAGCACAAGAAGGTGAAGTATATTCAGAAGCAAATCCAGCGTCATATTTTGGTGGCCGTGTAACTGGTGCTGTATTGCCTGCTGCTGCAATAGCAAAACCAATAGGTGCAATTCCTAGTTTTACCCGTGCCAATCCTTATGTTCAAGGTGCTGCAGTAACTGGTGCTGGCGGTGCTGTACAAGGAGTTTTACAACCTGTTGAAACAGGAGAAACTGGCGCACCTATGTATCAACAAATGGGTAAAAATGCTGCAGTTGGAACAGCAATAGGTTTACCATTAGGTGCAGTTGCCCCAGTAGTAAGTAACCTTATTTCTAAAGGATTTCAATCAGCAAAAGGTATGGTTGAGCCATTTTATGAAAAAGGTCAAGAACAAATTATTGGTCGTTTTTTACGAGAAGCTGCTGGTGGCGAAGCCCCACAAGCAATGCGTAATTTAAGAGCAACACAGCCATTAGTTGCTGGCTCTATGCCAACTGCTGCTGAAGTAGCTGGCGTTCCAAGTTTAGCCGCATTACAAAGAACGGCTGTCGCTAATTCGCCTGTTGCAGCTAATTTAGTTGCCGCTAGACAATCTGCTCAAAATGAAGCAAGGGCTAACGCTTTGCGTAATATTGCATCTGAAAGCCGTGTATCTAAATACACAAACTTAAGAGAACGGGTAGCAGATGATTTATATGACGATGCACTAAAACCATTAAATTTAGGTCAACTTACGCCCCAAATGACCAAAGAAATAGCGGGTCTTACAAAAACTCCAGCAATTAAACGGGCTATGTCAGACGCACAAGTAAATGCTGCTAACAGAGGTTTAGATATTGCTGACCCTGCTGGTTCTATGCGTGGACTGCATGAAACCAAAATGGCATTAGATGACCAAATTAAAGCCGTCAAAGCCAAGTTAGAGCGTGACAATGCTGGTGCTACTAGCGCAGAATTGAATGGCTTAATGACCGCTAAAAACAGACTTTTAGGTTTTATTGAAACTGTAAGCCCTGAGTACAAAACAGCACGGGTAACTTACGAAAAACTGTCTAAACCAGTAGAACAACTAGAATCAATTGCTAAATTAGCTAAAAAGTCTATTTCACCCGAAAACGAAAAAATATACATTTCTCGTTTTGCTCAAGATTTACAAAAGTTAATTGACGAAGGCAAGCTAACTAATCGTCAGATTGAACGCTTAAACGCTATTAAAGAAGATTTAGCACGAACTAAGTTTGCTGCAGAAGCTGGTAAAGGCGTAGGTTCGGATACTGTTCAAAAACTAGCATACAGCAACATGATTCAACGGGCTGGCATTCCTACTGCTTTGTCAAATGCAACAGGCACAGGATTAATTTCAAGAATGGGTGATGTTGCTTATGGGCGAGCAAACAAAGAAATGGCGCAAAAATTAGCAGAATCTTTGTTATCACCTGAAGAAACTTTGCGTCTAATGCGTGCAGGCAGAATGCCAAAAGCTAAAATGGATGCTAAAACTAGAAACGATTTGGCTAGACTTTTAACCATTCAAGGCATACAAAGAACTGGTCAAGCAATGAGCGGAGAAGAAAATGAGTAGAAACGGGTCAGGCACATATTCCCTACCTGCGGGTAATCCCGTAGTTACAGGCACAACCATTGCAAGTACATGGGCTAATAACACACTTAGTGATATAGCTTCTGCTTTGACTGATTCGGTAGCTGCCGATGGTCAAACATCAATGTCGGGTAATTTAAATTTAAATAGTAACAAAATTGTTAACTTAGCTACCCCTACTTTATCAACCGATGCAGTTACTAAGGCTTATGCTGACGCTTTAGTTAGTGGCGGTACAGGTTCGTTTACAACCTTAACAGTTACAGGTACGACTACCCTTGCTACATCCTTAACAGGGGTCTTAAAAGGTACTTCAGGCGTGGTTGCTGTAGCCACCGCAGGTACAGAGTATGTAGCCCCCGCAACCGCTACAAACTTTACTGCTCAACAATACTTTGGTAATGTAGCTTTAACCGATGGTGCTACGATTGCATGGGCGGCTAATACTGCCCAAGTCGCTACCTTTACCTTTGTATCGAATAACAGAACAATGGGCGCACCTACAGGACTTGTAAACGGGGCTTATTATGGTCTAGCAGTTATCCAAAACGCAGGGTCAAATACTCTAACTTGGAACGCAGTATTTAAGTGGGCGGGTGGAACTGCACCTACCTTATCAACAGGTGCTAGTGCTAAAGACTATTTTGTATTCCGCTCTGATGGTACAAACCTATACGAGCAAGGTAGAAGTTTGGGGGTTGCATGACCCTACCTGTAGTCTTTACTGCTAACGGGCCAAGTGGTTATAACCTAACCAACTCCCTACGCTTTCGGTCTAGTGCATCTGCTTATTTAAATAGAACTCCAAGTGTTGCGGCAACCAGCACAACCATAGGAACAATATCAATTTGGTTTAAAGGCATAGGTCAAGCTAACCAATATCTTGTTGGAAAAAGTAGCGGAACAATCTTTTACTTGTATTTTAATTCTTCCAATCAATTGGTTTGGCAAAATGGCGGTTCAAATACTTTTATTACAACTCAAGTATTTCGTGACCCATCGGCTTGGTATCATTTAGTTGCTAGTTGGGATACAACTCAAGCTACTTCATCTAATAGACAGAGTTTATACCTTAATGGTCAACAAATAACTGCATTTGGCACTACAAACAATCTTGGTTTAAATGCCACAGTATCTTGGTTTGACAATGATGGTAACAATAGAGGTATTGGTACTTATATAAGTGGCGGTTATTTTGATGGCTACATGGCTGAAATTAATGCAATTGATGGACAAACCCTAACCCCATCCTCATTCGGTGAAACATCCTCAACCACAGGTGTATGGATTCCTAAGAAATACACAGGAACTTACGGCACTAATGGATTCTATTTACCATTTACCGATAACTCTGCTCTGACTACATCATCGAATGTGGGACTAGGAAAAGACTTCTCAGGCAACGCAAACTATTGGACTACAAACAATATCAGCATTACTGCTGGCTCTACTTATGACAGCATGACCGATGTGCCTACGCTGACAAGTGCTACTGCGGCTAATTATTGTGTATGGAATCCTCTTAAAAAAACAAGTGGGGTAACTGTTTCAAATGCTAACTTAACCTTAACAGTTGGCGCAAGCATTAATGAAGGAATCCAAGGAACTATCGGAGCTTCATCAGGAAAATGGTATGCCGAAGTAACAGGTGGACCAGATGCTCCTGGTGTTGTTTTGGTCACAGATGCCGCTGATTACCCCGGAGCAACTGCTAATAGTTACGGATACCATGCTAACGCAACCAAGTATAACAATGGTTCTAGTTCATCTTATGGCGCAACATTTACTAGCACAGATGTTATTGGAATTGCGCTTGACATGGATGCTGGAACTGTTACTTTTTATAAAAATAATGTAAGCCAAGGAACAGCATTTACAGGCTTAGTAGGAACATTTACCTTCTGTGGCAGACCTTATGGAGCTACTTCAGATTGGAACTTCGGTCAAAGACCATTCGCTTACACCCCACCAACAGGCTTTGTAGCACTAAACACATTTAACTTACCTACTCCTACGATTGGTGCTACTGCATCTACAACAGCGAATAAGTATATGGATGCTACTCTGTATACAGGTAATGGCTCAACTCAAACTATTACTAATTCAGGCTCTATGCAACCTGACTTAGTTTGGTATAAGGGTAGAGACACAACTTTTAATCATGCTCTATTTGATGTTACTCGTGGCGTTTTACAAAGACTTTCTTCAAATTTAACTACCGCAGAAAGTACAACTGCTGGCTCATTAACAGCATTTAATAGCAATGGATTTTCTGTTGGTAACGATGCTGGAGCAAATCAAAGCACAAACACTTATGTTGCTTGGCAATGGAAAGCTAATGGCACAGGAGTAACCAACACAGCAGGTTCTATTACATCTACAGTAAGTGCTAATACAACAAGCGGGTTTAGTGTTGTTACTTGGGTACATAGTTCAACAACTTCAACAATTGGTCATGGACTTGGCGTTGCCCCGCAATTTATTATTCTTAAATCAAGAACAACCGCATATAACTGGGATGTAGGGTGTAATAGCATAGGGTGGGGTAATAGATTAAACTTAAACACTACAGATGCGGCATACAGCCCTGCATTTTGGAATAGCACTGCACCTACATCAACTGTATTTACTTATGCTGGTTCGGGCGCAACCAATGGCGATAACATGGTTGCATATTGCTTTACCCCAATTGCTGGATACTCTGCATTTGGCTCATACACAGGTAATGGTTCTACGGATGGAACTTTTGTGTACACAGGGTTTAGACCTAGGTTTTTAATGGTTAAAAACGCAAGTGCATCAGGTAATGGCTGGATTATTATAGACACATCTAGAGATACTTATAACCAAACAACGCTTAATTTGTTTCCAAACTCATCAGGAGCAGAAACAAATAGCACAACTTACTCTAGTGATATTCTGTCTAATGGATTTAAAATTCGAGCAACTGACCCAGCTATAAACGGCAGTAGTAACACTTTAATTTACATGGCATTTGCCGAATCACCCTTTAAATACGCTAACGCACGATAGGAAATATTATGTTCTATTCAACCACCACAAACACTTATATTCAAGAAGGCACAGCCTTTGAGATTAACGGGATTCAGTACCCACAGAATTGGTTAAACCTATCTACCCCACAAGAAAAGGCTGAGATTGGTTTAGAGGAAGTCATTGCGACTAATAGCCCCGCCAATCAACAATATTATTGGGTTAGCCAAGAACTAAATGGTGCAACATTAACTTACATAAACAATCCCAAAGACTTAGATACTTGCAAAACCAATGCGGTTAGTCAGCTAAGAACCACCGCATATTCCATACTTTTGCCAACTGATTGGATGGTCGTAAAGTCAGTAGAAACATCTACCCCAATCCCAAGCGATTGGAACACATGGAGAGCATCAATACGGACTACTTGTGAGAACGCTATTACTGCGGTTAATGCTTGCACAAATGTTGATGAATTGGCACAATTAACTGTTACTTGGCCCAACGACCCTAACTATGTAGAGGTGCAAAATGTTCCTAATTGATTGGATGTTCGATAAGATGGGCTACACCAAAAAGGTGCATTGGCTTACTGTGCTTAATAATTGGCAAGGTGAAGTAAAAGCCACGCCCAAAAAACCTGCGGTTAAGCGTAAACCTGCTGTTAAAAAGACTACAGTTAGGAAGAAAAATGCCTAACGAAATTGAAAAAGAAATCGTCAAAGAAGCCATTAAAGAGTGGTTAAACGAGAAAGTAGCCCAGTTTGGTTGGTTCTCTATACGAACATTGTTTTATGTCTTTGTAGCTGGTTTAGGCTATGCCTACCTAACAACTCATGGGTGGTCTTTGCCAAAATGAAACTATGGAACTTCACGAAGGGATTAAAACCCTAACCAGTAACCTTGATACAAGCCGTCAATCGGCTAAAGAACTTTCTAAAAGTATTGAGAATGTTCAAAAAGAAGCCACCGATGTTGCAGTACAACGAAATATAGATAGACGCAGAGAGTTACGAGAAAACGAAGTCCGCAAAGAGTTATTCCTAAAACGGGTATTGATGCAATGGGAACACGAAGAACGAGTTAGACGAGAAGAAGCACAGATTAGAGCAGATTTTTTAAGAAAGTATGGCAAACGATGGGCAGAAGTTGAAGCCCTAAAAGCCAAGCTAGAGAAGCAAGAGAAAGAGTTTCAGAATCAATTTAACAAAGATTTAAACAAGGCTAGAACGGCACAATTTTGGTGTTTTGTGGTTGCAACTTGGATAGCTTATTTTTTAGTATGGGGTGGTAAATGATACCTTTGATGGCACTATTTGATGTAGGGATGAAAGTCCTAGACAAGTTTATTCCTGACCCTGAAGCTAAGGCTAAGGCTCAAAAAGAACTATTACAGATGCAACAAGAAGGTAGGTTAGCTGAACTCAATGCTGACAATATTGAAGCCCAAGAACTAACCAAACGCCAACAAGCAGATATGGCTTCCGACTCTTGGCTATCTAAGAATATTCGCCCAATGACTCTTATTTTTATTTTGTTAGTTTATACCTCGTTTGCGGGGCTATCTGCTGCCGATATTGAAGTCAATAACAACTATGTTGAGCTATTAGGTCAATGGGGTATGCTAATTATGTCATTCTATTTTGGTGGTCGCTCGCTAGAGAAGATTATGGAGATGCGTAAGAAATGACAGGCGAGTTTGAGAAATCCTTAAAACGCATCCTAAAGCACGAGGGTGGTTTTGTTAATGACCCCCTAGACTCAGGCGGTATGACCAATCTAGGCGTTACTAAGCGTGTTTGGGAAGAATTTGTGGGGCATCCTGTATCCGAAGCTGATATGCGAGCCTTGACCCCCGAAAAAGTCGGCTCAATGTATAAAATGAAGTATTGGAATCCTAGTTATTGTGAAGTCCTACCGAAAGGCTTAGATTATGTGGTATTCGATTTTGCCGTTAATGCAGGCACAGGCAGAAGCGTTAAGACGCTACAACAGGCAATCGGATGCGTGGCTGATGGAGTTATCGGGCCTAAGACTATGGCAGCAATTAATGATGCAGAGCCTAAAGACCTTATTGCAAAGTTTTCAGACGCTAGGGCAGACTTCTATCAAGGCATAGTGGCAAGAAAACCCGACCAAGCTCGCTTTATTAAAGGGTGGCTTAATCGGGTTGAGGATGCTAGAAAACTAGCTCTTGAGGAATATAACCAAGACAATAAAGAGTCCTAGTAGCAACAGACCTTTTTCAGTCCAATACGCCCTATTAAGACGGGCTGGGTCATAGATTAAATAAGACTGAAGCTCTAGCATATCGGTGTCTTTCTCAACATACTTAGGTGGCACATAATACTTACCAATGCTGACTTTGCCGTTGTTGTATGGAATGTTCATAAATACCCCCCTAAAATGTAACCTAGAGTTGTACACGCTACTGCTAATAAAACGAACAGAATTGTAGCTACAAATGGGTTCATGAGTTCACCATATCGTTGATTGCTTCTTGGATTTGCTCAAAGATTGGGTTGTTAGCGACCATTTCATAGATGCTAATGCCGCCTACTTCTAAGTCCTCAATCTCAACATAATTGCCCATAATGCCAACAGCAGGTTCAGAAGGCAGTTCTGTGCCATATACATCAACAGGCGTATCGCCAATCGTTACAGTACCAATCATATTACCCCCTAGTAAAAGATTTTATAGCGTGGATGGCAAGTTACTTCAACGGGTACAGTAGTCGTTACCCCGTTAATCTTACGCCTAGCCTCAATGACTACTGGTCTTGTGTTAGCTGACTCACATTCATTAATAGCCAAGATAACCTGACTACGAGTCATGTGAAAAACAGTCTTATCTGTTTCTAGTGTAGCGTTGGGTGGCTCAAACGATGAACAAGCCCCTAATAATGCGGTTGATAGTGCGATTGCGTATTTCATGATATTCCCCCAGTTCTCCACACATACACAATAGCAGGTATGCCAAATGCCAACACACCTGCAACCATACCTAATAAAAAGTCTTTCATACATTCCCCCTTAAAAATCTTTTTACTTCTTTAATATCGCTTTTAGACAAAGGCAAACCATCTTGGTAGCGTTTGCACATTACATTAATTCTTGCATTTTTGTCACGATTAGGCCAATCTGCATCACCAAAAGCTCTAGCTCTTTCTTCAGAAGTTAGTTCAATTCGCGGTAAACCTAATTCTTTACGCAACTTAATTTCTGCTTTTAATTCATCGTATGTTCGCAATTTATTTCCCCCTTAGTTAAACAACGATTAAATATTAAGCCAACTTAACATATAGTGCAACTAGGTAGTTTCCCTAGTGTATAAAAAAACAGGGCGTAGATTTGGCTAAATTGGGGGGAAAGCAAGAAAACCCTTTATCCAAGCATCCTCTAACGCTTGCTTAACCGCCCTATAAAGGTGGGGTGGCCCTCTGTGTGAAGGAGATTGTGGCAGGGGGATTGCCGCCACCCCGTAATCATTATAGTTTGTTTTTTGCCCTATAAAACGCTAATAAATGGGTAAAACATTCCCACCCAATTCTCAGGTCATCTTCAGGTATCTCGACTAGTTTAGCTTTATTTTGTAGGGCGTTGACATAAACAATCGCACACCGAGCTTTGGGCATCTCAAACCCTTGTCGGTAGGCTGACAACTGCATTTGGTGGTCAAAGAAGTAATCGAGCTTGTCTAGGTCTTTCTCAGTCGTTTTGAAGTCAACCACAAAGCCTGACTTGGCAACTAGGTCGCATTTACCGCCAAAACCACCATAAGCAAAGGACTTCTCAGAAATCCATAGCTGTGAGCCAAAATGCTCGTTTATGGCGTTTTCTACGGCTCGGACATAGGGTGGTAGCTCAGGTATATAAATACCCTCGTAGAAGGCTTCTATGACCCCATGTATCTGCGTTCCCCGTTCCGCAGCTTGCTTGGCGGTTTCCTTGCTGTCAGCAACGACCCGACTTAGCCAATCTTCCTCAGATTCACCCTCTAAGCGAGGTAATGTAAGTGCAGCGAGTATGGCTTGTTGTTGTTTCCATACATCCAATGCGGGTTTTGACGCACAACCAATAATTGTGGTAACTGAGGGCAATAAGCCATGTTCTCTTGCGTCTTTGACAGTTGAGTTTCTTTCTTTCCCGTTCTTGCCAACGATGCGATAGGCTGGACTGCCATCGGGTAAGTACCAATGACCGCTCTCACTTGTATTCTCTTTCACTAACATAATTCCCCCTGTTAAACATTACATTAACTGTAGCACAGCCATTCTATCGTCTGAGTTTTTAACCCTGTCGGCACAAGCCTGAACCACAGTCTTAATGACAGTTTCCAAGTCATCTTGAGCAAATCCGATGATGGGTACTTCTTCATCGTAGCCCCGTTCTTGAAAGGTCTTGACTGTATATTTTTGGTCAATAAAGTCTTTAATCATGTGGTTCATAGCTCGCTCCTAAAGGTTACCCCCTAAAATGGAACATCGTCATCAATAATTGCTGCGTCTTGCAACTGCTTATTTACATCAGGTTTATTAAAAGTGTTGCGGTATTCGGCTGACAGCATGATTTGGTCTTTTAGACCTTGCGATAAGCTGTCAAATACTTCTTGGTCAAACTTCTGCAAGTCAAACAAGACGCAAGGGTTTACGCCCTGTGGTACACCCGCTTTCTGTACGATTGCGGGAACTGGAGTAATAGCCACCGCATCAGCGTAGGTATTGCCGTTATTAGCGGTTCTATGCTGAACAGTAACCATGCACCATTTATCTAACAAATTGCGTAAGTCAAAGCCACGCAACTCATCATCGGTAAATGATTTGCCACGCCAAGATTCCAAGTCCTTCCGTAACGAAGCCTTATCGCCTAGCGACAGCGTGTAGTTGCGTGTTTGGATAAGAGGTTTGCCCTCAATCTTTAAGTCATCGCCATGAAGCTCCCAAAAGAACTTCACTTTGCGTAGCATCTTGACTTGACCCATGTACTCGGACTTCTGTGTACCTAAGTCAATAATTCGGTATAAACGAGCTAGGTGCGACCCTACTGGGGCTACCTTAAACTCTTTCTTTTCTGTAGTTGTGCCTGTCACAATCATTGTTTCCCCCCAAAAATATTAGAAAAATCGTCAAAAATCGTACCCAAAATGGGGCTAATCCTACGCTTATTGGGTAAGCCACAATGAAACCTGATTAGGTCAATTTCTGCCAATGTCAACATATCACCATCCTCTGCCTTATCTAAAGCTATCTCAAGGCGTTCTTGGTCTTGCAACTGTTCGTTATGTAATTCCTGTAAATCATCCATAATCATCTCCAAAAGTAAACAGCTTATGCTGTACCACAATATTAAGCCAAATTAAAAAAAAGTGCAAACTATTTGAATCTGCGTTGTTTATTTGGTAAGATAGCTTAATGCGAAAGAAAAAAGTGTTTACCGATAGCCAAATTATCGAGTTACTGGGTGGGCCTACCAAAATAGCCAAAATCTGCAAAATTAGCGTACCTGCGGTGTCTATGTGGAAAAACTCAGGTATTCCAGCCGATAAAATGGTCTATTTGGGGGCTTTGTTAGAGCAAGAATCCAAAGGATTGGTAAGCCGTAAAGACTTATTTCCTGATTCATTTCATTTAATTTGGCCTGAGCTTAACAAGGAAAAACTATGACAACAACAGTCGCAACCATTAAAGTAACTGTAGATGGGCTTGTAGCCCATTTGGATATTGAGGGCGAAGGTAATGCCCTTTTATTTGCAAAGTTAATTACAACCCTTGTAAAACAACTTGAAGAAGAAACAACAATACAATTATCAAAAATTAGCACACAACAATAAATTGATATGGCCTGAATTACGATGATTCCGCATATAGTGGCTTTTGGTGGCGGTGTTGATAGCACAGCTATGGTTATTGGTCTTATTCAAGAAAAACGCCCTATAGACCTTATTTTGTTTGCCGATACTGGCGGTGAACGACCCGCAACCTACGCACACATTGAAGCCTTTAGCGATTGGCTAGAGCAACAAGGCTATCCACGAATTACTGTGGTTAAAAGGGTTACAGAATCAGGCGAATACGAAACACTAGAAGAAGAATGTTTACGAGCTAACGCTTTACCATCTATAGCTTATGGGTATAAAAGATGCTCGCAAAAACACAAAATAGCCCCACAAGACAAGTTTTGCAATAATTGGCAACCAGCCATTAATACATGGAAAAACGGGCAAAAGTGCGTTAAATACATAGGTTATGATGCCAACGAAGAACATAGGGCTGAGAACGCTGCCAAGCGTGAGGATAAGAAATACGACTACATTTACCCATTAATTGAATGGCAATGGGATAGGCAAAAATGCTTAGATGTTATTGAATCTGTAGGCATTAAGAATGTAGCCAAATCTGCTTGTTTTTATTGCCCAAGCTCAAAACCACAGGAAATTGTGCAACTTTACAAAGAATACCCTGATTTATTACAACGAGCCTTAAAGATTGAACAAAACGCTGAATTAACTAGCATTAAAGGGCTTGGTCGCAACTACGCATGGGCAGATGTTATTCGGATGCACGAAGCCCAACTGACGCTACCTTTAGTGGGATTTGATGCACCTTGCGAATGTACCGAATAGTTTGTTATACTGTACAAGCAGATTGAACCCTGTTTAGTAGTTATGTCGAAGCCATAAGACCCTTTTGGGTTGCCCTGAGCGTTTACTAAATGATTTCGACACATTTATTAAGCGGGTTCAACTTAGAGCAACCCAAAAGGGTTTTTTTATTTCTGCCACCCGAAACGACAGGGTGTTAGAAAAAGTCGGGGATGGGCTAGAGGCCGATGGAGATTCAGCATCGGAGCGAGGGTCGACACCTGCGATAGCCGCCAAGATATTGGGTCAAGCCAGCTTGGGTAGAGTCGTTACTCGATACATCTCTTGACAGTATCGCCACTTGTGGCGTTGGTCGTTCTATGGGAAAAGAGCTTGCAAAAAGTTATATATAAATTATATATACCGACATTAAGTAACACTAGGGTTTATCCCTATATACCTTATTATTAAGTAAACTTAACCTACAGTCTTTACGGGTGATTTATGACTACATTTACTACCGATGACCGCATAAACGCTTATAGCCATTACAAAATCTATGATGAGCATGGTGAATTAATGCGTACAGTTAAGACTAAGCATGAAGCCGAGCATTTAATAAAAACCTATACCGATTGGACTTACCAGTTTGTTAAAGCTGATAAACCTAAATTTGAGGATGCACCATTTTGAGTTCTTGGCTAATTATTGTGACGGGGCTTATTTATGCCTATATAGGTATAGAACAAGGCTTTAAAGGTAATACAGCTATGGCAGTTGTATATAGCGGTTATGCTTTTAGTAATATTGGACTTTATGTACTTGCAACAAAATAGGGGGATGTGTGGATTTTGAAAAGTTTTGGATGAATTGGCCCAAAAAGGTCGCAAAGAAAAAAGCTGAAATTGCTTGGAAACGATTGACTGACCTTGAAAAGCGTGAAGCCTTAGAAGCCTTGCCTAAACACCTTAGACATTGGCAACTTAAACGCACCGAAATAGACTACATCCCGTACCCCGCATCGTGGATAAACGCTGCACGATGGGAAGATGTTTTAGACATGACCCCCGCCAAAGAAAAGGTGGATAGGTCTTGGATGTTTAGCCAACAAGGTATTGAGAACAAAGCTCGTGAACTAGGAATACTGGGTAACGGGTACGATAGCTACGATACTTTAAAGAAGAAATGTATGATGCGAATGGGGATGGAAATAGATTGAAAGTGCTAATTGCGTGTGAATATTCGGGGCGTGTTAGAGATGCTTTTGCACAACTGGGCCACGATGCTTGGTCTTGTGACATATTGCCTACTGAAACCAAAGGTAATCATTACGAAGGTTCGGTGCTAGACATTCTTGATAATGGCTGGGATTTAATGATTGCCCACCCACCTTGCACCTATTTATCTAATGCTGGTGCTAGGTTTTTATATCCAAAAGGTATTTTGAACCAAGAAAGATTAATAAAAGGTTTGGCTGCAAAAGAGTTTTTTATGGCTCTTTACAACGCAAACATACCCAAGATAGCTATTGAAAATCCCATACCTTCAAAGGTATATGGTTTGCCACAATATTCGCAAACAATTCAGCCTTACGAATATGGTCATCCAATGCAAAAAAGAACTTGTTTATGGTTAAAAGATTTGCCAAAATTAGTGCCCACCAATATTGTTGAAGAACGCCAAAGCACTAAAGTGGCTGGTAATTGGTTTAACAAAGGTGGTAAAGACCGCCAAAAAGAAAGGGCTAGAACTTTTGAAGGAATCGCAACAGCAATGGCAGAACAATGGGGAGCATCAATACCAATGTGCAGTACGGCAGTTATGTAAATGGCGTAGTCAATGGGGGTTAGCAAAGTTTAGAGAATACCTATCAAAATACCAACTTGATAGTAATTTACTAATAGGCTTTGCAGACCAATGGAAAAAAGGTAACAAGGGGGAGTGGAAAACATGGTTATAAATATTCAAGAAGTGTTTGATAAATTAGAAAGTATTAAAGAAGAATACAGTTGGGCCAAAGGCAGGCTTGCAGGTTTAAAAGAATCTAAAAGCAGCGTTAAATCAATAATGATGAAAAAAAGCTCAGAGCAATCGCTGGGCGGTCAAGAACGAGAAGCCTACGCTAGTCAGGAATTTCAAGACCATTGCGATTTAATTGACGAATTTACCGCAAAAGAAGCATTGCTTAACTTAGAAATATCTATTGCTCAAATGAAGTTTGAAGCATGGAGAAGCGAACAAGCCACTAACCGCAACTTAGAAAGGTTGACCCGATGAGAGGATTTGCAGAAGTATTCCTAGACTTAACCCGCACCATTAAACGAGTGCATGAACTTAAACTTAAAAATGACCATACCGAAGCATATCTGCTTAGTTGCGATATAACTGACTATGCCCAAGAACTAGAGGATGTACTGCAAAAAGATGCAAACATTCAATAAGATAATGCGTAATGCCTACGCCACCCATATAGACTATGGTGCGTTCAAAGGCTTAATACCAACTAACCAAAACTTCTGCCCCAGTAACATAGATGGGATTGCAGAGCGTAATGGTAAGTTTTTGGTGATGGAATGGAAACGACCCAATGAAAAGGTTAGCGAGGGTCAAAAACGCCTATTGCAAGCCTTTGCTAAAACACCTAACTTTACAGTCGTTATTGTGCAAGGCAACACAGATGACCATTTAGTTATAGAAAACTTTTGGCAAGTCCAACCTTTTGGATGCACTAAACTAGGCAACGGGGTTGACGAATTTAAGGCTTTCTATCTAATGTGGTACGACTACGCTAATGAACAAAAAGGATAAAAAACGCCATGACGATATTGCAAGACTTGGTTGCGTCTTATGCTACCACTTGGGCTACCATGACACCCCCGCAGAGCTTCACCATGTCAGACGATTCGGTGGAAAGCGGTCAGAAGCACCAATACTCCCCTTATGTACCGAGCATCACAGAGGTGCTACAGGTGTGCATGGACTCGGAGCAAAGGCTTTTGAAAGATACCACGAAGTTGAGTTCGATACCTTACTAGGTATAGTCAATGCTAGGCTACAACTCTAGCGGGTCAAAGCCAAATTCTTCAGCTACCATACGGCAACGCCTACGAAATTCTTTGCCATGTGACATCCATTTATCGCCCTTTTGACGATAAAAACTCATATGGACGCATTCATGGGCCAATGTCCTACAGATGGTGTCCCAAAACGCACACCTAGCAGCCGAAATGGTGATGTAATGCTGGTAATCTTCTTCTGTGTCTAGCAAATAAGTTCCCATCGCATCTACATCTTGCGTTATCTCAAATTTCACCTCTTGGGGCAAAGGCATATCCCACTTACTGAATGGGTAAGCACAGCAAAATGACCCATATAAATTAGATAAGATTTCAGGCGTAATCTTCATACTTCTAATATCTCACCACGAAACTCTACCTCGTTTTCCCCACAAACTTGAATCATTTCAGGCATTAACAACCGACCTCTTTCCCACGAAGCCATGACAAACCCTTGTCGCCAATCTTTTGCGTTATCTTCTGTATAGCTAAAGCTATCCGCATTGATGTCGGCTAAAGTACCTGTTTGCACACCCCAGTAGGTTTTTTGGTCAAAGGTTGATATAGGGCTAAGAGTCAATACATGGGTATGCCCTGTAAAGATATTACTAAAACTAGCTTGCACATTGTTATAGCCTGCGTACCTACCGCCTTTATGCCTATGTTTAATTACAGTATCCTCATTAACCCAAAAGCTCCAACAGGTTTCCCAATGGGGGAAATGGTACTTTAGGTTAAATCCATCGACCCCCGAAAACTCAGGGGCACGAGCTACTAAAGCCGACTCATAACGCATATCATGATTACCTAGAGTCCATATTAGCCTACACCCTGCTGGTCTAACCTTTTCAATAGCATCTAAATGCGTTTTACAGTAGTTTAGTTCGTCTAACACGCTAGGTTGGCGGTCAAAATTTATCTTTGGGAATCGGCTCAATACAGCCCCGTCAAACGCATCTCCGTTACAGATAATGGCTTTGGGTTTGAAATGCTCAATAAACTTGATTAAGGCTTTAAACCCTGTAGTTGTATCTTCTGTAAAGTGGGCATCTGAAAAGATAATAACCCGACCCTTTTCTAACTCCATACCCCGTCTAACGCTATGGGTAGTGGCATCTAGGCGTTCTTGCAACAATTCTTGGCGTTTTGTTCTTTCAGCCTTAGATTTTTCTATGTACTCTAGGCTTTTTTCTTTTTTGTAAGTAAGGTCGGTTTCTAGTGTTATGTTGTGTCTAATCTCTATTGACCGCCTACGATTCATAACAGCACGAATATTAATTTTTAAATGAGCTGCTAATGCCGTAGGGCTAGGATATGCTTGCCATTTCTCTATAAATTCGGCATCACTTATGTAGTTACCATACTGATTTTTAGTCATATAAGACCCTAATCGTGATAAAGTTAGCATATATTAACCGATTACTGTTAAAAAACAATGGCATACGCAAGAAGAACTGACGCAAATCAAGCCGAAATCGTTAAAACGCTACGAGAAGCTGGTGCTGATGTGTACGACTTATCAAAAGTCGGCAAAGGAATACCCGATTTACTGGTAACTTTTAATGGCGAAACTATTTTGATGGAAGTCAAGCGTGACGCTAAAGCTAAATTCACCGCAGAACAATTAAAGTTTATTGCTAAGTGGAAAGGTGGGCCATTAAGCCGAGTAGATAGCCCCGAATCTGCATTAAGAGTGATTGGATTAATCCCAAAATACGATTATAATCAATAAAAACAAGGAGTTTGTATGGAAAATTGTGCATTATTTGTAGCTACATTACTACATTCTGCGACTAACACGCATTTTTTCCATTGGTCTACTGACAGTTTTTCTAAACACAGCGCACTCGCTGAATACTACGATGGCATTGTAGAACTAACAGACACCTTTGCCGAGTCTTACATGGGCAAATATGGCAAATTTACCGCATTTCCAAGCGTGTACCATCAACCCAAAGACCCACTTAAATACTTAGAATCCCTACAAAACTTTGTGGCAGATGCTCGCCAAGATTTACCGCAAGATTCTGAATTACAGAACATTATTGATGAGATTGCAGACCTGATTAACACTACGACTTACAAACTTAAGTTCTTGAAATAAAAGGATAAATCATGCCATTAATGAAATCAGGTAGTAAGGAAGCAATCGGGAAGAATTACGAGAAAGAGCGTCAATCAGGCAAGTCTAAGAAACAAAGTCTAGCGATTGCTTTGTCAGTCCAACGGGAAAACGCCAAAGGTAGCCGTAAGTCTAAGCTAGAAGATGCTTATGCTCGGTACATTCAAGAAAAATCTTGAAAATTCTTGAAATATGAGCCGACAAGACCAAATTCGTGCTGCAATGGATAAGCACGATAAGCCAATACCTAAGACTACAACGGGTAAAGGTAAGAATTACTTGCCAACAGACCAAGGGGCTGGAATGACCGCCAAAGGTCGTGAAGCCTACAATCGTAAGAACAACGCCAATTTAAAAGCCCCCGCCCCAAATCCTAAGACTGATGCCGACAAAGGTAGAAAAGCTAGTTTTTGTGCAAGAATGGGTGGGGTAGTAGCTAAGAGCAAAAACGCTGAACGAGCAAAAGCAAGCATGAGGAGATGGAACTGTGGCTAAACAAGGACTATACGCAAACATCCACGCCAAGCGTGAGCGAATCAAAGCTGGTTCAGGCGAAAAGATGAACAAGGTTGGTAGCAAAGACGCTCCTAGCAAGCAAGACTTTATTGAGTCGGCTAAGACGGCAAAACCGCCCAAAAAGACTAGAAAACAAATGCTTACCGACAAAATGAAGGATATGTAATGGTCAACCAAAAGTTAGCCGCCATGCTTAGACTTTTTGACCCGCATGGGGCTGATTACGACTATACAACTGCTATGGCTGCTGGTATGCAACCACAGAAAGAAGGCGGTGAAAACAAAGGACATTGGGGGTCAGTAGCCCCGACACCTTTGCAATACCGCATGGATTATGGATTGCCTGAAAACTCTTACATGATGCTAAAAGGTGCGGCACACCCTACATTTCAAATGGGTGTACAGGGCGAACAAGATAGAGGTTATCAAGTAATGAAGTTCGGTGACCGCTATTTTTCCGTACCACCTAACTTTCCAAATAAATAAAGGTTATGCAATGAAAACTAAATCTCAATCAGAACCAAAAAAGCTAGACTTCTCAATGAAGGGTGGTAAGCCAAGCAAGCTACAAGCTAACGAAGAAAAACGCATGAAGCGTAAAGCTGCTTTACTGACACACTTTAATAAGTTCCAAAAGGACATGGCATAAGCATTGTTTGTAGTGTAGAATTAACCTAACTTAATCAATCACTTGGATAAGTATGGATGATAAAAAATCAAAATCTATCAAAGGCGGTAAGCGTGAAGGGGCTGGAAGGCCTACAGGAGCGTCTAATAAAGTCACCATTGAGGTGAAACAAGCCATTGCAGCCTTTACCTCTGCCAACGCAGATAAGCTTGATTCATGGCTAAATGAGATAGACGACCCCGCCAAGCGGTTAGACCTTTATTTCAAAGCCCTTGAATACACAATGCCTAAACTTGCCCGTACTGAAGTGGCAGGCGACCAAAAACAACCTATTAAGCACACAGTTACATGGAAAATGCCATCTGCTCTGACGAGCTAGAGCATGAAATAGATTACTGGCCACGCAAGGTATTTTGGGATTTCCACACTAGACAACAGCGTTGGGCTGTGATTGTTGCTCATAGACGCTGTGGTAAGACTGTGGCGTGTATTAACGACTTATTGCTACGAGCCATTAACGAAGGTAAAGATAACGCTAGGTACGCTTATATAGCCCCGTACTACGCACAGGCTAAGTCTATTGCTTGGGATTACTTAATGCGGTATTCCGAGCCTGTACGGGTCAACCATAACATCTCAGAACTATGGGTAGAGCTTATGAATGGCTCACGCATAAGGCTATTTGGTGGCGATTCGCCTGACAGCTTGCGTGGAAACTACCTCGATGGCGTAATTATTGACGAAATGGCCGACACAAAGCCTAGTTTATGGGGTGAAGTTATACGCCCATTGCTATCTGATAGGCGGGGTTGGGCGGTGTTTATTGGTACTCCTAAAGGTCACAATACCTTTTACGACATATACCAATACGCCACGCTAAACCCAAATGAATGGTATAGCAAGACTTTACGGGCAAGTCAGACCAAGATAATCGCCCAAGAAGAACTGGATGACGCATTAAAGCTTATGACCATTGACCAGTATCAGCAAGAGTTTGAATGTAGCTTTGAAGCTGCCATCATTGGGGCTATCTACGGCACAGAGATGCGACTATTGACCGATGCAGGGCGTATTGATAAGGTTGAGTGCGACCCCATGTTTCCTGTGCATACGGCTTGGGACTTGGGCTTTAACGATGCTACAGCTATTTGGTGGTATCAGGTCGTACATGGAGAGATACGGGTATTGGACTACCACGAAGCTTATGGGCAACCTATTCCTTATTATGCTAACCAAATTAAAGAACGACCATACGAATATGGCACACATTGGCTACCGCATGACGCTAAAGCTAAAACTTTGGCAAGTGGCGGAAAGAGCATAATTGAGCAAATTTTTGACAAATTACCTAAAGAATCGTTTAAAATTGTTCCAAATCTGTCATTACAAGACGGCATACAAGCATCAAGGATGGCA
>Ga0247723_1000280_pt1 | contig 34083 bp, 50 predicted proteins | sample MSEWelMarce5H_FC_FD_189079 | JGI IMG/M metagenome (GOLD analysis project Ga0247723, IMG submission 189079) | Subsurface sediment microbial communities from gas well in West Virginia, United States - MSEEL Well Study Marcellus 5H_FC | ecosystem: Environmental > Terrestrial > Deep subsurface >... | reverse complement strand
GTACACACAGCCGACCCTTAAAAAACTTCAAGAACTATACCAAGACCCGCAAGATGGCGGCGAAGAAGGCATGAGCGTACTGGCGCAACAGTTACAAGCGTACCGACCAGACGGTGGGTTAGCCAACTATTGGGATTTGGCTCTCAGCACAATCGAGAATATGGCATCTATGTATAAGACCGCAGCTGAAATGGCGGGGCTAGACACAGCACAGGGCAGAGGGTATCTTAACGACTATAACGACATCGTTGAGGGGAACAAAACATTTAATGTAGCCCCAGGATTGCCGAAACTTAATGTCAAGGATATAACAGACGCACAAGACGCTGCACGAGCCGGTCAACAACTATTCGTACCCTCACAGAGTGATGGACAAAATATATTCCGCAAGACTAATGTGACTGATTATGTCTATGGCCGAGACGAGAACGGAAACTACAAGATTATTGATGTTCGGGGAGAATTAACGGACGTACAGAGTAATCAGTCAGTAACAATTACCACTAAAGATGGTAAGACAAAGCAAGTAAGCATCGGCGACGCCAAGAAGATACTCGAAGACTCTGGCATGAATGTCACCGAGGAAAACGGTCAACTACGCATTATAGATAACCGCGGACTAGGGCTACCTGGCGTTTCACCAAATACTAGCTTCACAGTGGTTGTTGGTCGTGATGGCAACCTACGAATGAAGACAGTAGACGGGCGAATCGTTGACTTAGCTATTGATGAATTCGGGGGCATTAAACCAAAAGAGATTAAGGCGTCAGAAGACGTGTCCATATTCGGAGAAAAGGGTCTTGGTCAATACGACAGAGCATCGAAGCAAGGCACAGAGATTACGAAGCAACTACTTGGCCAGAATAAAGCAACTAGCTACAACGTACCAGAAAATCTCAAAGTCGTTGATTATAGCGGAGCCAATAATGTTGGCGCTGGGCTTGATACGACAGAGTTACTAAGCAGGGGCAATACGATTGCCAAGTTAAACAGCCTTCAATTGCCAGGCGACAGCATTGCCTTAGATATAGCTAGACAGTCACCGTTTATGAGTGCAGACCTGCAGCAACGTATGAATACAGCGGGAGCAAAGCTACAACAGGCAGCATCACCAGTAAGCACCTATAACCCACAGCAGGTAGTCGCGCCAACCTTACAGTCATCAGCAACAGCCTTTAATATTAACCAAACACCGGTTCCTGCAAACTCTCAGATAAGGGTAGCGCCAGCACCAGCAGCACCAAAAGTAGCGGTTGCTGCACCAACTCAACAACCAACCGTTAGAGTAGTGGCTCCACCGCCAAAGTATATACAAACTGAAAACAAGTTGAGTTTCTAATATGGCATGGTCACAAGAGGACATTAACTCATTAGCCCAATCTATGGCTGCGTCAAGAACAGCCAGTGGTTCAATGGGCGTTCAGGCACCACGAGGTACAAGAGCGCCAATACAACCAAAATACGAACCGAGACAAGGCGTTGTTCAGGCTGCCGTCACCAAAGTATCTAACATAGCTAAACAGGCCCCAGCTGTTGCCTATACGGTTGGTAAGGCTATTGTGGGTACTGCCATACAGCAAGTGAAAGAACTGCCTGGTGAGATATACCGAACAAGCACAAAAGTGATACCGACACTCATGGGCGGTGGTCTGCACACCGACATAACCATGCAAAACCAAGCACTTGAAAGCCTACAAAAGACACAAGATAGTGTGACGGCGCAGTATAAAGCTGGGCGCATGAGTAAAGAAGACTACAACAAGGCTCTAAAAGAGCTATCTGACGGGTTTAGCAACATATCGAAACGAGCTGGCGTTACCATTACCGAAGCTGACCCTAAAAAGGCCGTCAATGACTTCGTAGATACCGCAGCGTTCTTATTTACCGTTGGTTCAGGCCGACTAATATCTGGCGCAACCAAAAGCGCTGAGGCGCTATCTACCGCGACCAAGGTCAACACTGGCATCGAAACTGCACTAAAGAAAGTACCTGGGGGCTATTTCACAAAGATATTGGAGAAAGAAGGTGGCAGCGCCGCAAAGATAGCCCTACAGAACTCGCTTGGCGAGAACGCTAAACTTACCGCCAGCAAGCTGTTCATTAAATACCCGCTTACCTACCACACAGCGTTTGATGATGCGGGACATATCCTAGAGTCACTTAGTAAAGGTGATTTGCAGGGTGCCGCTGGCAGGGCATTGTGGGGTGCTACAGCGCTGCTGGAAGGTCCAATCGCTGCCGCTTTTAAGGGTGTAAAAAAGTTTGGCATATCCACGAAGCAAGGGGTTTTTGGTACTAACGGTTTCTATGACGAACTTAGCTCGCTTACTAAAGACGCTGATAGAGCGTCTATTATGCGACATGTTAATGGGCTAAAGACTAGCGACCCCAAAGCTTATGATGAGTTTGTTAATGGCTGGGGCAAGTCCGTCCAGGCTATGAACCTATTTACCGCCCGCGATGACGTCAAAATGGCAGCTGGTAATATCTCCGAATGGTTCTACAAACAGGGTAACGACATATCCAATCTAACTGGCTCTGAGGTGTTTGATAGCCTACGCAAGTATGGTAAGGCTATAGAGGCAATCCATAAAGATTTGAAGATGGGTTTGGTTGAAGGTATACCGCACGATAAAACAGGACAGGTGTTACTCGGCAGGTTTGACCGTAAGACTCGTGATGAGTTTGTGGCTGGTCTTGAGAAAGCTGGCGCACCACGCAAGGGCGAGACTATTAAAGATGCGCGTGAGCGTATGTTGAAGTTCTTGGAAGGTGCATCAGAAGAACAGGTTGTATGGACGCACAACGCCGTTCTGTACAACCGCGTTAAAACTGCTATTGAAGAAGGTCGAACCGTTAAACAGATTAGAGAAGCTATACAAAGTATAGACGCTGGTAAGGCCGTTGGTAAGGGCTGGTCTAAAGAGACACGCAAACTTATGGCTGACGGTGGTTATGTACCTGTTATACCGAAGCGCATCACCGGCTCACGTTACATCGCACCAGAAAAAGCTGGCAAGATTGCTACTGGTTTTGCTGAGAAGGGCGACCCATTGTTCGATGTAACAGTTAAGCCATTACCAGGGCTAGGTGGACTTGGTTCAGCTATTAAGCGAGCTGGACTATCACCAGAAGACACAACAGCATCAGTACAGCAATCACTTCGTGGAAACCTAGACGATGCGCTCAAAGACGTAAAACTGGACGTTCCAATTGGCGATAGTAAAGGTAAATGGGTTAGCGACAGGCTCTCTAAATACATGGAATCATTACCAATCAGCCCAACACTTACTAAGAACATCGTGGCACAGGACGCTCGTCACTTGCGTATCGGCGAAATAGCCAACGCTCTCGGAGTAGACAGAGCAACAGCCCGAACCGTTCAGAAGTCTATCCTTAACTCGTATACGACACTACCTATGGCAATGCGTGGACTTGGAGACAAGTTGGTTGATTACAGCTACAACATCCCACTTATAGGCGACCTACAGCGTTCATACGCCCGCGTACAAGGCGCACTACGCTATTCATGGAACCCATTTTTCCGCCTACAAGAAACCGCCGAAACAGAGATACTATCACAAATGCTATCTGGCGGTAAGGTCCCACAAGGCTTCGGTGCTAACGGTGTTATAAGTCTATTCTTTAAGAAGACGGCTACTGACATAGATAACGCTGTTCAAGCGCTGACTAAAAAGGAAGTATTTAGCGGAACCCTTACAGGTATGGCAGCTGATGATGTTGTTATCGGGCGCATCACCGCCAACATGACGAAGTACCAAAAGAAGTCGCTCGCTGGTTTCGCACTAAAGATTGCAGATAAGAAAGGTGTAGATATAGATACACTACTTAACGAAAACTACGATGAGGTTGTCGATGCCTTGCGCGTTGTCGTGCAGTACCCACGAAAGGGTGGCATAAATAGCCCGTTAGCTCGCACCCTAAACGTCGCGTTCTTCCCTGCCCGCTATAACTTAAAGGTGGCCGGTCTTGCTGCTACAACGCTTGCTAAGGCCCCACCAGCTGTTCAGGTGTCTATAGTCAACTCTATGTATGATTTCTCAACGTGGTTAAAGAGCGACGAGGGAACACAGTGGCAGAGCGATAACCAAGACGCTATACAGGCGTTCAGGTGGCTCACTCCCTACAACTCCATAGACTCAGCCATGAAGATACTTACTGGTGGTAAGCCTGAAAGCATAGGCGAACTTGGGTTAATGGGTGGATTACCATTTGGTTTAATATCCCAGATGATAGATAGCCAAACAAGCTTTGAACTTAACACACCTTACGTTGACTTAAAGACTGGTAAGCTTGGCCCAGACTACACGCCAATCACAGACAAGGCGCGTGCTGCGACTGCATTGCAAGACTTGATAGGAATGGCGTTTAGTTACCCAGGACGCATCCTAGGGCTTCCTGGCAAGGCAGAGCTTATACGAAACGGTACTAAGGCGTTCGTTAAGACTGATTCGGGTGATTATGAGATTACTTATCCTGAAGATAGACTCACTGACCTACAGAAGAAGCAGTACGACTATCTGAATAAAGATAAAGACGTCACGACGACTGAGACTAACCCAGTGTTTGATGGTTATTCGTGGAATAAGAACGGCTACTACATACCAGTAGATATTGTTAAGAAGTCTCAGGCTATGACATCCAAGCCAGCCCCAGTACCAGTAACCCTACCCAACAAGAAAGCTAAATCAGGCCCTAAACCTAAAAAGATTGCACGAATAATAGAAAACAGGTAGTATAGGAATAACTATCGTTTACGAAGAATAAACCTTAGCCAGACTATCAAAACGCGCGTTTGAAAATCGAAAACCAATTTAGAAAAAGTAAAACCCCTGCGATTACAGGGGCCGTCTACGAAGATACCTTTAGTATAGCGTGGTTGGGAAAGGCTTGTCAACCTGTGGAAAACTCACTAAGCAACTATCAACTGTCAACTGGAATAAATAACTTAAAACAACTGTCAACTGTACAACTGTCAGTTGTTGAGGTAGATACAATTTATAAAGATATTTCAGATTTAACCAATGAAACATTTAAGTCGTGGTATTGTGGGCGCATCTACCAACTTGGGCGTCAAGAAATAATGAAAAGAGCATCAATAGCTAGAGCTGACGGCAAAGAACCAAAAAAACTGTTCAGTACACTAATTAAGGGGAATTAAATGCAAGAAGACATTATCTATAATCGTAGTCAAGCTAATATTTGGGCGTGCTTGTTGAACAAAGACGAACGTGCGTTAGACTTTTACGACGCGCACATGGCTATAGTCGAGGAACTAACAATCTTGACAACACCCGAACAAACTGCGAACATTAAATCATAGGGTCTTAGGACTCTCGCACAAACAAATATAAAGCAAGATAGAAGGAAACACGCAATGGTAGATACACCTAACAGTGAAACTATTAACCCTGAGGCACCTTCAAACAACGCTAACCCTACAGCAACCCCGCAGGTCAATGCCGTAGACACCGCTGAAGTTGAACGCCTTAGAAAAGAAAAAGAGCAAGCAGATATGCGTATCCGCCAGCTTGAAAACGAAGCTAAGAAACGACAGGAAGCTGACGAAGCTACTCGGCTAACGCAACTGGAAGAACAAAACGAGTGGAAGACTGTTGCCGAGCAAACAAAGGCTCGCCTCGAAGCTCTTGAACAAGAGAAAGAGGCCGAGCAACGTAGCAAGGAACTTTCACAAGCCACAAACAGCGTTCTTGCAGAGTTCCCCGACGCAGTTAAAGAAATTGCCAAGGAAACAGGACTGGGTGTCACAGATGCAACCGAAGAAGCTCAAGCCGCTTTCAGAACAAAACTCGAAAGCATCAACAAGCAACTTCCGCAAGTAAAGGTTTCATCCAATAACCAACCAGGGCCACAATCAACCAATAATAATTTATCTACCGACGAGATGCGCGAAGCACTACAAAGTGACCAAGGCTTCCACGACCTAGCAAGTAAATTGCCAAGCGTCGCAGCCATGACCAGCCGCCGTCAGTAAAAACAAAAGGACAAAACAAAATGGCAATCGGCCTTATCACAACCGGTGACGCAACGATGATTGATGACGTTACAGACTTTGTAACAAACATCGACTTTGAATCAACACCTTTCTACTCAGGAATCGGTGAAAGCACAGCAACTAATACCCTTCACGAATGGCTTGTAGACTCGCTAGCATCTAGCGCACACAACGCACAGGCTGAAGGTGGCGACCAAACCTTTACAGATTTGACACAGCCAACTCGCTCAAACAACATCGTCCAACTGTTCAACAAAGATGTTCGTGTTTCAAACACGCAGCAACGTGTTGCTCACTACGGCATGAACGACCCTTACACATACCAGTTAAACAAGAAAATGAAAGAACTTGCTCGTGACATCGAAAAAGCTCTTATCGCTGGTACTCGTGCATCTGGTAACTCTGGCGTTGCTCGTCAGATGAACGGTGCAATCGCACTTATCACTACGAACAAAACAGCTCGTGCTTCTGGTACAAGCCTTAGCGAAACTGAATTCAACGACACTCTACAAACCATCTACGATGGTGGCACAGACGTATCTGTTGACAAAGTTTTCACAGGTGCAACCCTAAAGCGAGCAATCAGTGGGTATACTGCTGGTTCAACTAAGTTCACACAAGCTGACGGTAAAAAGCTCTACAACACTGTAGGCGTTTACGAATCAGACTTCGGCGTACTAAGTGTTTACCTTGAAAGAGAAATTCCTTCAACAGCAAACGCTAAAGGTATCCTTGGTGTAGACTCTGCTAAGTGGCGCGTAGCTTACTTGACAGATGGTCGCCCACAACACATCCCTCTTGCAACTATCGGTAGTGCAAAGCGCGGTATGTTGGAAGCAGAACTAACACTAGAAGCTTTGGCTGAAAAGTCTAGTTTCTATAGGTCGGGCTTTTAATCGTTAGTTACTAAAAATAACGGTTATCCACAAGCGGAACAGATTGAGGACGCAAGTCCTCTTTTTGTTTGTTTTTTTTACAAACGATGTGTGTTATCATTTTGGCAAATGGGTAACAAAGACCAAACAGCTAAGACAAAGATACTCCTAGACCACGCAGCCAGCGTCGGTACGAATAAGTCACTTATGTCAGATGTTGTTGGTATGCCCGATGCCGAAGACGAAGCGTTCATACAAAGACTCATCACTATACACGAAAAGATAACTGGCGGTCTGTTGGCATACACGCTAAACGAGTCACGCAAAGAGTTTGACGCTGGCGCTAAGGGCAACCTTCGCAACGACACCGCCCTCGTCAATAAGGAGTCGAACATGACCTACGACTACGAGTTCCCCGCCTCGTTCATTATGCTTATTGAAAAGTATTACCCAACTATGTTTCGCGACATTAAACACTACCATTGGTTTAAACGTAAATTACCGAATCTTATGATTCGACCTAACGAAAAAAGGAAATAAAATGCAGGATATTAAGTTGGCCGCCATACTAATCGTAAAAGCAACAGACGACGAGGCGACCCTTTTACAAAACTGCTTACACTCTATCGAAAACCATGTAGACGGTATATTTCTCAACTTGAACTCAAAAGACGGCCAGAAGCCCTCTGAAAAGGTCGTAGCCGTAGCCAAATCCTTTACCGATAATATCATTTATACGACATGGGAGGATAACTTCGCCAAAGCCCGCAACGACAACCTTGCCCAAGTGCCAAAAGAGTTCACGCACGTTCTTTGGCTAGACACCGACGACACCATAGACAAACCAGAAAAGATGAAGCAGGTTCTAGCACTTGCCCCCCATGTTGATTGCCTATTTGTTGATTATGAATACGACCACGACGAAGACGGCAACCCCGTCACCGTCCATCTGAACGGCAGGATTCTAAAAAATAACGGCGCCCATCAGTGGAAAGGTTCCATACATGAGACGCTTATCGAGACGCGTGGGGTTAATCAGGGTTCAACTAAAGACTTCAAGGTGGTACATCATGCAGACCATCAGAGGCAGATAGATAGTTTTGCTCGCAACATCACTATGCTAGAAGCACAGTTGGAGTCAGAAGGTGATGACCCTGACCCACGGACGTTCTATTATTTAGGCTGTACTTACTTGGATGCGGGCGAGAGCCAGCGCGCCAAAGAGCTACTAGCCAACTATTTAATCCTATCTGGCTGGGACCAAGAGCGCTCACAGGCCCTTACCAAGCTAGGTAACATACATTTACAAGAGGGTAATACTACTGAAGCCAAGCGCTGTTTCGCAATGGCTAGTGCCGAAGACCCCGACAACCCAGAGCCACGCGTTAATCTTGGCTCACTTGAACTTGAACTACAGCAGTACCATAAAGCTAGGCGTCATCTTGAATACGTCGAAACAATGGAAAAAGACCTTACCACCCTAGAGCGTAACCCAATGAGTTATACCCTCCGAACTCATCTACTCCTTATAGATACCTATGTCGGTCTGGGTGGTAAGTTTTTAGAAAAGGCCGTCGAACAGGGAGACAAGGCCCTAAAATACACCAAGAACAAAGATATTAAGAAGTATGTTAAAACAATTAAGAAGGTTGTCGCTGACAAGCAACTGCTTGAACACTACGCCTATGTTGCTAAGGCTCTCAAAAAGAACAAACAAGAGGCCGAACTTACCTTCCTACTTGAAGCCGTCCCCAAACAACTCGACGATAATCCACTTATCGTACAAATGCGTAACCAAAACGGTCCCTTCACCTGGCCGGAGAAGTCCGTGGTTATATTCACTGGCGATACTGTCGTCGAGAAGTGGGGACCTTGGAGCCTTAAAGAAGGCGTTGGTGGTAGCGAAGAAGCGGTCATCCGCCTTAGCCAACATCTAAAAGACTTAGGCTATAAGGTAGTTGTCTTCGGCAAACCAAGTGAGCGCTCTGGCGAATATGACGGTGTGCAATGGCGAAACTTCTGGGAAGTAAACCTAGAGGATAACTTCGACATTTTCATAGGCTGGCGCAACCCTGCGTTATTCGATAAGACTATCAAGGCTCGTAAGCGCTACCTATGGCTACATGATGTCATGGAAAAAGGTGAGTTTACCGAAGAACGCCTCGCTAACCTAGACAAAGTAATGGTACTTTCAGATTACCACCGTAGCTTATTCCCGATGATACCCGACGAAAAGATATTCTTAACAGCTAACGGCATTGACCCAGCCGACTTTGAAGAAGAAGACGGCAAGCATGCCCGCGACCCATATAAGCTTGTCTACATGAGCAGTCATGTTCGTGGCCTCGCCTACCTTTATAAGATATGGCCAGACATTAAGAAAGCCGTACCAAAAGCAACCCTAGACGTCTTCTACGGACGTGAAACCTACGACGCCGTTCATAAAGGTAATGCAGAGCGTATGCAATGGATGGACGGCATGCAAAAGCAAGCTAGAGACTTAGACGGTGTGACCGACCATGGCAAGATTAGCCAAGAACGCATTGTAGAAGAAATATTCAAATCTGCTGTATGGCCATACCCTTGCCCTTGGCCAGAGATTTATGCGATAACGGCTATGAAAGCACAGGCTGGCGGCGCCATCCCTGTCACCACAGACTACGCGGCATTAAAAGAGACGGTTCAGTTTGGATACAAACATCATATTGATGATAGCCTCAATGAATTTAGTGATGAAGAACTTCAAATATATAAGAATAAACTTATTTGGTGGTTAAAAAATCCTAAAGAACAGGATAAAATACGCGGCCAAATGATGAAGTGGGCTAGAACTAACAGTTGGCATCAAGTGGCCATTGATTGGGACAAAGAATTTTCATTATGAAGATAGGTCTTACTCAAAATAAATTTACAATAGTTGACGAAGACGACTTTGAAGAAATGTCTAAGTATAAATGGGGGTTTGGCGCCAATGGTTACGCTGTTAGAACTGTCCAATTCGGCGATAAAAAGAAGACCGTGCTTATGCACAGGGTACTATTGAACGCGCCAAAAGGCATGGAGGTTGACCACATAAACCACGATAAACTAGACAACAGGCGCTCAAATCTACGTCTCGCAACAAGGAGTCAAAATAAGGCAAACGTCGTCAAGATGAAACGGCCGAACCAAGAGCTACCAATGGGAGTAACGTATAACCCGTCGCCAAGAAGCAAACAACCCTTTATGGCACGGGTTTGCAAGCAAGGTAAATCCTACTTTTGTGGCAATTTTTATACAGTAGAAGAAGCGCACAAAGCATACCTAACTAAAAAGAAAATGCTGTTTGGGGAATTTGTATGAAATCATTTATAACGGGTGGGCAGGGTTTTGTAGGCCAACACCTGAAAGCCTTACTAGAGGCCGAGGGCCAAGAAGTAATTACATTCGACCTAGTAGATGGACAAAACATAAATAAGGCAATGCTATGGTCGGCTCTTAGCCAACATCGGCCAGATTATATCTATCACTTAGCGGCAGTTACCTCAATACCATTATCGTTTCAAGAACCAATGGACTGCATGCGTACTAACGTAGAGGGTAGCGTACACCTGTTAGAGGCTATTAGGGCGCTTGACCTAACCTGTAAGGTGTTGATGGCTAGTAGCACAGAGGTATACTCACCGTCATTAGACGACACGCCACTGAGCGTTGGCAGCCCAATACATCCCAGAACACCATACGGGGTATCTAAACTAGCGATGGAGCAAATGGCAGGTATATACGCAAGTAGTTACGACTTGCACGTTGTAGTGACGCGCACTACTAACCACACTGGCCCTGGGCAAGATGGCCCGTTTGCGCTCACCTCGTTTGCTAAACAGATTGTTGCTATTGAACGTGGCGAACAGGACACCCTAAAACATGGTGACCTAACTAGCTTTAAGAGCTATCTCGATGTGCGTGACGTTGTTAAGGCATACCGCCTAGCCATTGACATGCTTCCATTCATTTATAACATCGCTGCCGATGAAACATATGAGATGAAAGACCTATTAGATAGATTAGTACAGAACGCCAAAGTACCCGTTACCCTATCCACCGACACGTCGCTTATGCGGCCCTACGCACCAGATAAGACGCGCTACCAAACTAGCAGCAAGCTAAAAGAGGCTGGATGGAAACCCGAATATAACATAGAACGTACATTGTACGACGTCCTAGAATACTGGCGGGCGCGATGAAGAAGTGGTCTATACTCATACCAAGCGTTGTAAATCGCCCACAATTACTAGATAGATTAGTTAGCAGGTTAGCCCCACAGGTTAAAGAGTTTGACGGCGGAGTTGAAGTGGTGATTTTTTGGAATAACTATGAACGACAGCTAGGAGAGTTGCGACAGCTCATGCTAGTTGACGCTCAGGGCGAGTATGTCAACTTCATAGATGATGACGACCTCGTTGTAGAAGACTACGTTAAAACCATATTTCCGTTACTAGATGGCGTTGATTACATTGGTTTTATGGTAGATTTTTATAGCAACGGTACAAAGGTGAATAAGCCAGTCATGCACAGCCTAAAATGCGAGGGTTGGTATGAGGATAGCAACGGGTTCTACCGACGAGGTGTCCACACCAACCCTATTAAGCGAGACATTGCGCTTGCCCACGCAAACTACGACCAAAGTGATTATACGAGCAAACGGCCCGAAGACGTCCTATATGCTAAGAATATAGACCCCTATCTAAAAACAGAGCATTACATACCTCGCCCATTACACATTTATGAACAAACCGACAATCATGCGTGGGCAAGGTTCGAGTCAATAGACGGGCAATATGACCGACCAATCCTACCAGACTATTTTAGATTTCATCCATTAAGTACGAAGGGTAGGAAATGATAAGTGTTTTAATGCCAAGCAGGGGACGACCAGAGTTAGCCCAGAAAGCAGTCGAGTCGTTTAAGTCGCATGTGGACTTTCATTTTATAATTGCCGTAGACGAAGATGACCCCCGACTGACAGATTACCCAATGGTAGACGCTATGATACTTGTTCGCCAGCCGTATGGGTATCGCCAACTACACCGCTATTTTAACGACATGGCCAAGCGCGTTCAAGGAGACTGGCTCATGTTGTTCAATGATGACGCAACGCTTGAGACTGACCCTGAAGTATTAGCTGCACAAGTCAGACAATACGACCACACAGAACCATGGGTGCTAAACCCCTACCATCCCCAAGACAACCTGTTTCCACTAATAAGTAGAAAGTTCTACGAAATAATTAAACATTACTCTTTAAGCCCCCACGTTGATAGCTGGGTGCAGCAGATAGCAGAACAAACAGGAATCCAAGTGTACTTGCCAGACATAAAAATAAACCATTTTAGAGATGATATGAGCGATGAAACATACCAAAACAGTAGAAAAGCGGTGCAGATAACTGCGCCAGAGTATAATGCCGAGTCAATGGTCGCCCTGCGCCAGATAGATATAAATAGAATTAAGGAGTGGTTAAGTAATGAGAGTAATTGAAACGTGCCGTTCGTGCTGGTCGGATAACCTAGTTGAGTTCCTGGACTTAGGAAACCAGTACCTAAGTGACTTCAGAGTAGACAACAGCAAGCCACCGCAATGCCCATTAGTAGCAGTTATATGTGAAGACTGTATGCTAGTACAGCTTAGGCACACCGCCACTAGTAGCGACATGTATCACGAGAACTATGGATTCAAAAGCGGTGTTAGCAACAGTATTAAAGACGACCTAAAAGATATTGTTAGCACCGCGCTCGAATATTATGACGGTCCGCGCACCTGGCTTGATATTGCCAGCAATGACGGCACCTTATTGTCTTTTGTGCCAGATGGTATTTACCGAACCGGCATAGACCCTATCAAGAAGTATTGCAAAGAAGCCGAAAAACACGCCAACGAAATAATAAACAACTTCTTTGACGCTAGGCTCATCGAAGGTAAGTATGATGTCGTGACCTCAATATCGTGCTTCTATGACATGGACGACCCAAATGAATTTGTCAGTGGCGTTGCCAGCGCGATGAACGAAGACGGCATTTGGGTAATTCAACAGAACTATCTGCTACCAACCCTACAACTTAATGCTGTGGATAACTTTTGTGCCGAACACCTCGAATACTACACCCTACTTAGCCTAGAGCCACTACTACGGCGACATGGGCTACAGGTTATTGACCTTAGCACTAGTATGGTTAATGGCGGTAGCTTACGCACTATCGTTGCAAAACAGGGCATCTACGAACCATCATCTAATGTTGAAGCACAACGAGATATTGAAGCTAAGGCTAACCTACATGAATTAGCGCCATACCAACAATTCGCAACCGATGTTCACCAAAACCTACAAGAACTAAAGACATTTATAGATGAGAAGAATGAAGCTGGTAAAACAGTATTCATTCTAGCCGCCAGCACTCGTGGTTCAACTATTTGGCAAACAGCAGGTATTACAGAAAAAGACGTACCTTATGCTGTTGAGCGAAACCCCGAAAAGGTAGGTAAATACTTTAATGCCGTTGGCATGCCAATCATCAGCGAAGAAGAAGCTAGAGAACTAAAACCCGACTACATGGTAATTGGTCCCTGGTTTTTCTGGGAAGAAATAGTTAAAAGGGAGCAAGAGTACATTGCATCGGGGGGTAAGCTCGTGATACCGCTACCAAAGTTACAAATAGTAGGTTAAAATACTAAAAGGTAACATAAAAATGAACGAAGAACAAATAGCGAACACCCTAAAACAAAACTTACCACCAGCCTATGAACCGACTGCGCCTATTCAAACCACCCCACCACCAGTCGGTCAGGCTGAATCGGCCATGCCAATCGAAGGAGTTGATGAAATGACCCTTTATAAAATTCACGAGTTCTTTGGCGAGAAGTATCGTAACACCGACGAAACCACCAACCAACAAGCTAAATACATCTACGAGAAGATTAGCGAATTATCTGGCGAGACAGACTACAACTTCATTGTTGAAAAGATGAGAGAACTAGAACGCATCATCGGCACCGTTAATTCAGACCGCCGAATGTATAAGCTATACCAATGGCTAAAGCTGGACAGCATGCGTCGTAGCGTTGAAGCCCAACAGAACGCGCTGAGGGCTTACTAATGGGTAATATCTCACCAAGCGTAGATGGTGCTGAACACATTGGCCCACAACAGACTGGCGATAATGTTGAAGCTAAAAGAGTTGCGGGGTATGTATGGGACGGTTCAGCATGGCAACGTGCCAGCGGCGGGCTTGTCCCATCAGCGTTCGATACTATTCAGATTACTTCGTACAACGCTAATAACGACCCGCTAGTTGTTGTCTACAGAACGGGTGGCGCTGCCGGAACTGTCGTAGCCACCCTCACTATTACTTATGATGTAGCTTTTAACATAACAGAGGTTGTTAGAACATAATGCGCTATATACTAAACATTTTTACAGGTGCATTTGACGCTGTTGGTTCTGCGGTTGCCGCTGTTACCGCTAGGCTTGCACAGAATGATAATTACCGAGTTGACCAAGCGGATAACTATAGAATAGACCAATCACAATAACAGGAAAGCGAGGATAGCTATACGGCAAACAAGAAAATTACAGACATGACGGTACTAACCGCACCAGCATCGGGCGATAAGTTCGAGATAGTTGATGTATCGGACACGACCGATAATCCTAACGGCTCTAGTCGTCAAGTAACAGCTACTGACGTCATAACAAAAGCGCATGGTTTAACTGACGGTTTAGTAAAGGTAGCGACAGGTACAATGGCGGTGGCTACCGCAGGTACGGACTACTCAACACCTAGCTCGACAGATACTCTCACTAACAAAACCTTTAATGCGAATGGAACTGGCAACTCACTTTCTAACGTAGAAGTTGCCGATATGGCAGCTACAGCAGTTGTAACAGCAGCAGAAGGACTCGCATCTTCGGACAACGACACATCTATCCCGACTACTGCAGCAGTTATTGACGGCCTAGCTACTAAACAGGATTCAGGCGCAACACTCGCTTCACTAGAGGGGTTGACGCTAGGCGCTGGCGATATGCTTTATGCAACCGCAGCAGATACACTCACAGACCTTGCTATAGGAACGGCAGGCCAGGTTCTTCAAGTAAACGCAGGTGCTACAGCACCCGAATGGACAACACCCGCAGCAAGTGGTGGCAATACAAGGGCATACGTTGATTGGTCAACTGCATCAAAAATGGATGCGTCAGGTTCCAATGGTACTCTGACGGTTGGCTCTTCGGGCGCAGGTGCTTCTGTAAATCATGGTGTTGGTTTATGGGATGTTATTGGACCTGCTTCGGTAACGGGATATGCACAACTATGGTGGGCAACAGACAGGGCTACTACAGTAAGCGATGCAAATAAAATATACGATATTAACCCTGAATTTTGGATGATGATTGCTTCAAATGCAAAGAACTGGGGTGCAAGTGATTTTAAGGGATATTGGGGGCTTGGGGGAAGCTCAACACCTGCAACAAGCTTTACTAATAATAAATCATTCGGTTTTGAGTATGACTATTTAAAATCTGGTAGCGATGTATTAAACGCAATAAACTGTGACGGCACTACAGTGACAAGAACAGCAGTAACCGCCCCGACTGATTTTGATGATGCTGCAACAACTTACAAATTTGTGCGTTTTGCTGCGAAAATGACAAGCGGAACTAATATTAAGTTTTATGGCGGCGGGTCATTATTAGCAACACATACAACGAACTTGCCAAGTGGCGTAAGGTCGGGGCTTATAGAGGGTGCTGTGCAAATTAGCAAAACGGTGGCTGTAAGTGCTGAACCGCATCTATGCTTTAAGGGTGGCGGATATTATTTTGACTTATATTAACACTAGGGAGAACATATGGACATACAAACTGTAAAATTTGTGCTAGATACTTGGAAGTGTGTTACATGCAAATACACACAAGACTTTGACCCCGCTAATGCCGAACTCATGGCATTAAACTTTCCTTATGTACCAGTAGGGAAATGCCCTAGTTGCTACAAAGAGGGTCGCAAAGGTAAAAAAATTTCAGAAATGGCAGAAGTAACTAACGATAATGAAAAAATAAAAGTTGATGTTACAGACCCCGCCTCTATTCCCGAAGCGCCATTTACCGTATTAGATGAAAACGGTGAGCGTTTAATGACTGTCGAAGAAAAGGCTATACTAGTAAAACAAGCAGGTGACGATATTGCTTACCTTAGAAATGCAAGTAACGCAAAAGAGAAAGCAGTATAGACAGATATACTACTAACCTAAAATGATAGACCTTTGCTGTAAAAATGATATGCTGTATATAGAACAAAAAGGATTAAAATAAATGGACCTTACATCAGCCAAATCAACACTAGGAATAAGGCTCGGCGATTCAGACGATTTTACCTTCACGCCCGAAGAAAAGGAACAAGCCCTCACCGAAGCATTTAATGACGAATATGTAGTCGCTTCGGTGTGGGATTCTAGCCTGACCTATACATCTGGCACCTATCAGTATGCCAAGCCAAGCCCAGTTGACGTTGTTAAGGACATTTACATTAAGCCAGACAACAACCTTAACGAACCAGAAAAGATAGATAGTGGCCTTTGGGAAGTAGTTGGCAATAATATCCACTTCAAGGCTGGCTCTGAAATCATACCTAACGGTTGGACACTGTATATTAAAGGCTCAACCAAGTACACTACCGCCGATACTATAGCCGAAACCAATGTACAAGAATATGTATTAAACCTTGCCCAGTTACATTGTTTAAATATGTTTGGCGTCAAAAAGGCATTGAAGTTCTTGAAGAATGATACGTCTATGAGCGAGATTATCGCTATTAAGCGTGAAGTAGAACGAAAAGTAACTGAATACCGAAGGCGACTTCCCAGGGAATATGAGGTAGCTTAACATGGCTATCTACGCAGACTCTAGCTTAGGCACCAGCGCAAACCTGATTAACTTCAATGATTACTCAACGACGCCTATTTACAGGCTCATCAGTCGTACCCCACAGCGTCGGGCCGTTAGAGAGCTGGACATACCAATCCCTTTCGAGAGTGGTATCAGCGATTTTGAGACTTTACTAGGACAGTATGTCTATGTATTAGAGGGCAGAATGTACCCAGGTAGCGAAAGCGAGTACGACAATGGACTCCGCGCCCTACGCAAACTAGCCAGCCTAGAGATTAGCCAAGACGACGCACTTAGCGATGAAGGCTATGTACCCTATACCTACGATGAATTTAGCCAACAAAAGATTGTCTATTTAAAAGTCTTGTATGTGCAGATGATAGAAGATACCCGCAAGGGCCTTGTACAGCCCTTCAGGTTGATTTGTAAGATAAAAGACCCAACTATACACGGAGCGACACTAAAAACAGCCTCTACCGAACAAGCAACGCCAAGCACTTCGACAGGTACGGCAGTCTATAACTTCACTTATCCAATCATCTTTGGCGCCAGCACCTATTCAGTAACAAGCAATGCTAATAATGAGGGTGATTTGCCAGCTTACCCACAGGCTATAACGGTCAACGGACCAATTAGCACACCAAAGATTACCAATACGACAACAGGTGAGTACATTGAGGTAACAACCAACTTATCCACAGCCAGCAACTTCTTACGCATTACCTATGACAAGGATAGTTTGAGAGTAGAAACAGACGGTGTTTCGGTGTTAGACTCGGTGACCACCGCCTCAACATTCTTTAAACTACAGCCAGGCGGTAACGAGATAACCTTAACAGGGGCATCTATAAGTGACGGCGCCAAGTGCGAAGTTACCTTCCGTGATGCTTACCCATTATCATAATGAGCAATCACCCAAGGACAACCGTAGAGATACTTAATCGCAGTCTTGCTAAGGTTGCCGAGATTAAGGCGCTATACCCTTTAAACGAACAGGGTATGGTGCTTCGCTACAGCAAAGAGTTATCTGACTATGGCAGTTGTTCTTTTCGAGTAGCGTCTGACGACCCTATATTCACACAGTTTGGCGACATCTTAATGCCACATAAATACCATGTGAGATTAAGACGAGCTGGTGTTGTTGTATGGCAGGGTGCTATCGTGGATAACCCAAGGCGCAATAAGACGTTTGTAGAAGTTAAGGCTCACGAATACGAGTATTACTTGGACAAGGTACTTGTAAGTAGAACGAGCGAATCAACGCCAGGCTCCGGCTATCATTACCGTACCTTTAGTACAGGCACTATGATTTCAGCGGTTCAAACGCTTATTACTGAGGCTAAGACCGCCCTTGGTGCTGACCATATATTGTACGACATGGCAGTTGGTAGCCTAGAGAACCCAAACTACCCATCACAGTTTTCCACAGCCTCTAATGTCGCGCTAACAGGTTCATGGAACTTCAGCAGCGATGTTACTCTACAGTTTGACTACCACTCTGTCCTCTATGTGCTAAAGACCTTTGGTGTCTATGGCAGCTGTGATTTCCGCTTCAATAACGATTTAACAATAGACTTCAAACCATTTATCGGTGACAGGAACAATAGTCTTACATTCCAGTACGGTAGCCGTGGCAATATCGTTGACTATGAAGCGCCACGACTAGGCAACCGCATGGCTAATGACATTACGGGTATTGCCGCTACCCCAGATGGCGTCATACTACACGCCAATAAGCGCGACGAATCAGCAATTCAAGAATACGGGTTACTACAAACAGTGACCGCCTATAGTGACGTTAAGGATAAGAACAGCCTACAGGCTCGCCTTGCCGAAGAACTGCGATTCCTAAAAACCCCTGAAGATTCACCAATCAATGTCGTCTTAAACGAAAAAGCCTACCCACTCGGTCAGTTTGATATTGGTGACATTGTAACTGTAGCCGTAAAAGATAACGTCATAGACTTTAAACTGCCACGCAGAATTGTTGGCTACACCGTCAACCTACACAATACAGGTAGAGAACTAACCACCATTCAGACTAATAAAGTAAAAGATAGTGATTTAGGAGTTTAAGATGTCCCTCCATGATACAGATAAAGCAGGTCAGAACAGACTAAACCCAACCCCAAATAGCAACGACTTCTTAGCACCTGACGTGCGTATGGCGCATGGGACAACAGGGTTTACTTTAGTTGATGAGGCTACCGGCCAGACCGCCATGCTTACCATTAAAGACGGCAAGATACAGGTCTACAAGAATGATGGCTCATTGATTATGCAAAGTGGCGTTAGGGACTCAGACAGCGACGGCGCTTTTGACCTAGCTAAACCAGGGAGCGCCTTGTCGTGAGCGTTACTGAGAAATCAGTTACAACCGATAGAGACTACCTACGCATTGTTACCGATGGCTCTATCACGCTTGACGCATCTGGTACGCCAGATAGCGACTCCGGTTTATACGTTGAAGTGCCACCAACACCGACCTACGCTAATTCGACTACTATAACTCACGGGCTGTCCTCGACACCATTAGTAAGGGCATACTGGGACCCTCTAAAGAACGGCGTATGGTGGTCGAGCAACCCCTACCGTATAAATAGCGCCTATAATGTGCCTTGGCTAAAAACAGTTTGTAGTTCAACTACAGTCAAGCTCATAATGAACTCTGACACGACCACTAAGACAGCCATACCTGTTTATTATCGTATCTACGACCTAGGCACCTCATCGTCAATAACTAGCGACTATAAAACGGACAAGATATTTGCTAAGAGCAGTACCTATGGCACAACCGCCGCTGCCGCTAGTTCATTCGATAGTGATTATAAAGAGACAACTATCACTATTCCACATGGCCAGAGCGAAGTACCGCTATTTACTATTCAACACTCAGTAGACCAAGCAAGCTGGTATTCAGAAGCGTCAAGGATTATAGGAGCTTTTGACACCACTACGGGTCCCCCAGGTGGCCCGTATGCTAATTATTACTTCACAACAGCCTTTGCTTACGCCGACAGCACCAACTTATACATCGTGCTACAGAGCAACTACCCCTCAATTCAAACTATTTATGTAAGATACATATTGGACGCAAAGACATGACCGATTATAGTAGTAAACTCATCTCTAGTGACCTAGATGCCTTCAAGAACAATGGCGCGGTTTTAACGGCTTCGTTTACCGTTAGTGGCAGCCCAACAAAAGGACAACGCCTCAACTTCACGACGGGTGCTATTGTTGTACCAGACCCAGACTACTACCAGATACTTTACGACAATAGCCAAAGACACAGCGGTAAGTTCAGGAGCCTATCACTAGAGAACGGCAGAACGTATATATATGAAACAACTTCGCCAAGCTATCTCGGTCTTGAAATGACCACCGTAATGACCGCCACGACCATTGAAATAAAAGGTAGCGTTTTCAACCCGTATGGCTCAACAGTCGCTCTACAATCAACAGTTATAAACTTTAGGTATATTCCCTACGAGGCAACCATTTGATTACAGTCACGCAAACATATATTATAAAAAGGTAAACAAACAAAGGTAAAAACAAACCATGAGTATAGTAGCAAGCATACTGACAGGCGGGGTGAACAACCACGCGACCACCAATGAAGAAGCAAACGCATTATCGACAGATTTCGTATCACCAGGCGTAGTCGGAACCGTGTCTAACACATCAGGCGTATCACCAGCAACAGGTGGCTATGCCGTCAACGCAACAGGCACACCAGACGCAAACATACAGATTAGCGCAGGAACAGCCTACGTTACCGCAACCCCATCAACCCAAGGCTCCCAAACAATCCGATTAAAGAACTCAGCTACTATTACTCAGGCTATTTCTGCTAACAGTTCAGGCTCGACTAAATACGACTGGGTTTACCTTTCGGTTGATGCTACTGTCGCAAACGCACCAAACACGGCTGGCGATGACGTTGGCTCTATTAGCGTATCTCGCAGTTCTAGCGCAGCCTCAGATGATGGTACGCCGCCGACGTATGGCATACTGCTTGCGGTTGTAACTGTCGCCAACGGCTTTACTACCATTACTAACAGTGTTATCCGCGATAGGCGCACACAAACCACTATTGGCGCAACCTCGTCTAGCCCAGACACCTTTTGGACAACAGGCGTTCTACCAGCAGTATCTAGCGTTACCGAAAATGGCAACCGTTCGGCATCCATAACCTTTGCTTCTATAGTAGCTTCCATTTTGACTCCTGGAATGAGAATAAGGACTAGTAGGACAGTAGCAGCACCTACTTATATGGGTGGAGCATTTAATGGTACTAACCATTACTTTACTAAGGTAACAGCTACCTCTACTTTAAGCACTGTAACTGACAACTTTACGTTTATGTGCTTCGCAGAACCTACGTCATATCAACAGGGTTCGATTGCCGTACGTTCCGACGCAGCAGCAAACAACTCTATATTTTTACGCATGGAATCTGACGGTAGGGTTACGTTTGGTATTACAAGCGGTGGCGCTGCCAACACTCGTACAATCAGCACCTACCAATCATTACCTTTAAACAAGAAAACCCACGTTGCAGCTTCTTGGGCAACAGGAACAGTGGTAATTTACTTTGATGGCATAAGTGTACCCGTCGCTGCTGCTTCCACTGGTGGTACTGCACCTACTACAGCAGGAACAGGTGGTGACTTCTCAATAGGTCGTTTTGGTGCGGCTAACTCACAGTATTTTGCGGGTTATCTATCTGGTTGTGGCGTATTCAACGCAGTACTATCAGCGGCTACAATTCGCTCTTACAAAAACCAAGTATTATCTGGCTCAGAAACTAACTGTATTGGTGCATGGTCACTTAACAACACTGGCGTAAACCAACAAGCAGCAGGTACGAACGATTTGACCGCTACTAACTCAGTAGGCTACACAACTAGAAGTCCTTACACAACTGACGCTAACGGAGTCCCAGCAGGTACTTACGACTACGCAATAGTCACTAAAGTAGCTACTACAGTAGCAACCGTTCAATACCCTGAAGGGGGTGCTATCCCTACTAGTGGTGGAATTAGTACAGTAGATTATTCAGGTGTTAAAGCACCGTTTGGTATGCCGACAGAAAAAGGGCGATGGGATGTGCAGCTAGTTCACAAAGCAAGCAACGTGCAAGCGGCAGTTACGACTGGAACCGTCTATAACCCCGGTGGTGTTAATATCAACACCCCTATAGGCGCTTGGTATGCATCAGGACTTGTTTTCTACACGTTCACAGGCAGTACAACAGCAGACAAGACAATACAAGTTGGTTTGAGTACAAGCTCATCTGTGCAAGACGGCGAAAGGTCAACATATCTATTTTTGTCTGGTCAAACAGTCATAACAAACAGCACAACAATTACTCCAAAATCATTAGTAGTCACGACAGCAACCCCACTCTATGTCCTGTTCACAGGTAGTGGCGGTGGTGTTCTGACAAATCTTGGATGGGGTACTACTATAGGAAGCCTCATTAACCTAGAATTTGCGCTTCTATAGGAAACCACTATGACTAAAACCGAAAGCGAAAGATTAACACGAATGGAAGATAACCAAGACAACTTTGCAAAAGCTCTCGATAGGCTAACTTCACAACTGGAAATACAAGGCCAGAAACTTGATGAGCTTAATTCTAAATTCGACAACCTCGCAGGTGGTAAACAAGCTCTTATGTGGCTTACAGGAATCGCTTTGACAATATCAGGACTAGTAATAGCAGCGTTGAATCTTAAAAAGAAGTAAGGAGTCATTATGCGTAGAGCGTTAGACGGCAACCCGCCAATTACGACAGTACACGGTGAGCCTGGCTATGGGTACTTTGGAAAACACGCTGGCTATGACTACGGCGTGGTGAAGTGGGCGGTACGAGCGCCAGAAGCAGGGCAGATTATAAACGTCTATCCAAACCGAGCAACTTTAGACGGTGGTAACATTGTTGAACTTCGAGGCGTGTATACCCACAGATTCTTACACCTCGATAGTATTAACGTCGTGTACGGTCAATGGGTGACAGAGGGGCAACAACTCGCCGTCACAGGAAATACAGGAAATGTCGCTTACCACCTACACCACGATGTGCGAAAAAACGGCACAGGCTGGACTGATTCATACGCAAATTACTACGATTGGGAACAACTAATTAAAGGAGACATCATGAACCAAGAAGCAGGTACAGAACTGTACCGAACAGCTCTATTCAGAGAGCCAGAATCACCAGCAGGTGCAAGCCAATGGAACGGCCAATCACCAGCTCAAGCACTCAGGGCGGTTAGAGGCGCTGAGTGGCAGTCGATTAAAGGGCGACTCGATGCGTATGCGACCTTACAAAGCCAAGTGGCAGAACTATCTACAAGACCGACGAAAGCAGAACTGGAAGCAGTTGTACAAACCGCTAACCAAGAACGAGATAAAATCGCTGTACTCGAAACCGCACTTGCAGAAGAAAAAGCCAAACCACCAGTCACTATTGAGGTCACTACACCAGTGGATGAAAAAGCAGTAGTAACAAACTGGTTTAAGAAACTATGGAATAAGTTATTTCAGTGAGATTTCTCACATTGACAAAATAATACTACTTATGTATATTAAAAAATAATTGAAGGATATTATGAAAGCAGTAGAAAAATCATGTGTCACTTGCGGAGATAGGTTCACCGTAAGACCATACCGAAAAACTACTGCCAATTATTGTAAAGTATCTTGTGCAAGAGCGGGGAAAAGAACTCCCTTAAAAGTAAGGTTTTATTCAAAAATAGTCGCTGGCAATAACAGCTGCAATTTGTGGGTGGGGGCTAAAACAGGTGCGGGTTATGGCGCAATACAAGATGATGCACCAAGCAGGAAGATGTTCCTAGCTCATCAAATATCATATCTGTTTAACAAAGGCTATATCCCCAAGGAGATAGACCATACGTGCAGAAACACGCTATGCGTAAACCCACTGCACCTAGAAGATGTATCGCACAACGAAAACATGAAAAGAGCTGACACCGCACTTAGTATAAGGTCGGCAAAAACAGAGTGCCCTAGAGGTCATGCATATAACACAGATAACACAAGACACTATAACGGAAAAAGGTTATGTAGGGAGTGTTATAGGACATTTTATCAACGAAATAGGAGTAACAACTATGCAAAAAGCAGTACTTAAAGATATAGGGATTAGGGCATTCAAGACATTTTGGCAAGCGTTTATCGCAGCACTTGCAGTCGCCAACTTTACTGATTCAAGCAACTACAAAGCTGTTTTAATCGGTGCTGTATCAGCTGGTGTTAGCGCAGCATGGAACTCCGCACTAGCAGCTAACGAAGCTAGGAAATAAGTGAGAAAGCCCTATCCTACAGGCAGGAACGGGCTAATCATCTCACCATACGAGGCAGGGTATCATGTACCAACGCCAACCGATAGAACCAACATACATCATGGGTACTTCCCCTGGAACAGATTAAACGACCATTTTATATCCCGTACATTCGGAAGTCTTATTACCAATACTTTCGAGATGATACCAGAGGAGCATAACATTGGTCGTTTTTCTTTACACTCAGATTACTCACCGCCTAAACTCCCAAACTTTTCGCAAATGGTGGAAGTAGTAGACCAGTATTTATATGAACATGGACAGGTCGATTGTATTAAACACAATAAGACTAGGGAACTTTATATAGTGACCGAGGAACAATGGCTCAGGGGGGCTCATGGCTTACAAGAAATGGACACCGCAAGAGATAGAAGATTTACTATCAGAACCACTTGAAGTTAGTGTCAAAAAGCATCAAAATAAAACAAGGAACCAATTACAAGTTCTGCGTAAATACCACTTAGCGAGAAGGATTAAAATGGAACAGGAACCCGAAGGTAGATTATACAAAACGTGGGAAGTATCTGCTTTCAATCCTAAAACCGAGGAATGGACTACTGCGACGAACCATGGTTATGACTATGGTACGCAGCACCAGTTATCAGACTTTATCTCGCAAGCTGACCCCGTTAAAATAACACCGAGTAGACGAAAACCGGCCAAGCGTGACCACAGGCTTATTGTAGCCTTTTCTGACTCGCAGATTGACTATCGTGACATAGATGGCGAGTTAAGCCCTATCCACGACGAGAGAGCCTTAAACGTGGTCAGAATGATGTGCCACGCACTTCAACCAGAAACGATTGTAAACTTAGGGGATACGGTAGACCTTTCATCTCTTTCACGTTTCGACAAAGACTCGAACCATTTTGAACATGGCCTACAACCTGCATTTAACCGAGTTCACAGAATGTACGCAGAACTCCGAGCAGACAACCCACAGAGCAAGATTGTAGAAGTGGACTCGAACCACAACACACGCCTAAAGAAATTCATGCTTAAAAACGCTTCATCTTTGTACGGGCTACACCAAGCAGGGCATGAAGAAGATTACCCCGTGATGAGTTATCCATTCCTAGCTAACTTAAACGCAGTTGGGGTAGATTGGGTATCTGGCTATGGCGGAGCGGAGTTTGTATACGGCGAAGAATACGGCGCACCACCTATTGTGTTCAAACATGGAAGCCTTGTTGGTCAAAACGTAGCAGGGAAAGAAGCAAGAGAAAACCCCGAAACCCACGTTGTTAGAGGGCATACCCACCGACCTGAATCTGCTCACCGAACAATGCGAAACGGACACTATCTTACTTACATGATTGTTGGGGTAACGTGTTCAATTACGGGCGATGTACCAAGCGTACACTCCGCAGTTGATGACCGAAACCAAGTCGTAAGGAATCAGGAACAGTGGCAACAAGGTTTGGCGGTAATAATTGACCACCTCGACGGTAACTACGAGTTTCACAATATACTCATCAAAAATGGGCAGGCTAGGTACAATGGAAAGCTTTACGACGGTAATGCGTAATGAAAAACACCTACAGACAAGGAAGCAACAAGATGGAAAATAGATTACTTCTTGATTTAGATGGGGTTGTCTGTGATTTTATGGGTAGTGTCTACAGGCAAATCGAAGCCGAAACAGGCGACAGACTTATTCACGCAGACACCGTAGATTACTGGTTTAACGACACCGAACATAAACCCCTTATTTTAGACATTATGCATCGAGAAGGAACATACAGACACCTTGATGTCATAACGGGTGCTGTAGGCGCTGTAAATCGTTTAAGAGAGCAATACGACGTGGTAGTTTGCACTCAACCAGCACAATCAAAAACCTGTGAAACCGAAAAGCGAGAATGGCTAGCTGAACACTTTGATACCGACTTCGCAGAACAGGCAATAGTAACAAGAGATAAATCAAAAGTCTTAGGTAAAGCAATCATAGAGGACAACCCATTTATAGACGTTCCGTATGGAGTTATTATGTTTGACCAAGCATGGAATCGTAACCGAATAGGGAAGTACAGAATGTTTGGTTGGCACGATTTAAGGAATGTACGAAAGGCAATGCAGTAATGGAACAATCACCAGATTTTTACAGAGGCAGGATACAAGCAATAGTAGGCGAGCAAGGCTTCCCCCAGGACCCCGTACTTGCCGAAGATGAAATATTCTACCGATTGGGCGAGCTTGCATCTGGCGAAGACCCAGTAATCACAAGCGATGAAGCGTTTGGTTGCTTTAACCAGTATATCGAGAGCCAACGTCCCGACGCGGTTGTTATTCATTTAGGTGAGTTTGTAAGTAAGAAGGCCAGATTCCATGAATAGGGAAGAAATATACGCAGGGTTGACCGAACTTATACCCGAATCACAGCGTAGGGATTCCACGCCAAGAGTATCCGAAATGTTTAATAAATTCCTTGACCCTCTTGTAGAAATTCAACATGCCGAGGGCTTAGACCTATTACTAGACGAGCAGGAAGTAGGGTTTGGGTTATGAGTGAACGCATACAGCCTGATTTTTCCGTCAAGGTGAATATGGGCGGTGAGTCGGTCCTTATAAACCGAGTATACGACAACATACACCTGTTCGACTGGCTCGGCCACAGCATATTAAAGATAGTCAGCGAAGAAGGCTTCCTGCAGTGGCACACTAGTTACGATAATGGCGTGGCGGTGGCTAACAGCGCCGGTATAACCCCAGTCCATAGACCAGAAATAACCCCTCAAGAGTACGAACAATATTTGCAATATGTTGAGCATACAATGGATGATAGCTGGATTGACGGGACTGAATAATATATAATATGGCTAAAGAGACGCAAATAAAAAGCGCTAACCACAAGATAGTTATTGGGCAAGCTGTGAAGTATTACTGGCATGGTAAAATCCGCTACGGCTATGTGACTGAAATTGATGGTAAGTCCATTACGGTTCGTGATACGATAGACTTCTAACAATTAAAATTCTAGGAGTCCTCTATGAAGGTTAAGGTCTATACCACAAAAACATGTGCTTACTGTCCAATGGTCAAGAAATGGCTACAAAATAAGCGTGTTGAATTTGAACTTATAGACATTACTAACGACCCCGCCACAGGTAACGACCTTCATAAAAGAAGTGGCTACACATCCGTACCCATCGTTGAATACAAGGACAAGTTCGTTGCTGGCTGGCAACCGATGAAGCTTGCCGAATTAATAGCTTAGTACCACGAGTTCCGCAAATGAAATTGGAGAGCATTATACCAGCTACCGTAACGTACCGTGACATAGTGGTTCATCCAGCGTACCTGACACGCACCGTCACCTAGCTGACACCCCGACTTTCCGCATGGTAATTCCTGGGCGACGCCACAGGCGCCTGACGAACGGTTGACCGCGTAAGGGTTACAGCCCGACTCTTTTCGTATAAGCACACTAGCGCTTGCTACGTCGGTGATGCCCGCTTGGGTCATCCAACTAGCGCAATCGCCACTAAAAACGACCGCAGGGGCCTGTACGCGCCTCACAGACGCTAATACCATCTGCTGTTGCTTCTTGGTTTGTAACTGTATTTGAAGGTCATCGCGCACCTTCTCTAGTTCCTGTGTCTTTTGTACTTGTTCGTTGAGTTTACTATCTAATTCTATCTTCTGTTGCTGCGTATGGTGCAGTTCGAGCCTTAGTCGTAGTTGGTTTGCTCTGAGTGTGTAGCCGGTGTAGCCAAGTGTCAGTCCTATAAGAGTGGCTATAAGGCTAATTACTATTCGTTTCAAAGTTAGTGGGCGAACCCACAAATCTCCTTTAATTAACTTATTTATTATACCTTACTAGAACAATCGCTTGGCAATATGTAGATTTAACACCAAGACTAATATACCAGAGATAACTAACTCAGCTACCCTAGAAAACTGTAGCGTTATTAAGACCGAATAAACGAGCGTAGCGTTTAGTATAGATAAACTAACTACTGCTAAAAACGCGTCAGCGACCACCCATTTACTTGTTTTCTTTTTCTTAGGGGCATCTTCGATACCCACCGCTTTTACTAGTTTCTTTGACATTATGTACTCCTTAATTACTCGTTAAGTATAGCACATCGCAGATAAAAGGTCAAGCGTTTTCGTACCAATCTATTTGAACGCGGGAATCGTGGATGATTTGCTCTAGTTCCTCACGGGTGAACTCGTGGGGGGTTTTAGACATCTTGTACAACTTATCGGCTGTACCATCGCCGTACTTGGCATCAACAGCTTTACTATAGATAAACTGCGCCCCGTTCTGCATCACGTTACAGGCGTAACATTGACCGTTACAGTTTTCTTCGTCAAACCGAATATTATTATGGCGACGACTCATAAAGTGACCGTTCTGCATCACTTTATAGGGTCGCCATTCGCCACAGGTTATACACTCCACTATCCAGTTACCGCCCCTATCCTTTTTGCCGTCCCTATATCTTATATAGCGACTAAAGGCTTTGTCAGCCTCTTTCTTTAAAGTAGAGACAGACTTCTTCTTAGGCTTTTTGGGTTTGGCTATATTAGCCTTAGGTTTCAGTGAGGTCTTTGCCTTTAATGATGTTTTGGCTTTCAGTTTTGTCTTTGTTTCCATGTCGTATATTGGCAGCCTTTCGCGCCAGGTCACTCATAGCTTGAGGGTCACGGGCTTTAAGCGCCCTAAACCCACCATTACCAGAATAATTAGCCCTTGACTTAGCTTGCCACTCACGTCGCTTTTCTGCAAGCGCTTCAACAGAACCATACTTGGCAATCATGTTAGCTTCTCGTTTTTCTAAGTTCATAGTTAATCCTTAAAAGGGTCTTTCGTATATTTTGAGGAATTATTGCTTAATGTCATCCATTGCATATTGTCTACCGTATATCCCTTCTTGTTATCTATTCTATCTATGGATGGGGTTAATTTCCTGTTAAAATTGCTATATTTCCACGCTTCGTGTAATTCAACAAACTGCTTCATATTCTTATCGCGACGGCACCATTGGTAAAATTGTTCCTTCGTGCATATCTCATACCCCTCGACCCTATATCTTCGGGTCGCTCTCCCTTCTACTCTCTGTTTGATGCTACCATATCTGTGTTGGAATATGCGTTTATAGCTGTGGCGCTGTCTAAGACAATCTCTCTCTTTGTTATCCCTGGTCCTTGCGTATTCACGCTTACACCCCTTGCATATATTGAGGTGTCCATCAAACATCTCTTTGTGCTTATAATATTCATCTATTGGCTTACTTAGGTTGCATTGCTTACATTGCTTCATGCCACTATTATATCACAGTACATTCCATTTCAGAAGGGGATATCTGACATATCTACTGGCTCGTCGCCAATATCTTCATGCCCAGCATTGTGCGACACGGCAGTTGTTGGTCGAACGCCATTATTGTACCTATCCGCACGAACCCCATTCCTAATAATAGTGTCTAATTTACCGTCAAGTTCTTCCACAGTAGCCCAGTCTTCGGCACTTAGCTTAGTTTTTCCGTTAGGTAGAACATTTATATTATAGCGGCGCTCTAGCATTTCGCCGGTTACGATAATCTTTAGGTCTAGTAGCGTAACGTCTTGGCCATAGTCCTCGTCACTATGTAGTTGGCTAATGCCCTTAGTAATGCTGGCCGTCGCATCGAGTATCATCGCCCGACTTTCATTGTAGTTCCACACCGCAAACGCGTATTTCGTAGACACGCTATCTTCGTAGACATTTTCATGCACTACGGGGTTGGTCGTGAAGACTCGCAATTTTACATCCTCACCACCCTTAAACTTAATAAAATCGTTCGACCCACCGTCTTTAAACTTTAACATTGATAAACCGTCAGTCATTTTCTTCTCCTTTAATTATAATCATGCTCACAGCGTTCTGGTAATTCCAAAACCCGCAAGTCATCTATCGGCACACAATAACACGAAATCGTACCATTACTTTCTTTCTTATACTTGGTTATGTCTTTCTTGGCAAGGTAATAGGTATCTGGGTAAGTTGGTGCTTTCGTGAACCAAAGTTTGTTATGCTCGCCCACCTTATGAACGGCTATCAACACCCGCCTATCATGCCACCGAGGAGACCACACCTCTAATGGCTTAAATTGCGTATGTCTACACAGCATTTTGCTTTTCCTTCCAAAGCTTGTACCACTCAAGCGAGCAAGGTTCCTCTTTATAGTAAAAAGGGTTGTAGGCGGGCTTCGCCATGAAGCCGCTTTCGTAGTCAGCGCAAGTACACTTAGGTATCTTTTTGTTGTTCCAGTAACCGTTAAGGGTAGACCAGAAGCCATAGACTTCTTTTTCTAAGGCCGTAGACCACAATAGCACTTCTTCAGTCATTGACAAATCATCTTTACTCACCTTCATAATGCGACCCTCTTTAAGTTCGGGATATTCGGCCCGCAACATATAGATGTAAGTGCCAAGTTGCATCTTATGATACCGGCTCATCTCGCTACCATTCTTCTTCTGCCAGTGAAAGGCGCGACTGTTCTGCGTCTTATAGTCGTACAATATCAGCTTGCCGTCAACCAGAACCAAGTCGTCGAAATGACCCTTAATAAACAGTTTGTCGTCTATTAGCTCTAGCTCTTGGGCGATAGATACACCAGCATCTTTCGTAATGCCCTGCATAAACTGGTGAAAGATATGCCCCGACTCAAACACTCGTATCTTACGAGCGTCCATTTCTTCGACGGGCGGTACACCAAGGCGTTCCATAATCAACTTGCGCATACAGTAACCCCCCTGGGATGCGCTCCAGTATTGGCCATAGTCTCTTTTTTCCTGTGATTTCTTAATCAACCAATTGTCTATAACTGGTCGTATTCCCGTACTATATAAATCAAACATATCTAACTCCCGGCATACGCTTTAGTAGAATGCCCCTCAGATGCCAACTATAGAATGTAGCCCTTGAAACTGTAGTTTTTCGCCATAATTGGCTCAGGGTAAGTATCTCTCCCTGATATTCAACACGGACATTACGACGCATATTATTCTGTTGCTCAAGTCGCGTAGCCCAACGACAGTTAGATGGTTCATAATCACCGTTTGTATCTATGCGTTCTATGCTGTAGTTAGGTGATGGACGCACGCCCATATCTCGGTAAAACGCGGTAAAGTCATTCTTCCATTCATCACACATTTTGATACCTCTACCGCCATAGCGTACATATTCGGGGCGGTTAGGATTATAACAGCGGTCTTTTATTCCTCGCCAAATCCTATTCTCTTTAGTTTTAGATAGACCGTGCATATTTCTCATTAGTAGGTATCTGCCGTTTCGTCACCAAACAAGGCTGGCCCCATCAACGGAAAGTCAGTTATATAAGCGTCTTCCTCTATTGCTTGCTGTTTACGGGCTTCATTGACATGATAAGCCAACGCCTCTAAATCATTAGCCTCAATATCACGAAGCATGATGCGTTCGTGCATTGTACCCGTCCAATACTCGCACATTATCCTTGCTTGTTCGAGCAGTTCATCGTTACTTTTGTGTGACATTTTCCGTACTCCTTTTATTACTATCTTATAGTAGCACACCGCAACACCAAAGTCAATATGCTATACTGTAAAAAGAAACCGCCCAAAGGTTCGTACTCCACCTACTCTCTAATGGGCGGTTTTTCATTTGGGACTCATTTTACTATTGCTTTTAGCCATGCAACGTGCTACGATAGGCGTATCATTAAAAAGGAGTATACATGGCAGGGACAAAGGCAGGCGGTAAGGCCGCAGCACAAACTAACAAAGAGCTTCACGGTGAAGATTTTTATAAACGTATAGGCGCTATTGGCGGCAAAAAAGGCACTACTGGTGGTTTCTGGGCAGATAGAGAATTAGCCAGAACAGCAGGGGCCAAAGGCGGGCAAACTAGTCGTCGCGGTCCTTGGACACCAGAAGAACGAGCCAGCAGACGCGAGGCTAAGAACAATGGCTAAAAAAGAAGAAACGGTACTTATTGAGGGGCTAGACATGCTGGGTGGTGAAACATATTTATCCACGGGTATATCAGAACTTGATAAGTTGTTTCATGGCTTTGCAAGAGGTAGGATTACCGAGATATGGGGCAACCCAGGCATCGGCAAGAGCTACCTGCTCGCTAAGACGATGGCATCGCTAGGGGATAAAGAACGAGCTTTTTATGTAGACGCTGAGTACAGCCTTGTAAAAGAACGCTTAGTTGAACTTGGTGTAGATGTTAAGAAAATAGATTACGTCCAAGACGGGCGCTTAGAAGAAGTCACAGAGCGTATTATAGGAGCCGTCGGAAAATACGACCTGATAATACTAGACAGCCTCGCCAAGCTTATACCAATGACTGTTACCGAAAATGAAGTAGGAACGAACTCTATTGGACTATTCGCAAGGCAGGTGAAGCACTTTGAGGCTAAACTAAAGCCGGTCCTAGCCAAAAGCCAAACGGCCTTTGTCGTCATTAACCAAGCACGAGCTGGCATGGGTATGATGCAACCGAGTAAACCGCAGGGCGGATTTGCGTGGGAACACGCAATAGACATTCGCATTAAGTTAAGCCGACCAATCGGCAGCAAGATAATTAAGACGTCGGGTGGCGTTAAGAAACAGACGGGTCACTGGGTGACAGCAACCGTCGAGAAGTCTCGCCTCACCGCGCCACAAATAACAACTAAGTTTGAAGTGAGTTATTAAAATGGATAGTGACCAAGACTGCAATAATGGTAATTGTGAAATATGCTGGGGGGGATTATGAAATTCTGGCTAGGAGTCGTTCTTATGCTCACTTTTTACGCATTAGTAATGATAACCTTCTTCAGTCTTGCGGTGACGTGGGGCGTGGAAATAGGAAGGAATCTCTAGTGGCATCAGTAGAAGAAGTTTATAAAACACTAGGGGTTACCCATACAAAGGTAAATTGTACAGTATGTACGACAACTCAGAAGCCTATAAGGAAAATAAAGTGGTGGAAGTAGTTTGCGGATACGCCTTAGTAAACAACGGCAACCACTGTATAAACGAGAAAACAGGTAAGTGTGATATATGCAAGTTTAACGCTAAAGAGTTAAATGAAGCAGTTAAACAAGTAGTCATTCAGTATGGAAGTACATTAAAACGATTAGCAGATAATTAAGACTTGGTAACCAAACTATACGATAAGCCACAACATGTGGGTGCTGGTCGCCAAGTAATCCCTTCGGGGCATTCTAGGAATAAAACCCTAGAACCAAAGCGATGAAGGCCTGTAAATAGCCTAGATACAGGAACCGCCACACAAAGCTTGCAGTAATGCTCGTGGAATACATCGTAGGCAACCTTTACATCTCATTGTCGAATGTAAAGTGAAATGAATAATACTTAACATTCTATTTACTGTTTTGGTGGTAATCAGGCGAGATTTGCAACAAGTGATATATGTCTCGTAGTCATATGCGCACTTCTTACCACCAATACTGTGAATACGATATTTAAGAAAGGATTTTATGAAAAAGATACCAACACTATTTAAGAGAGATTTTACAAACAACGGCATGATTATGCCCGAATATTCAGAAGGAACGGAATGGGTACTTGCTGGCGAAGGTGTAGCTACTCGTAAGTATGACGGCACATCTGTGCTTATTCGTGGCGGACACATGTTTAAGAGATACGAATACAAGGATGGCAAAACACCACCATTTGACTTTGAAGAAGCTGATTACGACAAGACCACAGGCAAGCATGTCGGTTGGGTACAAGTAGGTAATGGCCCCGAAGATAAGTGGCACCGTGAAGCTGTTGGTGGCAACCCCGATAATGTACAGGCAAATGACGGTACCTATGAGCTACTAGGGCCAAAGGTTCAAAGCAACCCTGAACAGTGGGCAGAACACGGCCTAATTAAACACTCTGATGCAGAAG
>Ga0247723_1000279_pt1 | contig 34115 bp, 40 predicted proteins | sample MSEWelMarce5H_FC_FD_189079 | JGI IMG/M metagenome (GOLD analysis project Ga0247723, IMG submission 189079) | Subsurface sediment microbial communities from gas well in West Virginia, United States - MSEEL Well Study Marcellus 5H_FC | ecosystem: Environmental > Terrestrial > Deep subsurface >... | reverse complement strand
TTGGCCTTGGCGCGGTTCTTGTCGATGATGCCCCGCATGAACTCGGCGTACTCGTGCGAGATAGGGCTCGAGTCGTCGAAAGGCTTGTTCTCCTCGAGCATCGCGTCGATCGCGGCGGACTCCTTGGCCTCCGCTCGGCGCAGCGCGGCACGCAGGTTCACGAGCTCTTGCTCGTGCATAGTGATGCGCTCGTTGATGGGGATATCAAAGTACGCGTCGACCGCGGCAGCCTCGAGGTCACCTGCACAGTAGTCGAGGCCCTGGATCTCATAGAGCTCCTCCTTGGTCATATACTCCTCGACATAGCTGGCCATGCTGTGATACATAGAGGGTGTGATGCATTCATTCAGGTACTCCTCGAAAGTGGAGTAGGTCCAGATGAATACGGGCTCCTCACCCTCATATTCGCCCTGATAGCCGCACAGAAGACCGGCGTCGTTCCAGCCAAGGTAAGAGTTGGGAGACATGTTGGATAAGGTGGGTAGTACCTTATCTGGACACGGCTCGGGTTTTTGGTGATCTGTCATTACATTCTAGCCCCCCTACCAGGCACAGGACACAAATTTTTACTCCTGTGCCTCCTCCTCCTTCTTCGTCAGCATAGCCAGTGTGATTTTGAAGGCATTAGCGGCCGCGGCCTTCTCCGGGATCTTATCCTCGGAGGTCGACTTGATGGCCTGCAGGAACGCCTTGTACATGGTGGTGCCCTCGACCACCTCCTTCAGCTCGGCGTTCGCCTCCTTGAGGTCGGCCTTCAGGTTGGTCACGCGGTCCAGAGCCTTCATAAGCTGCTTGTTGGTGTTGGAAGCCATTGTTACTTGATACAGGATCCAAGTTTTTATATAGCTCTGACACGGACCAAATTACGCGGATACACCGCAGTTCTCTTGGTGGGGTGTTTGAAAATCCGACGCTTTGGATTGGCCATTAAAATTCCGTAGTTATTGATGTTCGTCTTCATAAGCCGCTGAATATCGCTTAGGCTGAGGTAGTTCTTGTTACCCGAGTTGCGGTTCGTGACCATGTACAAATTGCCGGCCGGGCGCCTTCCTGTTACGGGGTTGATGTAGTTGCTGGCTATATGGATGAGCGCAGGCTTTGGCAGGGCCCGGCTGCGGCTCTTGGCGCTGCGCGAGCGCTTGGCCGCACGCGAACGCCGCTTGGCGGCGACCTCCTGGACACCACGGTTGGCCGCAGTCATGTTCCGCTGTATTTTACGCATGAGAGTGCTTATATTGCTCATTGATTTTAGTGGATATTTTATTCAGCGCGCGCTCGCCCTGGCCGAGGCCCGCGCACCTCGGCCCGCGAGCTGAGCTTTACGACGGGCCGCTGTGTTCGCCTGTGTAGCCGCTTGGGCGCCATTATTATTGCTATTGTTGTTTTGAGCAGCGGCACGGACACGCTTCTGACCTGCTCTGGCTTTTGGCGGCTTCGCTGGTGGCTGTGAAGAAAGCTCGGCAATTCTTGCCCGAGTCTGTTCTACGAAAGGCAATATATGCGAGTTCGGCCCACGCGTCGCACGCACCAAATTCATCATCCGGGTGATGTTGCGGTTGGCGGCCGAGTTGGCCAGTCCCAATCTATAGTTGTGGGCTAGCTTGTTGTACATCAAGCCAATAACCTTGACTACGCGCTCATTGGACATGCTAGCGACATTGTTCGCGTTAATAACACCGTAACTTACGGGCAGTCCTTTTCCTCGCAACGCCTCACTTCTGACCCTCGAAACTAGACCTCTTTCATTTACATTCGCACCTACTTTGGCGAAACCAAACTTGCCGGTCATCGCGCCGAGCGTCATCCCTCCGTTGCCACCCTTCCAGCGCCCAGGTTTCGCAACGCCAGATTTTGTTTCAGAGGCGTGCTTTTCTCTTGACCAGTAGGGCGGCGCCGGCTGCGTCTCTTGATGCTTGAGGCCTCTACGGAACTTCGTGGGGGCCGCTAGAGGACCGGCTTCGGGTCGCCCTATCTCCTGTAGGCGCGCGCGCAGCTGGCCTATTAGTGTAGGGTGGACGAATGGTGAGATGTTCGCGGACAGGAGCGTTCTTATATTCGCAGCCTCTTCATTCAGGAATGATTCCTTCTTGGCGCGTAAGGCGGCGGTGGCGCCACCGGGCTGCTGGGCGTACTTATTCTCCTTCAAATTTTTGGCCTGTTTTATACGGAGAGCATGGATGTCATCCAGAAGTTCCCGGACATAGCCTAGGGCCGAATTAGGCACGAGGACATTCCGATTACGCGGTCTCCAGTGCGGCTCTATCAAGGCCGAGAAATTTGGATTATTTTTGTAGAATTTAGCTATATCGAATAGATCATAACCATTTCGTTGCTCAATTATATACGGTCTGAGTCTATTTCTTTGAGCAGGGTCCGTGGGGTTTAACCGGTTGAGATAGTTACTGGAGCGATTCCAGCCTCGCATGGCCGGCCCCACCGCCTGCGTCAAAGCCTTGACGCGCACGGGATTCAATCTAAGGAAATTGGCCGCGCCACGGCCGACTAGAAGATTTATAGGAGTTTTTATATATGCCAATAGCTTGCCATGGCGGTCACCTAACATGGCGGCCCCAATCTGACGCGGGGACCATTCCTGGACATTACCCGCCTCCGATGTGAACTCGAAATCCGACGCCGAATTGAATCTTTCGGCTTCTCCGGCCGCGAAATATATCTCGACTTCTGGGACGCACCCTAATATTTCAAAGGTCCATTTCCGGAGGAGCATTGCGGATTTGCGAAGCTGTTGCGCCTCGGCCGGCGCCGACGAGGTGTTCTTTTTGCCCTTTCCTTTCTTCAATTCTATGATAATCCATTTACCACACGGGGGGGCTTGGGTCTTGGAGACCCAAATGAGTCCATCCAATTCTATATATGAGGCTCCTTTCCCCATCTGTAAAAACTCCGTGTGGCGTAAATCTATCGTCGCCAGTTTGGGAGATATCCACTGTCTCGTCCCGGCTCGGAGCATTTCTCTAAAAAATCTGAAACCATTTTGTAAATCGGCCATATCAGGAGGGTCGTATAGAGGGTTCTTTCCTTTGTACTCGGCGAGACCCGCCTTCTGTTTTTGGCCACGCTCCAGGGGCGGCCGCTTGAAACCCTGACTGATTAGGTGCGCCCAGCATTCCTCAATCACAGCATTGACACCGTCGGTCCATAATTTAGTATGGTCTCTAGGATCTTGGAAATTATTAAGCATACCATAATCTGAGCGTGAAATAAGACGCGATGGTAGGGCCGTGTTGAATCCCAGCGCCTTGCCCTCGTAGGCCAGACCTTCTTTGACATGGAGGGCCGATGGTTTTGGCAGATCACCCACCCGCTTTGCCCATTCAACGCCAAGTGGCTGATTTTGCAAAATTTCTAGTGGTTTCCAGACGCTCTTGAGTATATTTTTCGATACATAAAGTTCTTTGGGGACTAACCTCATATTTGTGCGCTGCTCCGGAGCCAGGCGGCCAACATTCATCAAGGTCCCGGCCATTACTAATGGTAAATATTTTTGTTCGCGCCCAAACTAAAGGACTAATTCCATAGTAAAATTAAGATGGACCCTTATGGCGTCCTTGGGCTGGACCGCACCGCCGACGAAGGCGCCGTCCGCAAGGCCTACCACAAACTTGCCCGCGAGCACCACCCTGACAAGGGCGGTGACGCTGAGAAGTTCAAAAAGGTCCAGGAAGCCTATGAGGTCCTCTCAGACCCCCAGAAGCGCCAGAACTATGACCAGTTTGGAAATTCAGAGGGTCCGACTGGTGGGGGAGGGTTCCCTGGCGACATCTTCTCCCAGATGTTCAGTGGCGCGTTCGGTGGGCAGCGTGGACCGCAGCGCCGCGCGGACCGCGACCACGGCCTGCACATTTCGTTCGAAGATTCGTACCGAGGGCTGACCAAGCACCTCAAGGTCACCCTGACCAAGCCTTGTTTTGCGTGCCGGAAACCGTGCAGCAACTGTCGTGGAAAGGGGACGGTCGCCATGCAGATGGGCCCCATGGTGTTCCAGCAGCCCTGTCCGGCCTGCGGTGGATCCGGAGGTGGGTCGACCGGGTGTGAAGCCTGTAATTTCAAAACGAAAAAGCACGAAAATCTAAACCTAGACCTGAAGATCCCTCCGGGTGTCGAAGAGGGGGCCACCCTCACAGCTCATGGTCTCGGTGAGCAGCCCGTCCGACCCGATGAGGAACCGGGGGATCTTGTATTTCACATCAAAATTGGGGCCCATCCAGAACTCATGAGACAGGGTCTGGACTTGGTGTGGAATACAAAAATTTCATTCGAGGATAGTGTCCGTGGAATTAATATACAGATCCCGCACTTCGACGGGCCCATCACTATGGACACGGCGGAATGGGGAGTGATCGACCCGCGCGAGGATTACATCATACCATTCAAAGGGTTCAGGGTCGGGGATAAGATAGGCCGACTCCGGGTTTCATTCAATGTGATTTACCCTAATCCTAAACTCCGCTTCAATCTGTCCCGACGCGAAGAACAATTAGGGTCGCCGCAAGGACGGCCGTCATAGAACTGATGGATGCCGTGTCCTGGATGACATGGATGACTTCGTCTAGATTCAATTGGGCGTGATGGAAAGCGATGTCATTGACGGCGTCCGGCACGAGACCAAGGGTCGCACCGCGCACGACATGTTTACGCAGAAGAACCCCGGATCTCAGCGTTTTTTGCGAGATCGGGTGGCGCAGGACCCGGCGCACGCTGATGCGCACCTGAACACAAGCGGCCCGCTGCATTCTTCTCTTGTTGTTACTTGTGAAAATAGTGACCGAGGCTGAGCGAAACATCACATATTTTTTTTACGAGTCCTTATCAGGATGCTGGAAATCACGAGACAGGTAAAGGTGGTCGTTGTGACTCCGGCGGGCAGACGGGTTTATCTCGAAATGCTTATCCCCCAAATTTTGGCTCTGAGACCGATCGTCGACGAGTACCATCTATGGGTCAATACGACCGTCCAGGAAGACATCGAGTACATGGAATCAATGGCTAAATTACATCCAAAATTCATAAAGCTGTTCCGTCTGCCGAATGGGATCACACCCCAAGGCAACTCGACGATCTGTCATTTTTTCAGAAATTGTATAGATCCTGATTCGCTCTATGTACGGTTCGATGATGACATCATCGCCCTGGATACACCCGAGGCCTTCGCAAAGTTTATCGATTTCCGCCTGAGAAATCCACAGTACTTCCTCGTGTACGGTAACATCCTGAATAACTGCCTGGTGACTAATATTCACCAACGGTCCGGGAGAATGCCGATATTCCACGGCCGACCGGCCGAATACGCATGCACCGGCGACAACGGCTGGCGGGATCCGATCCTCGCCGAATGCCTCCACCGTCAGGTGATCGAGAATGGTCTCGAGTCGTACCGCATGGGCCATACATGGCGCCTTCAGGAGTTCGAGCGGGTCAGTATCAACTGTATATCATGGCTAGGATCCTCCTTTATGGAGTTCAACGGTGAAGTGGGTTCGGACGAGGAGCTATGGCTCGCGTGCGACAAGCCCAAGCAACTCAACCGGCCGAATTGCATTTTCGGGGATTTTGTGTGTGTCCATTACGCCTTCCATACTCAGCGGACCCACCTGGACACGACGGATATCCTGAGCCAGTATAAAGATTTACTGGCCAATAAGACTAATGATAGTGCTGGGCGAATGTCTAGCCCAAATGAGAAGCCTAGAAGCAAACTCGGTTGACATGGTCTGCACGGACCCGCCGTATTTTCTGGACGGTCTCGGGACCGACTGGAAGGGGATCGATCGAGGGACCTCGACAGTAGTCGCCAAGCTTCCGAAGGGTATGAAGTTCGATAGGAAGCAGTCCCAACAATTCAGGCAATTTTATTCCGAAATTTCGGCCGAAGTTTTCAGGGTCCTAAAACCGGGCGGGGCGTTCCTATCCTTCAGCAGTCCGCGTTTGTATCACGCACTCGCTACGGCCGTAGAGGACGCCGGGTTCGAGATTCGTGACATGATAGGCTGGGTCTATAGCCAGTCGCAGGCCAAGGCGTTCTCTCAGGATCACATCATCGAGAACGACAAGACGCGTACGCCCGAGGAAAAGGTCCGTCTCAAAGCTCTGTGCGCAAACTGGAAGACGCCCCAACTCAAGCCCGCGATCGAGCCCATATGTCTGGCGGTCAAACCGATCGAGGGTAGATACATAGATAACTTCGAGCGATACGGTACAGGTCTCATGAATACAGGTCCCGAGACGAAATGCTCAGGAATTACGGCCGCAAATATAGTCACGACCGAAGAGATTTGGGAGAAGGCTTTCATGGTTCCGAAGCCGACCAAGTCTGAGAAGGGCGACTACAACACGCACCTGTCCGTAAAACCCGTCGGGCTCGTCGCTCACCTAGTGACGCTCTTTACTTTGCCCGACGCACTCGTGCTCGATCCGTTCATGGGGAGCGGGACCACGGCCGTGGCGTGCATCGCAGCCGGGCGGCGCTATCTGGGATACGAAACGAACGAGGAATATCTCAAGATTGCGCAGCGCCGGGTGGCTGAAATTTCAGCCTGAGAGCCTCGAACATTGCGCGCTGCTCCGCGTCCGTGTAGTACTGGTCAAATTTAGGAACCAGTTCCTTGGCGGTCGGCCACATCCGTTGAAACATAGGGCACCACTTGAAGCGGTCCTTGTACCGGCCCTGAATAGGCGGCTGCCATGCAAGGTTCGCCTCGGATGCGTCCGGTACGGTCGGGTCCAGGTGGCCCAGCTGCCATTCCTGGTTGGGTACATTGACGAGATTGTCCGACCAGAATTTCTTTACAGAATTGATCAAGGAGTCCCGGTCACCACTTATATTCGCCCCTTGGCGTTTGATCTTATCCGTGAGATCAAACGCGAACGGAAATTCAAGACAGTATTTGGCGCGCATGTTCACACGCTTGAGCCCCGTGGCCTTATTGAAGGCCTGTATCGCGTCCCGAGTTTCACTACCAATTTGTTTCAAAAATTGTACAGCGTCATCCGGTGTCAGGTAAAGCTGACCACGCACTTCGGGCTGGGCCATGAGCGCCAGGGCTTGACCACGGATAGATGCGATTCCCGGAAGGAGCGTCAGGCCCGCGGCGCGACACGCCTCCAGGAGTTCATCGGGGTAGGCCGCGTAGGCCCTGGTGTAGTTGGCGATTGCGATTCGGTTCATTCTTCGTCCTCAAAGAGACTTCTTAGTATCTCCTGGCGCTCACGAGCCTCGTTTTTTTCGGACCGGACGAAATATCGACCGCTCGGGCCACATTTAGACTCGGCGAATCGCACACTGTCGGTCCACTCGTACTGGATTTTTCCGCGTCCTCGGTACGCCGTGTAGCGTGAGCAGGTGTCCGTACGAGGATACCGTCCTTTGATAAAGTACCGGCAGTTCTCACACAGCGGGGCGTTCATCTACTGACTCTAGTGCGGATGCTATTTTTATACCAACGACCATTGATTTTGTGCCAATGTTGCTGGTGCCTATTCATTATTCCATAAAGTTCCATATTTAACAGACTCGCCTCGACCTTGGCGCGAATGGGACCTGGACGCAGTGATTTGAGTTTACGCAGGGTCCGCAAGATACCGGCCCGTCTGCGCTTGACGGCCGCTTCCCACTTGGCGAGCCTCTGACTTGGCATTTATATTACACTTCATTTTTTAGCCGCACAGCCCTCGCATTTCCGCGTAGCTCATCTTACCACTGGCGAACTTGGCCATTGCGGCCGTCTGGTCCGGGTCTCCCAGGACCGCAGCGCACGCCGCCAGATTAGGGTTTAGATTCGTAGCGATCGTTGCGAGGTCCCCTGTGAACTTGGAGGCGTCCACATTGTCGACCGACTCGCAGAAGTCCGAGATGAACGCAAGAGACGCCGCCGCGCAGAGGTCTGCGCTCGCCACCTCGGATTCATCGTCATCTTTCTGCTCGCTGATCTCGGCCTTCTGAGGAGACTCGACGCGCCGGCAGATCTGGACCACTGACCCGATGTGCCCACGGCCCTTAGGCGGGTCCTCCACCCGGCTATGGTACCGGACGGTGCAACGCTTGCGCGGGTGGTTCATCTGGGTCACCCGGTAGAACCACTCATCACCGTCCTCGATGAGCTCCCAACCAATTGACTTGGCGGGCTCATAGACGGACTGAATGGACAGGTCCTGGCAGACCACATAGAGCTCATTACGGCTAGGCCCACCCTCAAGGTCCAAGATGCCATAGGTCGACATGGTCGGGTACAGGCCTGTAGGCGGGTACACGGGGTCGATCTGCTCAGCGAAGAACTTGAGGCCGGGAGTCATGAGGCGAGCCATTGGTTTGTTTTGGTGTTTTGGTATTCACTTGGCCTTGGTCTGCCCCGGACAGGACAGCTTTTTTTCGAGGAGGGCCTCCTTGACCCGTACCGCTTTTTGAGAGTAAATTGAATGGTCCTTGGATTTCTTGGCCGAATCGCGCTTCTTGGATCGGTCCGAATCGCGTTCCATGTGGATGGATCCTTGGTGCCACTTCGATCATGTGGCCCTGGCACGACCCTTTTTTCTTTCCAGAATTTAATAATGGGTGACGAGTGCCCAATATGTCTGGAGCAACTTACAGGGACTATAGTCCATATGGAGTGCTGCAAAAAAGAGGTCCATATACAATGCTATGTTCCTAGATGCCCATTTTGTCGGGCCGAACTTCCTGTGCCAATTCACGCAATATCGACCCAGCATGTTATTGTGCCGGTCGGAGTTCCGTTCGTATCGGTACCGCCTCCGAAATGGAAAATAATCACTGCGAATGTTATTTGTGCCGGGTTGATAACGGTTTTTATTTATTCAGCCGTATTTACGGCTTACCGGGGAGTCGGTTAGCAGTCGTATTCGCGGCATGATGTAGGATCCTCGGCGCACATCTCAGCGACGGACTTTTCATAAAGTTCATGTTCTCTCTGGCGGGCATAAGCCGACGAGACCTCCTCGACCCGGTCCCACGCCACCCGGCAAGCCGGTTCATTCTCAAAATTGAAGCAAATATTCTGTGCGTGCTCGATCTCACGCTTTACATCATTCACATTTAGTTTGGTACGGCACTTTGGGCGATGAGATGGCTGGGCCGTTGCTCTGACGATGAAGGGGCGGTAACTCGACAGCATTTATTATTGTAATATCAAAAAAAAGTGTCGTGTCCGGCGCATGTACATAGAGAATAAGGATCTGGACAAGCTAAAATGCGCGTGACCCTTAAAGCGAGTGATGTGGCGGCGATCATCGGCCTGAATCCGTACAAGCCGAGTTCAGAGGTCCGGGACGAACTCTGGAAGAAGTACAGTCCGGATACATTCACTGGCCAGACTCGGGCCGACAAGGCCGGTGAGGCTCTGAAGGCGTCGGCCGAGGCCCAAGCCGTCCTTGATCAGGCTGTATCAATCAAGACCAAAAATTCATCCGAGGCTGTCGCTGTGTTCGCCAAGGCTGAGGTCGAGGTGAATTCCGATCCTAAATTGAACGCCGAGCAAAAGGCCGAGGTCATCAGCCATCTGCGGTCCAAGGTGTGGACGGGTCACGGGACGCGCGCCGAGGATCGCACATCGGATAAGGTCGAGGCTGACACTGGCGCGAAGCTCACTCGGGACGATTCGTTCTACACCTACGAAGTGTGTACGCTGGGTGAAACCAAGTTCGTCGTGTGCGGTAAAATTGACCGCATCGAGGAGCGTCCGGACGGCTCCAAGGTGCTGGTCGAGATCAAGAACAGAACGCGCTGCCTATTTCGCAAGGTCAAAGAGTACGAGATGGTCCAGGTCCAGGTGTATCTCCAGATGCTGGGTCTTGTGCATGCCCGGCTCATCGAGCAGCACAACAGCCAGGTTATGAGTCACGAGATTGATCGCGACGAAGAAATGTGGACAAATGTGATCGTTCCTGGGCTCCAGAACTTCTGCAACGACCTCCACTACTTGATGAAGCGCGACAGCACGAACTGAAGACCGAACACGAGAAGGGCCAGCTTGGCGTCCTTAGCCCAGAAGTAAATAAAGGCGGCCAGAATGAGGCCGACCATGTCCGATGCGGGAAGTCCGCGCATGCGTTTCACTTCACGATCGGCCACGGAATCAATCGATGACATTTTAATTTATATCTAGAATTTAATCCTTGTGGATCATGAGACAGCCGTTGACAAAGTCATCGAAGGTCACCATGAATACCTCGTCCTCCGTGTCCGTACTCGTCAGCTCCCACCCCTCGCCCTGTGTAAAATCTGTCACCATGCACTCGACAAAACGCGTCACCTTCTTCTTGTGTGGGACCGTCAGGGTCGCACGCTTGCCCACCAGGGACTCGAACCAATTCTCATAGGTCTCCAGGTCGGCCGCAATCTCGTCACGCTCCTTGGCCAGCTCAAGAACAGCCTCGATAGCCTCCATTTTCTACTCTTCACACGGTTCGTGTTTTTATGTAGGCTAACAGTAGATGTGGCACATCAAACTTGCGGCGGCATTTGGCGTCATAGGGTTCCTGTTCACGAGCAGGCCCTGGCTGAACTGGCTAAACACACTCACACCAGAGATTGGCCTACTGATAAAGTCCCTTTTGGTATTTGGAATTGTGGTGGCTCTCCAGGGTATAGATGGCCTCATAAAATTAAGCAACAGTCAGACTCTGGGGGTGGTCCTCGTATATACAGCATTTATTATGATTTTCAATTATCAATCAAAATGGATCGAAGAATCCGACTCACCCAATGTAGAACTCCAGACGGCCGATGGGGTCGTGTATCACCGGGCCCGGAATCTTTTTAATTTAAATCCTGAAATGGCCCGTCTAGTGACATTCGTGGTCGTGCCGGTGATCATGGTCCTGGTGGGGTCGGCTTTCATGCGCAAGGGCCAGAATGTAAATTTGGATTGAAAATATAGAACCAGGATCTCTCTAGGTAATAAGCCACATCGGGTTTGGGACTGTTCAATTGGGCCAGTAAATTCTGGTAAAATTCGAGCGGCCTAGACTTGATGGCAGACCGGCTCACCCCGAAGCAAGCTCCGGGCCACCAAAATATTTCACCTTTAAATTTAAAACCTAAATTCTTCTCGACCCAATCCCCGTACGCCAGGTCGGCCGGATCCGCATCAGGCTCCCGGTAATCCCCTGACACACCGGAATTTTTATGAATATTACAAAGGCTGTACCCATATTGAGCGAGATCACGCGTCCATAAGAACACGAGCGCGTTCCATTTCTCTTCGGTCGGGTCGAACTCTAAATGCGGCCACGGGTCGCCTTGCATGAACCATACGTGGCGTGGAAGTCGGTCCCAGTTTTCTACTATATAATGGAGATGGGTGTGGGCCTCCCGACCGATATTCGGTAGGCGCTCGATATTGCAACCGGGAATGGCGATGTCGTCCGGGCCCTTATTATAGATGCGAATATATGGACGCAAAGAAGGATCTGGATATTTTGCGATCCAATCGAGAGACTCGGCGTACCTAGCGACGACGATTTCGGTGTGCATGTTTATAAAGTCAAAGAGGCTTTTAAGCCTCAAAATTCGATTACAATATTCACGGTCGCCCAGGGGTCCATGCGGGCTCTCCGGCGCGCGGCGCGCGGCGGCTGCGAGCTGCAAAGTGCGTAGCGAGGCGGGAGGTCCTTGATGGGCTCGGCGTTCGGGAACTGCCGGTCGATGTGACGGTCCGAGTAGTAGTCGCCCGTCTCAAAGAGGACATACTCGATGTCATCCGAGCAGAGGTCCTCGTGCTTCAGGTAGCGGTAGGTCTTCTCGAGGTCGACCAGGTCCTGGAGCGCGTCGGCCAGGATAGAGCGGTGGTACTTGCGCGGGAAAGCCTCGACCATATCCATGCTCTCAGATAGGCAGTTGTCAAAGGCCTCACCGAACACCTCGGAGCAGCGCGTCTCCCACGCGTCCTCGTCCCACTGCTCACGGACCTTGTGGAACCCCCTGAAGTGAACCGGCCGCCGGCACATAGGGCAGCCGGTACCGGTACCCTTGAGGTACCAAGTCTTGATGCAGCCGGTACAGAACTCGTGACCACACGACAGCTTCACGAAGGACCCCTCGTCACCGTAGCAGACGGAGCACTCGCGAGCCATGGTGTTCGTCTTGCTTTTGGTTTGGAAATTCCTGGGCCGGCCCAGAGCCTGGCAGGAACATGACATGTTTTTTAGTTTAAGAACAGACTTGCTTCATACTTAACATGGCAACCTTTACCCCGAACATCAAGCCGCGCCCGCCGGTCAAGACCCTCCAGACCCGCCGGAATTACTATACCCTTCACTCTGGAGCCAATGACGCATTTACTCTCAAAATTAACGAAAAGACTAGGACATCGATCGTAAGTTTCACAAAATGGGACGATGCTATTTTCATCGGAAAAATGATGGAGACTCATTATGTTCGCCAAAAGGAGTGGCCGGATATGCGATCCGCCGGGTCACTTGTTTTGCCGAGTCCCCCCATGGGGGATGTCCTTCATATACTGTATATTCAGGAATGGGAGTTTGACGATCTAAAATTGATGTGCACTCGTAACATCCTGGATATGATTTCGGTCGATGATATTTTGAATCGTAAAAGCGTGTATTCGTTCCAGGGCAATGTGTACCGCTTCGAGGCGCCGGTCGAGTTTTATCAGATGAGATTCGAGGAGTTCATGTGACCCCTAGACATAAGTTACGGTGGCTGGTAAAGTGCACGCCGTCTGAGTAGAAGTATACCTTTCACCAGTAACATTACCAACACTACATATAGATGGTAGACTCGCGTCGCATATGTCGCCCGTGGTGCATACGGATCCAGACAAGGATACAGTATTATCTACAAGTAAGGAGGTCATTCTAAGGGGTGGCTTGCACCTGGCCTTCATAGTAGTATCCGGACACGAGTAAACGGCCGTTGGATTGACACATGAATTGCTGCGGCAGACTTGGCCCTGTGGGCAGTTCGCGTCGGCTTGGCAAGCGACGCAAGCCGTCCCTGTGAAAATTGGCCGGTCAGTCGGGCATACGCAAGCATTGCCGCTACATATCTTGCCTGCGGAACAATGGCTATTACTTCTGCATTCGACGCAGACGCCATAGCTAACATAGGGAGTTGCTCCGGAACATCCGCACGCCCCGGCCCACGAATCGGTCCCGGTACCATCACACGACGCGCATCCCGTGTTGCGAATCGATGCACCGCCCGTGGTATTACCGCCGCTACCCACACTACCGGCTGCGCATACAGAACACGCCGTCTGCCCGGATGTGGATGTGTATTCATTCCCGTTACACTCTTTGCAGAACCCATTGTTAGCATAAGTACCGGCTGGACACGCCGAACATGAAGTTCCGCCCAAGGTGGAAACTTGCCCGGTGGGGCAAGGCAGACACGTCCCTGACACCAAGTATTGGCTCGTGTAACAAGCCTTTGTGACTGTAACACCGTTTATTGTGTAACCCTGTCGTAAAGGCTGCCCTGATTCAGTGCCGTAACACTGTGTATCGCCTGCATTGGATCCGTATCCTTCTGGGCACTTCACACACGGCGTTCCTCCCGGATTACTGTAATATCCACCAGTGCATATCGTACAAGAACTACTTCCGGGCTGGGAATCATAGCCAGCGGCGCAGTCCACACAGGAACCACCAGCGCTCGAGTATTGATTGGCCGGGCAGTTCAGGCAGGAAGAACCTCCAGCGACCGAAGTTTTTCCGGCCGGGCAATTCGTGCACACGCCGCCCGCGCCGTCCGAAATTTTACCGGCCGGGCACACCACACAGGTCGTTCCTGATTTTTGGTATCCGACCGGGCAGTATCCACATGGCGCGCCGGCCGGTGATGTAACCTGACCCGTCGGGCAGACACCGCAAATCCCACCGGAAGTCGAGGTTTGACCAACAGGGCAAGCGGTGCATGCCGAGGCGCCAGAATTCGCCGAATAGCCCGCCGCGCATGCCGTACATGATCCACCGGCCACTGAAGTTTGTCCGGTCGGGCAAGAGGTGCAGGTCGTGCCGTCCGAAGTTTGACCGGCGTTGCAGTTTACGCACGAACCGCTAGCGTTCTTATATTGCCCCCGAGGACACATACAGGGCCCTCCGGAAGACGAAGTCTGCCCTGGAGGGCACGCCGCACAGGCCCCCCCAGAGGTGGATGTTTGGTTCAATGGGCAAGGTGAGCACGCCGATGAACCGGCGGCCGAACTATTTCCGGCGGTGCATGGTGTGCACGCGGCCCCGGCCGGATAGGAGAAATTGCCGGCCGGACAGGGTGTGCATGAACCACCGGATGTCGAGGTTTGACCGAGCGGGCAGACGGTACAGGCTGCAGCCCCGGCGGTCGCATAGTAGCCGGCCGCACAGGCCGTACATGACCCTCCCTGCGTCGAAGTATAATTGGCCGGGCAATTTGAACACGCCGACATCCTTTTATAAACAGTGATAATTTATGGAACCAGAATTCCAGAATTTGCCCCTCCCATTGCTGTTACAGTTTTGGTACAAGAATTTGCATCGGAATATGTAAATCGTCTGTAATCGGTGCCGGCGGCCACGTTCGGATTACTTCTTGCATAAAAGGTGTAATTAAAATCACATTGTGTCGAATTTACTTTGGCGCCTCTGTTGACCACCATGGTGTACAGAGATGCCCAAACACCTTTAGTGTTGTAATAATTTTCGGCCGCCTGAATTTGGCCGCCTGTACAAGTCAGGGGGCATTGCGCCAGAGCATCCGATACCCAGACATTATAAGCAGTCGAATCGAAGAAAACGGATGAGTTACCATCGCTATTCCCGTCGCAACGAGCCACCGCGTCGTCCGCGACAGTCGCAAGTCGTGATATACTTTTGCAATTGGGAGTGCCGTTGCAATTCTCCTTGCATCTTTCAAGTGTGTCATTCCAAAACCAGTATCCCGTCTGTGCCGGTAGCATTTTGCTTGGATACTTGGTCCACGCGGGTTTGCAACTTAGACTCAAACCTCCGGTACTCGTATAATAGGTGGCGCAAGACTGACACGCTCCATTGACGAGTGCTGTATTAGGTCCGCATAAAGTAGAAGCAGATTTGAGTACCGTCGCTCCTCTTATAGTATAGGCCCCCCTGAGTGGCTGGCCGGGTTCGGTACCGTAGCACGAGGGATCGCCAGAGTTCGACCCGTACCCTTCTGGGCACATGGCACATTCCCTCCCGGAATTCGACGAGTACCCAGCGGCGCAGGTGACGCAAGGGCCACCTGAAGTCGAACTGTACCCGGCCGCACAGTCCGTACAGTTCCCACCGGCTGTGGATGATTGGCCGGCCGGACAATCGACGCACGCGCTCCCGGCGACCGAAGATTTACCCGTCGGACAGTTGGTGCACGCACCACCCGCGCCATCGGATGTTTGACCGGCCGGGCACACCACACAGGTCGTTCCTGATTTTTGGTATCCGACCGGGCAGTATCCACATGGTGCGCCTGCGGGGTAAGAAATCTGACCCGTTGGACAGGCCACACAGGTCCCTCCGGAAGTAGAGGTTTGGCCAATGGGGCAAGCGGTGCATGCCGAGGCGCCAGAAGCCGCCGAGTAACCCGCCGCGCAGGCCGTACATGACCCACCGGCCACTGAAGTTTGTCCGGTCGGGCAAGAGGTGCAGGTCGTGCCGTCCGAAGTTTGACCGGCGTTGCAGTTTACGCACGAACCGCTAGCGTTCTTATATTGCCCCCGAGGACACATACAGGGCCCTCCGGAAGACGAAGTCTGCCCTGGAGGGCACGCCACACAGGCCCCCCCAGAGGTCGATGTTTGGTTCAATGGGCAAGGTGAGCACGCCGAGGACCCGGCCGCGGAACTATTTCCGGTGGTGCATGGTGTGCACGCGGCCCCGGCCGGATACGAGAACTTTCCGGCCGGGCAGGGTGTGCATGAACCTCCGGATGTCGAGGTTTGACCGAGCGGGCAGACGGTACAGGCTGCAGCCCCGGCGGTCGCATAGTAGCCGGCCGCACACGCCGTACATGACCCTCCCTGAGTCGATGTATAATTGGCCGGGCAGTTTGAACACGCCGACATCCTTTTATAAACAGTGAAAAAAACTAAGCATATTTACCAGCCGGACACCCACCCGAACAAGAGCTCGAGCCGGCGGCCGATGTGAAACCGGCCTTGCACGGTGTACACGGCGCTCCGGCCGGGCTAGAATAGGTATTCGCCGGGCATGGCGTGCACGCACCTCCAGCGGTTGAAGTTTGCCCGAGAGGGCATGCGGTACAGCTGGCCGCGCCACTCACCGATCCATTACCGGCCGTACAAGCCACGCACGCCCCACCTTGGGTTGAAGTATAGTTGGCCGGGCAATTCACACAGGCCGCACCGGATGCCGTCTTGCCCGCCGGACACCCTCCAGAACAAGAGCTCGAGCCGGCGGCCGATGTGAAACCGGTCTTGCACGGTGTGCACAGCGATCCGGCCGGGCTAGAGTAAGTGTTGGCGGGGCAATTTGTGCAAGATCCAGATCCTGCCGCAGATGATTGACCCAATTGACATTTCAGACAAGAATTAGAGGAGCTGTAATAACCGGCCGGACAATTGGCACAGGCCGCGCCAGCCGGTGACGCCACCTGACCGGTCGGACAGGCCGAACACGCGCCACCGGATACGGAAGTTTGACCCAAAGGACACGCCGTACAAGTCGAAGAGCCGGCCGCCGAGCTATACCCGGCCAGGCAATTCAGACAGGGCGCACCGGCCGGGCTTGAATATTTACCGGCTGGGCAGCCTCCACACGCCCCTCCCGATGATGAGGTCTGACCTGGAGGGCACGCCGAGCAACTCGCGGCTCCGGACACTGATGAGAAACCCGCCGAGCAAGCCACGCATAACCCACCAGAAGCCGAGGTCTGACCTGCCGGACAATTTGTACAACCACTACCGTTCGCAGAAGTCTGCCCGGGAGGACACGCACTGCAAGTCGCCGCGCCTGGAGGCGAGTAGTATCCGGGAGAGCACGCCTGGCAGACGCCGCCGGGTGATGCCGTATAATTTGAAGGGCACTGGGCACATCCGGGAGTGCCCGCGATGGACGAGTATCCGGCGGGGCATGTCGAACAGGCCCCACCCGCAACCGATGTTTGTCCGGCCGGGCAATTTATACACGCGGCCGATCCTGCAAAAGCCGTCTTTCCGGCCGGACAAGGTACGCATGAATTCCCGGACGGCGATGCGATACTACCGAGTGGACAGTAATTGCACGCGTCACCCGCGGGCGAAGTGACATATCCGGCTGGACAGGATACGCACGCCGGCGACCCGGCTATTGAAGTGCTACCCAAAGGACAAGCGGTGCACGCCCCTCCGGCCGTGGAAGTTTTACCGACCGGACAATATGTACACGCACCCCCGGCAGTCGAGGTTTGACCAGCCGGGCAATTGACGCACGTGGTGGACCCGGCGCCTGAGGTCTGGCCGGCAGGGCAAGATGCGCATGTACTTCCAGCGGTCGACACATAACCGGCCGGACAATAATCGCAAGTACCGGCGCCAGTGATGCTCGTGTAACCGGCCGGACAATTTGTGCAAGTTGCCGCGCCGGGTGTCGAGGTCTTGCCGGCTGGACAATTCAAACAGGAAGAACCTGAATTTGAATATTTACCGGCTGGACAATATTGGCACACTCCACCAGGGGTCATTTGCTGACCGGCCGGGCACGAAACGCACTGGGTGGATCCAGCGACGGCAGATTGGCCCGGAGGGCACGGTGAACACGCACCTGTAGGCGTTCCTACAGTTCCCATAGGGCAAGCGATGCATTGTCCACTGGACGCTGTATATCCGGCTGGACATGTGGTGCATTGCACGCCACCCGGTGTGGATGTCGATCCGGCCGGGCAAGGACTGCAAGAGCTCGCGCCTGGACTGAGCGAAACGGTCCCGGCAGGGCACGCCGTGCAGACACCTCCAGTGACTGAAAAATACCCTTTGCCGCATTTACGACACAGAGTACCACCTAGCGAAGAACTACCGGCCGGGCAGTTTGTACATGGCGCGCCTGTACCGTCGGCCGTCTGGCCCGCCGGACAATCTACACAGCCTGGTGTGCCGGCTCGTATCGTCTGACCCAAGAAACAAGTCGCTGGAAAGCACGCACTTCCCGCGATCGAAGTGAGGCCTGGAGCGCATTTAAAGCAGTCTCCACCCCACCCACTCGACGAGTACCCGGCAGGGCACGGCGTGCACGATCCGCCCGCCGGCGAGTACTTCCCTAATTCACAAGGCAAGCAGCTATCTAATAAAGCTTCTTGATTTGCGGGGCATCCACCGGGCGGAACGGATGGAAGTGGTGTCCAATTACTCGTCCTATATTTGCTCAGAATCAAAAATAGGACAACTAAACATAATAAGATTGCGGTCCCGTCTGACGCCAATCCCATCCTTTTATATGTTATGAAAAATTTTAAAGAGACTTTAATTTGGAATTTACGAATTTATTAGTAGGCTGGTTCCAGCCGGCCAGCTTGTAAAGCGGCCAATTGATGGCGTCCAGTACTGCGAGTCCGTACCGACCAAACCAGGAATATGCCTTCTTCATGAAATAGTGATGGACCATCATTGGCGGAGTTCGCTTATTTAGATACAGAGTTCTGAATTGGAGACCACCAAGGACATCCTCATAGGTCGTTGCACAGGAAGCCAGGACCGAATCGACGACTAAAGTCCCCTCGAGCGTCACCGGACTTATGAGCCCGCGTTCATTTACATGGGATATGTTCAAAATTTCGGCCATTTCACCCTGGACCATTACATACTGCCCGACCTTCACTTCCTGTCCGGACAAAAGCAGGCAATCATTCCAGAACCCTAGAGCGTCCGTCCAGGTGTGGATGTAGTGATGCACAGAAAGACGAATGATTCCGGAGGCCGTCTCGATTCGGACAAAGTCTCCCAACATATCAGGTTCGTAAATGAGCCACATGAAAACTTCACTGAAGACCGGTTCGCCTCGCGAGTTTACAGCCTTCACCTTGGTTCCAGTCGTGAGCGCATCCATACGGACAATGGACCCATCTTCGCACTCGACGAGGGCATCCGAAGGGAAGCAGCCGCCGCTACTACCACCAACGGAACCAACCGGTGGAATGAAACCGTTTTGTGCATAGCCAATGACCTGTTCCTGTTGTGTCGGCGTTAGCGCATTCCACGCGTCAGTAATGGCGCTGCCTACGAGCAAAGGAATACTGACGACTCCGCGAGCCAATGCTGTCCCGGCTGCGATGGTGCCCTGTGCGATCGTGTTTCCGACCGGAACGAAAGTACTTCCTAGAGTATTTGTGACTGTAGCGCCGATATCTGGAATTGTATTGACTGCAAAATTCGACACGGCCGTAGCGGCCGTAGCGCCCGCGTGTGCAACATCGTTCGCGACCGTAATGCCAGCACCGACTATAGCATTTCCGGCCGCAATTCCTGCTCTCTGAATATCATTACCGATCGGTATGAAAGTTCCAGACAGAGCGTTTCCGGTCGTGATACCGGCCCCTATAATATCAGACCCGATCGGTACGAAAGTACCGGCGAGCGTGTTGACGACTGGAGTTCCGGCCTTTGTTATATCATTGGCCAGTGAAATTCCAGCATTCGCGAGAGTATTGGCGACGGTCGTCCCGTAACCCAGATACGCACCGATAACGACATCAACTACAGGATTTCCCGAAGAAACCGGCGGACGGTTTATAGTGATAGAATTTATATTCGGTGGCGGGCTGAGAACAGGGACGGCCAGACTTGGCGGGTAACTGAGTGATACCGGAGTAATAGGAGGCGCGCTCAGTGTTACTGGTGTTATGGTCGGCGCTACTATTGGAGGTATATTGACATTCGGAGGGGGTGATATATTCTGATAGGTCACAGGTCGATATGCATTCGGCCAGTTGTCTATCTGATCAAGTGCCGCGTTAATATCGGCACCAGCATTATTTAAAATCCAAGTCAATCCATTATTAAGCCACGGTGAAGTGAAATCTTGCATAAATCCACCAGATGTGGCGTAACGGGTATATGTACTACCGGTTAGGATTTCGGTCATATACTGACAATCACCCACATAACACGACGGTGAAGGACCCGACCCGCGCCCACCCATCGCCGAGGTCGGCATGTCCGGACGGTATGAAATGCCCTTGATTTTACAATATCTTTCGGAATTAACACACTCGCCAGTATCACGCTTATAGATATTAATAGCCTCTCCTGTTTGGGTCGTGTGATTCGTGTCGCACTCGACATGCATCGATGGGTCGGCCCGGATACACGCGCCCTGTGGGGGTATAGATGAAGTATCCAATGTAGCGGACCATCTATTGAACCATTCCTTGGATCTCCACTCTGTATATGTGAGGTTCGCATTAGATGGATCCTGTTGAGCCGGGCACGGTTGCGGAAGTTGACACGCGACCGGTGGCGGGCAAGGAGGCGGCCAGAACGCCGGAGACCCTGCGGCGACGGCCGCGTCGGAAGCGGCGAGTCGATTTTGAGCCGTCGATGTGTATTGGGCGTCACCCCACCACCACACTGATTCGGGTGGAAAACTCGCTATACCTGGAGATTCTATAATAGCAGTATCGACACCCACCACCTCAACTACACGCCGCGCCGCGCCAGCTAACGGGTTATTCACTGGAGGTGATCCAAATTTTGCATCAAAAATCAGCGTGTCATCGGCTACTAGGGGGTTGGTCGTAGGGTCGTCGGGCGCATAAGTTATACGGATCCTGGTAAGACTTGTAATTTCCATCATATCTATTCGTATAGTGCCGGATGGCGGGTCCTGTGGGCACGGCGCCGGGCATGTAGAACTGCACAAAAGTTTGGCCGTCGCGGGTGTTGTTTGGCGTTCATTCCACGGAAATGCCGCGTAGCAATCATCCTTTGCGGCCCAGACGCAAGTTTTTGAATCATAGTCCCTTCCGGGGTTTATGAGAATACCCCCATTCGACAGGCAGTCCAGGTCCAGAACGGCATCAAATAGAGTCTCGAATAGACTATCCGGCCAGTCTATGCGGTCGACGAGCTGAGTAATAGTGATCGCTGAACCATTAGATTCTATATTTTCTATATAGTCAGCTATACCTATCTGCATTTTATTCAAAATCTCGAGACTCGGTATGATCGTCGGAGGTGTGCTCGACACGGCGCGGCAACGCGATATAGCACCGGTTATGATTGTCCGGGACGCCGCATTTGTCCATATTTTAATAGAATTGATTATTCCTATATTTCTATCAGTTTCATAATCTATGCTTACTCGGAGAGCCTCGAGATCATTCGCCACCTGCAAAAGTGCAGGCTCCAAGGTCTTCGTGCGTAGCTGTGCAATAATCGTCGCCAGAGGACCTGTACGAGTTCCGGGGTCACTTATCAGATTCAAGATGGTGTATTGTATATTTGCAATTACAGCCTCGAAATCGGACAGATCATGAGGTCCGGCGAATTGAGGATACCTCCCGACTTTCGGAGGAGGTGCCGGGGACGGGTCAGGAGGTGGCGGCGCTCCGGCCGGCCCGGGCGTCGTGGGGCACTCAGGACCGTGCGGCCATGAATCGCAGTCGATAGTACTATTAATTATTCCAGGTTCTAATTCTTCAGCATACATTTCAAGATAATCTGATGTCTGATAAACCTGCATATATCCTCCAGTGTTCGTCATGTCCAGCGCGATACCGGCTCCAGTCAGTAAAATCAACGGGTCCCTAGCCAATCCCGCGGCCATTCTTGCAGCACCGACGGCCCCGGTAACCGTGGCGCGGGCGGCGGCCGACCCAGCCTGTAAGGCCAGTCTGGCCGCCTGCGCACTTCCACGCGAGAGCGCCTCGGCCACGGCCTTGGCGGTTATAACTCCGACCGTTTCACCCGTCCGTGCCGATTGTTTCAGAAAAAACATCCCCAACTTGAGCCTCTTGAATATCGATATAAGTGAAAATTGCTTCAAAAGTTTGAAAGATACGACGCGCCGAGTAAGAACCTTTTCGACCAGTTTGATAATTCGTGTAACTAATTTGGGCAGGGCCTTGATGCTTCTGTAAATTCCCCGCAAAGCTCTGTACAATAGACTTCGTTGGCGTTCGATGATCAGATCGGCTATCATATTGATGGCGAAAGGTGCAAGCATATCCGGGATCATTGCGAGAATGGACGCCAAGTCGTATGATGGTCCTGGAGGAGGCGGGGCCGGTGTCACGTGCTGATCGATGGGTGGCGTGGTGTCCGTTGGTGGGGTGACCGGTGGTGGGGTGACCGGAGGCGGGGTCACCGGAGGCGGGGTGACCGGAGGCGGGGTGTCCGGTGGCGGGGTGTCCGGTGGCGGGGTGTCCGGTGGCGGACTGGGCTGTATGGCCGGACCCGATTCCTGAGGTTTCCTAGTCAGATAAACGGCCAAAAATATCATGAGTGAAACCAGACCTATAATAATAGCAATGACCACACCGGGATTGCCCGATGCCGCCTCGGCAATTTTGGCCGCTACAGCCATCCTATTTTGAGGCGGTATTTTTTTCGCCGCCTCCGGACAGCGCCGGTAATATTAATAAAAGTACTATCAAACCGAGTATCACACCTCCGACTATAAACCACATAGTAGTATTGCAAAGGAATGGCAAGGTCTCGCATAACGCTCCGCGTAGTGCGTTACCCGCGTTACCTAAAACATCTCCCAGATCGTCCACGATCTCGTTCACCCCGGGTACAGCGCCTCCCACGGCCGCTGCTGCAGCTCCGGCGACGAATGCGACGCCATCTCTGACCGCACCGAAAAACTGATTCTCGAGCGTCGTGTGCGCCTTGGCGGTTCCCCATGAAGTCGCCCAGGCGGGTGGGCCCGCGGGGGTTCCTGCTACGGGGGTATTGTAGCCGGCCCCGGCTATGGATGTCAGGGGCCCTGGTAAAGTTATCTGTACGGTCGTATCACTTATAATGGCCGTGATCTTTCGAGTGGTCCCAGCGAGGGGCGGGGCCGTCGGAGCGGGCGTGACGGCCAGGAATTCAAGTTCGTCGTTTACTCGCAAAGTAAATTCATCACTAGGTTTCTCGTAAGTTATATTTATATGGGTCGCGTCGGCATATTCTATATTTTTAATTGTAATCGTCTTGTTGGCCGTCGCTGTGAAGTAAATGGCCATGAGCGTAACGAGCGTCGCGAATGTAGCGAAACCTATTACACGCGTGGCAGTTATATCAACGCCCAAAATACTCAGCTTCGTCTTTCCGGCGTCGACGAGTTCGGCGGCGGTTTTCGGGTTTCCGGCCGCGTCGAGATTTGCGGCCTCTCCATTTTTGGCGTTCGCCCCTTTCACCAAATTCTCACCGGCTTGGGCCTCATCACTGGCAGCCCTGGTATTCCTGAGTAAAGCGGCCGGATCGGATTGGGCTTGGCGCGCAGCGGCAGCCGCTGCGCCATCGTTAGTTCGAGCCGCGGCCGCTGCGGCTTGGCGGGCCTCCTGTTTCAAGGCCACAGCGGCCGTGTCGGCCGCGGCGGAATCACCAGTTTTCAAGAAATTTTTCAAAGCCGTCGTCATATCCCCAAACGCGCCTACCACTTTGGGGGGAATAGGCATATTATAAATATATTAGATTAAAAATTCAGACTTTAACTCATCGATAGTGCTGTAGTAGCGCGCCAGGTCCCTCCTGAACCGGGCGTCCTGCTTGGCGCCTGTTTTTACTATCCAGGCCAGATTAGCCTTGGAATACTTGGTGCGCGTCTGATTTTCAGTGGGCTTCCGCGGAGAAACCTTTTTTGGTTTTGAATTCTCGGCCGGTTCCGGGCGCTTGTCTATGAATGAGAGGGCCTGCATGACCGTGTCGGCCAGGTCATCCTTCTTCGTGTGCCGATCGAAAAACTCGACCCAGTCGGTGTTGGAGTCGGTAGCCTGAATGAATTTTCGAGCTCGTTCGATCGATGCCTTTTTGCGCTCGAGGTACTTGGCCCGGCCCGCCCCGGCCACATCAGGTATCTTGTGGCGCGCGTCCCAGATCACGACCTCTTTCTCCTTGACCAGGAAATAGGTGTGCAGAAGATTCTCGACGCCCTTCATGCCTCGGTTCTTGTCGGGTTGCTTCTCGATCAGGACCGTCGTCGCCCCGAGAACCCATGGCTTCGTGTTGAGATGCCGCACGAGACACGGGAAAATACCATCCGCATGCAAAGGCGGTACGCCGCTCACATCCCATTGGTGAATTCGACGATCTTTAGGATCTATCAGACACATTGCCAGATTCTTGATTCCGCAGTCTATCGATAAAATCATATTATTAAAGACTACTAGTTTTTTAAGTCTAGATGGAAGTGCCCTTGATATGTTGGTGGTGCGTCCACGCCCTGCCCCAACATCCTTGTGTACACTTACCTATAAGGTACGATGAAAAGCGCGACACATTCATGACTATCGGCAACTTCTGCTCGTGGCAGTGCGCCAAGGCCTACGCCATAGATATGGGGACATCACGCTCAGGCGAGATCCAGTCTCTGCTCTTCATGATGCGCCGGAGATCTTTCGGTAAATACGAACCTTTGTGGCCGGCCCCGAAACGCGAAGCGCTAGCATGCTTCGGAGGGAAATTTACGATCGAAGAATTTCGGAGCTATGGCGGATTGGTCGAACCTCCGATCGTTCATTATCCTTTTGAAAAGAGGTACATTCCTATAATTGGAGGAAATGAGGCGCCTCCGTCCCAGCCGGCCAAACCGGCGGGTCAGTCCGACAACCCTAATGCCCGACTAAAAGCGATCGAAAATTCAGTCACCTCCGGGGATTCACTCAAGTTGAAGCGGAGCAAGCCTTTAGCACGGTCGGCCAGCAAGTTAGAGAGTGCTCTCGGTATAACACGCAAGACTAAATGATGTGCTGCACGCGCCGGCCAAAGCCTCAATTTAATTTTGAATTTCAAAACGGGACTATCGTAACGGCCAGTAATTTCCGGTCGGCCGTTGATATTATAAAATCAACGGCCGTCAGGAATTATCAAGTTTCTGAATTGTCAGAAGGTAAATGGAAAGTTTTTTTCGGTGAAAAGGTTTTTAGAGAGATAGAGGCGCCTACATCTGTCCAGGCAGGGCAGACTGCTGGCTGGACCCTGTACCTAGATCGGCGGGAGCTGGTCCTGGCCCGCCCGCATACGCCTGCAGATTGATTTCGACAGGTGCGGGCGCCATAGGCGTGTACACATAAGACTGGGGCGGGGCTATCGGCGCCAGAAACTGAGGCGAGGTCGGCACATACATCGGAGCTTCGTCGGATACTGGAGGTGGGCTCATCGGTGTGAACGAGACCTGACTGGCCGAGTCCATAATGCTCTTGCGGGCTGGAGTCCGGGTCGCGAGGCCGACCGCGATCAACATGTTCTCGTCTTCATTCAATTCCCGACCGATGACCGGGGCCTGGACATAGTACGAAACAGGCTTATTTATAAAGGAAATTATGAACCAGCCTATAACGATCCCGAGAAAAACCGACAGAAGCCACTTCATTTATATTATCCACGAAATTTTAACATGTATTTCTGCTTCTGAGTAGGTCGGGACGGTGGGCAATCCGGATCCGTGCTCCTGACCCATTCAGAACCAATATGGGCTCTCCATTGAATCGATAATTTATCCATAGCCTTCCGGCACATGACGCACGGGAGGGAGATGCCCAGCCGGCCATCGTGCAGGACCCTCTTGACGACAAAGTCTCCATATTTACGATGAATCCATCTCGCCATACAAGCACGGTGAACTCCCTGACGGCCGGCCGCCAGCATTAATTCTCGAATTAAATTGCGCTCGGCACATCTGTGACAATTGTTACTCGCCAAGGGCCCATACGGGACAGCGACTCGTCCCGCACTCGACCTTTGGCCACATTACAAAAAGAGGGGGGGTCGTCTCTAAGTCAAAAAAAACATGTCGTGTCCACCTTAGGGTTCTCACCCTCTGCATGGGATTCCAAACCAAACATGGAGCACGCCTACCGTGATTACATCCGCACGCACTTCTCGCGGGAGCTCGGTGGGGGTGCGCTCGCACGCAACTGTGAACGGAACGTCCTCAACTGGACTATTTCCCAAGTCAAGCCGGCTTCATGGGAAAATCCGATATTCAGGAGGACATACAAGATGAAGGCCATTTGGTTGCTCGCCGAGTTCAAGCGGGCCCCCATGGTGGGGCTCAACCTGACCGTTGGACCCGAGGGGGTCACAGTGGCTCTCGAGGTCACACCTCAGCTCGTGAACCGCCTCAAGAAGAAGGAGCTCGAATCTTCAAAACTGGCGTTTTATCCACCCGACATCCTCTGGCCTGACGGTCCGTATGCCCAGGCCATGTTCCGGTACAAGGCCCGCGACCTCGCACGCGAGAAGGCGCGGACAAAGGAGGAAGATTACACAGGACAGTTCAAGTGCGGTAAATGCAAGTCCACGAAGACGACCTACTACCAGATGCAGACGCGCTCAGCCGACGAGCCCATGACGACCTTTGTGAGCTGCATCAATTGTGGGAACCGATGGAAGTGCTAATTTTTTTGTTGTTTAATAGTACAAATGCCTCGTGGTCGCCCAGCCGTCCCCAAAGCCCCCACCAAGTTCCTGAACTCCAAGCGCCGCGTCATCTACATGACGGCCGAGGGCAAGTACCTGGCCAAGTCCGCCAAGGGTGCGACCGTGTACAACCCCAAGGCGCGCTTCGTGAAGAGCCCAGGCGGCACCGAGCGCTCGGTGGCGAACTCCAACGCCCGCATCCCGACTGCCATCCGCCCCAAGGCGGTGCGTAAGGTGCGCTCCAACAAGGGCGGTATGCGCCTCAAGGCGGGCCAGGTGTACCGCAAGGCGATCGGCCCCAAGCGCCCAGTCGGCCGCCCCCGCAAGGCGCGCGCCAGCCCGCTGGGCAACATGGGTCTGGCGGCCCTGTTCGGTGGCAAGCCAGTGCGCAAGCAGCGCGCCAACAAGGGTGTGAAGCGCGGTGCGCGTGTGCCCAAGAACATGCTGCGCGCCAACCCCTTCGCGGCTCTCCGTTAAATTCTCCACTAGTAATAAAATGAACGGACCAGTCAAGCGCGCTTACCGCGTGCGCGTTGCCCGCAAGGGTCGCAAGGTCCCAGCGGGCTCCCCCCAGCCGACCGATTTTCTCAATGTGAAGCGCCGCGTCATTTTCAAGACGGCGACCGGCAAGTATGTCGTGAAGACCGACAAGGGCGTCAAGTACGGCCCCAAGGCCAAGTTCTACAAGAACCCCCAGGGATCCACCGTGGCGACCAAGTATGTCAAGAACCTCGGTGTCATTCCCAGCCCGATCCGCCCCAAGTTCGATCGCAAGGAGCGCAAGAACAAGGGCTATAACCGCCTGCCGTACGCCAAGCGCGTCAAGGGCGTTCGGGTCCTGCCGGTGAAGCGCGCCGGCTACATCGGTCAGATGATGGAGGGCTACGCCCCCAAGCGCGCGGTTGGCCGCCCGCGCAAGCATCGCGTGAGCCCAGGTGGCAACATGGGTCTGGCTGCCCTGTTCGGTGGCAAGCCAGTGCGCAAGCAGCGCGCCAACAAGGGCGTGAAGCGCGGACCTCGTGCGTAATTTTAACTTAAAAACAATTAACAGAAACAACATCAGATGAGTCTGGTCCGGGTTTGGACAGACATCGGGGGACGCAAGCCAGTACCGCTCCTTGCCAAGATTATCGAGCGGGATGGCGTCATTTTCACCATCAGATACCTTTCCGAATCTGATGATAAAATTTGGCGTTACGAAGATGAAACCTATGAAATCGACTCGGACTCGATCGCCGAGGAACTCAACACCAGCATGGAGACGGACCTGAACTTCAGGCAGATCGGTGATGGATTTATCAAGGTTGATTCGGACGAAGACTACATCCCGACATCCGAGGATGAGGAGTCCGACGAAGATACTGACGAGGAGACCGACGAAGAGACGGACCAGGAGACCGATGGCGAAGTCAGCGAGGTCGAGTCCGATTCGGACGAGGAAGAATATCTCGACGAAGAGTAATATGAAGAATCAGGTATTATGGGTTCTCCTGGCCATAGCCATTTGGCTAATTTTCATTCGTAAATCCGAGGGGTGTGCGTGCGGCGCCTTGGCCGCTTAAAAACTTGAGAAATATATAACATAGAAATGACTTCCAATACCACGAAGTTCATTCAGGCCTTTGATTGCTCGAATGAACTGCATGTAAAATGGATGGCTCGTATGGTCGAGGTGGCCGAGACCATGAACGACCCGAACCGTCCTCTTTCGCTTGTCGATGAGATTAACCTGAATCCTATGAATGTGGAAATCGAGGCCCGGGACGCCCTGGACTGGCCGCACATCCATTTCTGTCTGTGCGCCGTCTACAGCAAGGCGGTCCTGCGTGGTAAGGCGTTCATCCCTACTGTGGCGCAGTCATAGACTTGCGAATCTGAAAAGAGGCGAAGGCTTTGTTAAGCGCGTTGGACTGGTCCGCGGCTGCGTGTGACGCCGTTATGATCTCTTGAGTGGTCTTTCCGGACTGAACCATGTTAGTGATCTGGGAAGTAAGACCGGTCGCAATTTCCTGGGTCTTGGTCTGGTACAGAGGTAGGGCGGCCTCCTTGGTCATCGTGTCCGGGAAGAAAGCCTCGGCCTCGGCCAGCGTGAATCCGGAAACCTTGCTCTTGAAAAAGAAGTTGAAGATGAACAGAGCGACAATACCGGCGAGAACTCCAAACAGGAAGTCCTGATTGACCTTCATTTAAAATGAACAGAGATAAAAATAGTATGAAGATTCACCGTCCCATGTACGACTGGGACGGTCGTAAATACCTGGAGCTCGAGACGGATGATAATAGGATAATCCGTGTCAAGATCCCGTGGCGTTATGGTCGGGTCATGTGCAAGTTGGGCGGGCTGAAGACCGTCCAGGAATTTCAGAAGGGTGACCCGGTCGAGGTTAGAATTTCAAAAAAGAATTGGGATGGCATAGAGTATTCAATCTTGGATTACATCAAGGAATGGGAACCATCTGCCGAAATGGTTATCTAATTTCAGCTGAAAATTCAGACCAGGTAAAGAAAGAGCTGACTGTTAGACCAGTACTCAATGCAGTGGGGATCCCGGCCCCATCATTTAAAGTATGGCGCAAGGTGTCAGGATCTGGCAATTCCATATTGGTACCACGGTACTATGGTGGCGATAAGTGGGGGCCGGCCGCCCACGACTCCCGGGGCGCTTGTGCTAGCGCTGATGGGATTGTATTCACTGGACACCTACGAGAAGAAACGCGACAAAACGAATCACTCGCTGCAGGTGTCGCGGCATTCCGAAATACTGGCGGCGGGGTCCTGTCCCTCCCGTGCGGATTCGGCAAAACAACTGTGGCCCTGGCTCTTTCGGCACAATTGAAGGTCCGGACCATGATCGTAGTTCACAAGGAATTCTTGGCGGATCAATGGGCCGAAAGAATCCGAGAGTTCTGTCCCGGGGCGACCATAGGTCGGGTACAGGGGCCCGTCTTCGACCTGGACGGCAAGGACTTTGTGATCGCTCTTATACAGACCATGTCTATGCGTGAATTTCCAAAAGATGCGTTCGACTCGATCGGGCTACTTGTGGTCGATGAGGCTCACCATATAGGCGCGCCAGCGTTCTCCCAATTTATGTTTAAAATCTGCCCCAAGTACACCCTCGGACTTACAGCGACGCCCGAACGCAAAGACGGACTCACGCGCCTCTTGTACTGGTTTCTCGGCCCCGAGTTCTTCAGGATCGAGCGGACCGATCAGCGGACAACAAAGGTCGTGACGATCGATTACACGGACGAGGCCTTCCAGGAGGCCCCCCCGGTATCGAGGTTTGGTAAGATTAACATGGCCGGAATGATCAACATCCTGACTGAACTCGAGCCGAGGAACGCCGTCATCATGAAGACCATCACAGAAGCGCTCGATATGAATCGCCGAGTCCTGGTCCTTACGGACCGTCGGGAACATTGCTTTGAACTGCACAGACGCCTAGGCTCTAAGGCGGGGTTGTACATAGGCGGCATGAAACGCGAAGACCTTGAAGAGTCCGCTCAGAAACCCGTCGTCGTGGCGACATTCCACCTGGCGAACGAGGGACTGGATATTCCGGCCCTAGATACAGTCATCCTCGCGACGCCCAAGTCTGACATCGTCCAATCAATCGGACGAATTATGAGAGAGACAAAAGGGAAAATCAATGATCCTTTGATTTTCGACATTGCCGATCACTGGTCGGTATTTTTTGCCATGTATCGCAAGCGTTGTGCCGTGTATAGACGGGGCGGCTTTGAAATGGCCTCTCCGCCACCCGAAGAAAAGGTCGAGGTGTTCGGGAAGGGTCGGTGTCTGTTTTAGTGCTTCTTGAGTGCGTCCGTAAAACCAAGCAGGAACACGCCTGCGATAAAGAATATTATAAGATAATTGCACTCGGTGTTGTCCTTGGTGAAGTCCGGGACCTTCTGATTTATCGAAGGAATGTAACTCGGTGGGCGAGGGGCCGGCCCGTCATCAAATGGTGCATAGGCCAATACCATTCCTTAATGTTTCAGTGAGAAAATTTATAGGGTAACCTCCTTCTTGCTCTTGCGACCCTTGGCCTTCTTCATCTGGACCTCGCGCGTGTCCGGGTCACCCCCGTCGATCGACACGATGTCCGACACCGACTCGGTCTCATCGCGACCCGGCCGGGTCATCTGGGCTGGAGGAGGGCCCATCATGCTCATCAGCGACCCAAAGTCCATACCGGGCCCGCGCATCTCACGCCGCAGGCCCTGCCCAGGGGGGTCGCCCGCACCCGGTCCGGCACCTGGATTGGTACGCTGTACGGCATCGACCATGTTTCGCATGAGATCCGGGTTCTGCTTCATGACCTGAGTCACATTCGGTACGGCCGCCTTGAACATGCTGTTCGTCAGATGGAACATCATGGCCGATCCGCCGACCATCATAATCAGCTTGACCTCAGGAGCCACCTGGACCTTGGTCTTGTATTTGTTGTAGAGATCCTCGAAGACGCCGTCATAGTCATCGATGTTCTCCATGGTGTTCTGGGACCAGCCGTTCAGCTCCAGATCAAAAGGATCGAACTTGTCGTTGAGGAACTCAAGACCCGTCACGCAGGCGACGAGCATACGCCGCTGGAACTTGATAGCCCGCTCGGCCTCGATCGCATAAGTCATACGCTTGTACTCTGTACGGATCTCCTCGATATCCGAGTAGATCGTCAGACGCTGACTCGACTGGAGACCCTTCTTGATCAGACGGCTAATCTTGTTGAGCAGATCGGCCTTCTCGTCCTCGATGGTCTTGTAACCCTCAGACGGACCAGACTGGCCACCACCGCCGCCACCCTGATAACCCTCACCGGCCTCGTCGCCGCCCTCCTCGTACTCTGGAGCATCCTCGCCACCGTCAAACTCCTCTGGAGGCGGCGGAGCCGGGGCAGAGCGCTTGCCCGGATTCATGAACATGTCCAGGCCATCCTCCATCTCGGGAGGATGAGCCGGCGGACCAGGAGCACGCTTGGCAAAAGGGCTCGGCCGGGCCGGCTTGGGCTTCAGGGGAATGGTCTTCTTGGTCGGAACCTGAATTGAAATTTCATCCAGCAGTTTGGACTCGTCGTCATCCAGATTCATAGAGGGTCCATCGTTCGTGTCGAAGGAAATGGCCATCTCTGAATCTTTTAAAGAAATGAAGTTGTTAGCTTTAACGCAAAAATAATCTCGGTCAAAATTAAATGTCTTTCAAGTTTGGCAAGGTTCTGATCAATGGTCTGATCATCGGCCTGCTCGTCGCCATCCTCTACATGCTGGTCAAGGGTCGCGACAGTGCCTACATGGCGGCCCCTCTGATCACCAACCCGGGACAGTCGGTCCTTAGCCGCCCGGCCAGTCTGTTCGACATCCAGCCGGAACTCCGCTGCGTGGCCGGTCCCAGCAAGGACGCCGCCTACCTTTCCGCGGGCCTGACGGCCGGTGGCCTGTGCGGTGACCAGGAGATGATCCGGGATCAGCTGCGCGACTACACCATCGCCGACGGCATCGGCGGGTCGCTGCTGGAGAAGTAAATAAATTCCATACGAACTAATAGAATGGAGTATCTCGTCTATGTAGACTCCAATAACAGAGATCAAGGCCTATGGCCAAATTCAAACTCATATCAACTGCACCTTACCACCCCAATCCTTAATATTACCAAGGTTGAGCTGGTATCGGCCATGTTACCAGAACTCGCCGCATCCCAGTTCGTCACACTGGACATCAGCGAACTCAGAACGCCTCGGCACCTGACGGCCGACGCCCTCATAGACTCAGAGGTTCCTACGAGCAACGCCTTTGGGGGTTCCTTCGCCACAATTCCGATCAAGATTTCAGGGCAGGCTGAATTTTACAATGCGAATTACAGAATCAGTACCGAGTATCCATCCCGTATAGATAAACTGGACCGGTTGACCATAAACTGGCGCCAGCCCAATAGCGGCCTTGGCGTTATCGCAGGCCGTAACATGTTCCTGCTCAAGTTCGAAACGGTCAAACCAATTTTAGAACCAGAAAGACCCATCAGCCTGCCTGAACCGGTTGAATGGGAAAAAATAGACCAGACTAAACTCCTTATAGTAGTTGGAATTGCGCTCGCAGGTCTCTTTATTATAATCTCCCTCAGAAGTAGATAAGATGTGCGACAGCATCACCAACGGTGGTCAACGGTTCATCACGACCGGGGGCGGGGGTGGGAGCTGTCCTCCAGCCAATGTTATTATTGCCTCAAATGTCCTTTCCACGAATGGAAATGTCATTTGTGGGAATATCATCAGTCAAGACGGCACATTCACTGGTAATCTGTATGTCGCCGGAGAGATCGTAGGAAATATAGTATACAATTCGATCAATATTAGTGGCGTCGCGAATGTGGGCGTCCTCGAGGCCGGTACGATCCTGGGTGACGGCTCTGGAATTTCAAACCTAAATGCGAGTAACATAGCATTTGGCACGATAGACTCGAACCTACTGGCCCTGTCCGGAGTTGACGCAGGTCAGTACGGAGACGCGGCGAACATATCCCAAATAGTAGTGGATCAGTACGGACGCATAACGGCCGGTGCCAATGTGGGCATAGTCGCGTCCCAGTGGGTTACGGTCGAAGGGAATGTAGCGTACCAATACGGAGTGACTATTGGAAACATCGAAAACCCCCCAAACGGTTCTTTATTTCATGTAAATGGTACGGCTAATATAAATACTCTGAATGTCGGGTCCTTCATTTCGAACATTCTCAATGTGTCCGGAATTTCAAACTTAAATTCAGTAGTGACGAGTGAAATCGACTCGGGCCTCTCGAACCTGAATATACTATCGAACGGATATCAGTGGAAATTCGCCAATGACGGCACGATGCAGTTTCCTGATAACACTCTAGATACGGGCCTTAACGAATTGACTCTATATTCTAATTCTGTTGTTACATTGGAAAGTAATACGGCCGTCTATCAGGTCTGGACGGACGGAACTGCAAATTCAACGGGGATTGCATCCAGTTATGACGGAGTATTTATTGAAAATTTTAATGACATTACCGATTATCTGGCTAGATGGTCCTTTAATAGAGACGGGACTACAGTTTTCCCGAGCGGGGTTCTGACAGCATCGAACGCTTATGGATTGTCTAACATCAACGCGAGCAATATAACTGGTAATGTAGCGGCGGCGAATGTGGCCCTGGTCGTCTCCCAAGCGGCCCAACCCAACATCACGAGCGTCGGTATCCTGACCGGTCTTTACTCGTCGGGCAATGTGACGGCCTCATTCTTCCAGGGCGACGGTAACGCCCTCTCGAACCTCCAGAGCTCTCAACTCGTCGGAAATGTCGCGAATGCAAATGTGGCCCTGGTCGTCTCCCAAGCGGCCCAACCCAACATAACGAGCATCGGGCTTTTGACCGGTCTTTACTCGTCGGGCAATGTGACGGCCTCCTTCTTCCAGGGTGGTGGTAACGCCTTCTCGAACCTCCAGAGTTCTCAGCTCGTAGGCAATGTCGCAAACGCCAATGTGGCCCTGGTCGTCTCCCAAGCGGCCCAGACCAATATTACGAGCGTCGGGCTTCTGACCGGTCTGTACT
>Ga0247723_1000278_pt1 | contig 34160 bp, 48 predicted proteins | sample MSEWelMarce5H_FC_FD_189079 | JGI IMG/M metagenome (GOLD analysis project Ga0247723, IMG submission 189079) | Subsurface sediment microbial communities from gas well in West Virginia, United States - MSEEL Well Study Marcellus 5H_FC | ecosystem: Environmental > Terrestrial > Deep subsurface >... | reverse complement strand
TCAGTAGTCAACGCATTAAACGCTGAAGACGATATGACTGTGCCTGCTACTACTGGTTGACCAGTAGTGTTGATGTTAAATGTTCCACTTCCGTTGTAACTCACAATAGCCACCTCCATTGAAAAGGCATATAATTAGAATTCTTACAGGAGGATTTATGGGCCATCAAGTAAAAACCATGATTTTGTGTTCTGTTTGTTCTTTGCCGTCTGTTGCGCGTCGTTTGTGCCGCACTCATTACAGTCAAGCATGGCATTCTAAGACTTTGCACAATCATTTGGGCATATCTGAAAAAGATGCTTTTGAAGCGAAAATAGAAAAAACTGAAAATTGTTGGGTTTGGAAAGGCACTAAAAACCAATATGGTTATGGCATTTTTATGCTTGTCGGAGGTAAAACTGTTAGAGCGCATCGTTACTCGTATGAACTCTATAAGGGAGAAATACCGCCTAACAAGATAATCATGCACCAATGCGATAACCCGCCATGCGTTAACCCAGATCATCTTTGCATAGGAACAAAGGCTCAGAATAATGCCGATACCGCTAAAAAACGCAGACATAACTACGGAACTGATCATTGGAATGGCAGATTGAGCAATGAAGATATTGCCATGATCTGCGCCAGCACGGAAACCCAACCCGTACTTGCTTTGCGATATGGCGTTAACCAATCTCATATTTCAAGGATTAAAAATAAACTAACAAGGGCGTAAATCATGGTTTTTCCTTATGGTCTGTTGGGTAGCATATTGTTTAACTCAATCCGAGGTGGTTGTTGAGCTGCCAATAAAGCCGCTAATCTAGCCTGTTGTGCTGTCATAGGAACTTTGCCTGTTAGGTTTGTCACGGGTTGGGTGGCTTGCCCTAAAGCATTTGCCATTTGTCCATACTTGTAAGATGCTTCACCGACCAAACGGGGAGAAGATGCCATAAGGTCAGCCGCAGCCAACGCAGGCCCACCAACCCCATACGCTATGTAAGACGATGGAATGTTTGTCGCGCTTTGTAAGCCTCTAGGCAATTTACTGCTCATCGCCTGACCCGCTAGTGCAGGCATCATCTCATTACCGCCTGCTTTTTCTAATTCTCTTGCCATGTCCAATCTATTTCCATAGTTGGTGTTGACATTGTTTCGCATCAAAGACTGCAATTTACGCATTGCGGTATCGGCAGAGGCTTTGTCTCCCAACGATAAGGCGCGTTCAATTTCTTTGATCTTGTCACTAGACTGAGAGTAGTCCGACATTACTTTGGAATACTCAGGGGCTTGCTTACTGATTTCTTTCTTTACAGAATCGTAGACCTCTTTAGCCGCAGAGTAAGCCGTTTTAGACTCTCTAGGAAGTTTCTCAATAGACTCCCAAATGCTTTGTTTTAATTTATCTATGCCTTCTGGGGTGTGGTACTGAGCAGGGTCAGAACTCTTCCAATCATCGACCTTGGCTTTAATGTCGGTTAAAACATCGGCTGCGCCTTGATTGACCACCTTACCTTTGTAAGACGAATATTTCTGTGCGTCAGCAATGGCTTGGTCAATGCCTGTGAAATCTAGTTGGGTTTTGTCGTTTTTGATGTTGACCATGCCAGACCGATATTCGGCTTGCTTGTCCAAATTCATCTTGGCAAGGTTAGATTTAGCATCATCCAAGACTTGTGTCATTGGAACTGTGCCACGCATATTTTCTAAGAATGTCTGATTGCCTTCACGACCCGCTTTGACCGCCTGAGTAATTGGCTCAGTACCTACGCCTGTTTTTAAGCCTAAACCAAGTTTAGCAAGTGCGCTTGCCATGTCAGCAGTCTTTGATACGCCTTTGCCTGCCAAAGTGATTGGGTTAGTTAGGTCTGATGCTTTAGCATAAATATCGCCTGCTTTTTGAAACCCTTGAGCCAATTGGTTTGCCCCGCCAGCCTTTAGTCCTGATGCGGTCATTCTTCCCATACCGCCCATGCCACCCAATAAGGTAGACAGATCACCCATAGCACCCACAGGGTCAGTCGCTATCGTGTTCTTGATGCCTTCAACCGAGCCATAACGCTCTTTCATTGCGCCACCCACCGCAGTAGCTGCGTTAACTGCGCGTTGAGCCGCCTCGGGGTTGCTTTCAAATTGGTTAACAAAGTCCACAACGGGCTTTGGCAAGACTTTTTGTAGTGCGCCAGCACCTACATCCAACAACCCAGAAACTGTTTGAACAGGGTTGGTAACCGCTTGATATAGCCCTGTTGCCATGTTAGCAGCACTAGCAGGAATGTTTTGTACCGCCTGACCCATCATTTCCCCATAACCCATGTATTTAGGTTGTTGTGGGGTTTGTTGGACAACATCCCAAGGGTTAGCCTGAGTGGTTGCTTGATTGGCTATCGGTGCGACTGAAACGACTTCCCAAGGGTTTTTATCCATTACTTCACCTGTTTAGGCTTACCGCCTTGTAATGTCCATTCTTGACCATTGGCAAATTTAGTAATTTGACCTTCTTTTAATCTATCTATCGGTGGCGTATTGGCAGATGGATTGTAAAAATCTGGTTTATCTTTAAACCCTTTTACATCGTAACCAGCCTTGCCCAAGTTTTCTACTGTGGTGTTGCGTTTAGCATCAATCAAAGCCTCGCGCTCTGCCATCCTATTTCTGATCATTGAGGGACTCATGCCAGGGTTAATGGATGTTTTTTCCCACGCCTTTTGCTCACCCGCAGTCAATGACGCACCAAACAAAGCATTTCGTGCAATGTTGTCGTTAGCCGCATGAGATGCCCACCACTCTGCTTGCGCTTGGTTATCACCGCCAAATTTACTACCTATTACATTGGCTAACTCACCGCCCATTTGTAATTTGTAGCCAGCATATTTGTCATCAAATGTTTCTTTAAGTCTCTTTTGCGCCCCCAAAGTAGTATCAATTTCAGTAATTTTGTTAACTTCACCAGAGGGCAATGGCTTTTCACGACTACCGATAGGCTCTCCAGTTGGGCTAACCACGGGCTTAAATTCACCAGTATCTAGGTTAACAACGCCACCCCTTACAGGGTCAAACTGCATTCTCTCTCTAGGATTGACAGTAACATTTCGAGACGCTTTCCTTTGCTCAATTTGAAACTGATCAATGCTCATTGGCTGTTTGCCTGCGGCTTTTTGCTGTTTTACATACTCATCGTAAACACCCAATTCGCCTGTTCGCTCTCTAGGCGCAGTAAAAATAACTTCCCCAGTTGTTGGGTTAAGAACAGTTCCACCCGCAGCAACATTGATAGGTGACCGATCTTTAGGCGCAGTAAAGATAGGTTGCATTGTTGTTGGGTCAAGCACAGTTCCACCCGCAGCTACTTGGATAGGCGGTTTAGGAGTCATCATGGAACTCAACATTGCCCCACCCGCGCCTTGTAGGGTCGGATTCTGTGAGCCAAGGGCTAGTGCCATTGCTCTTTGTCTGTCAGGCTTTTGCTCTGGCTGTATGTAACCGCCTTGAACACCCTCTGGCGATACGCCTGTTGGTGCGCCTTGGGGTGCAGGGCCTGCCAATTCCTTGGCGGGAGTGCCTTGCATGGCTTCCAAGAATGAACCCATATCGGCTCGGTTGCCTGTTTGGTATCTTTCCGCTAAATCTTTGTAAGCCTCAAGTGCAGATTTTTCCTCTGAGCCTGCCATGTAGCCTTGCAACATCTTTGCAAGTCCCATGTAGGGAGAAGCGCGAACCCCCGCTTGTTGGGGAACTTCTACGGGTTGCAATGCTTGTTGCCCAAGTGCTTGAGCCATTTGCAATCTGCGCTGTATCGCTGCGCTTTCTGCTGTAAAAGGGTTTAGGTTAATGTCAGGCATTTATCCTCCCATAATTAACCATCATGTATCCATCTGCGTGGTGCATAACCGCTTGTGGCATTACTTGCTCAACTTCTTGCGCCATCACACCAATTTCGTGTCTGCCTTCAATGTCGTATTCGTAGATGCCAATTCCTAACTTATGTGTACCAATACGCACAATATTAGATTTCAGTCTGCGATCAGATTTAGCGTAACCATACGCCCCTGCCCCACCTAATGAGTAAAGACCCGCAAGTTGTTGGTTATACGAACCGACATTCTGGTTGTAAGTATTTTGGTCAAATTGACCTTGTAGGGCGGCAGCGTTAGCAATCGGTGCAGGCGCGACATTAGCACCCGTGTATTGTTGAAACTGTGGGTTCTGTATCTGAGAGCCTTCCACCAACGCATTGACCTCGTTAAGAGGCATCTGACGCTGTTGAATGGCTTGTGACAAGGCTTGTTGTTGGGCGGTATTCGCAAATTGACCGCCTTGTAAGGCTTGGTTAAAACCTTGGGTGTTAGCAGTTATATCTAAGCCTAGACCTTGTAAGACCGCTTGCGTTCTTGCGTCATTCTCTTGTTCACCAAGTAATTTGATGGCGTTGTCATACGCCTCTGTGCCTGGTCGCAAGCCTTGATTGATCAATTGAGTCTCTGTGCTAACTCGGTTTTTTGCTAGGCTAGGCTCTAGGCGAGACATGATCGCCTCTTGACCCGTAGTGCCTGCGTTGATTGGCATTTGGGCTATTCCAGAGGTGTCTAGCGAGGTTTGGACGCTTGGGCCACCAAATGAGAAAGGCGTTGCCAATGACTTATCAACCGCAGAAAACCCTCTCCCCGCCAAGTCTGTCAATTTAAAACCTAGTGCTTGTTGTTGCTCTAGTGTTTTTTGGGCTGCGGGGGTTAGCGTTTGCGTAACAGTAGGAATATCCCCTTGGTAAGTAACTGTTTGGTTACCATAAGGAGAGTAGACATTGGGGTTAGACAGCATTGCCGTAGCCCGAGCCGCTTCCACATTAGCTGCGCCCTGTGCCACGGCTGCCCCCGTATAGTCTGGGGCTGCGGGGGCTGATGGGGGTTTACCCACAATCACTTTTGTTAATTCGTTGAGCCAACCCATAATTTCTCCTAGAGAGTACCGCCACTAGCAAACACTAAGTCACTAGCGACCCATTGCAATTGTATGCCTTGGGAGGCACTTTTTATCAGGGGTGCAAACGAATAACCAATCTCAGTTACCCCTTGCCAAGTAGCGTTTGGAACTAATCCATCACCCCAAACCCCTGCATCCCACAAAGATGTATCCCAAACCGCATAGGTCTCAACAGTAAAGTCTAGTGAAACACTCTCGTCTAATATGTTGTAGTCCACATTTACATTTCCGTAGACTTGTGGCGTTCCATTGGTAAACAAGTGGTAGCGAATCATCTCGCATTGCTTTTGGTTGGCTCTGCCATAAGTCTGAAACGATTGCAAGCCAAATGAGGCTATATCATTCCCTGCGTCTGCGTTGGTATTCCACGCCTGACCGACATACCCATCACCCCCAAAATAAGGATTATCTTTGTATAGCACCCAACAATTAGCCGCCCAACCCGTGAAATTACACCAAGACTTAGTGATGTTGTTCATCACATATTGTTGTTGTGCGCCTGTTGAGATAGGCACATTCATAATCAATTGGTTTTCTTTGGGGAAATACAGCAAACACCAACCAAAATTAGTCGAATAGTTTGATATTGCCGCACTCATGGCATATTGGATTTTGTTGGTAATCGACACCCTTGGGTCTAGTCTAGAACTCTGCAAAGCCCCAGACATTGGCACTACCCCGTCTTGGGTAATGATTAAGAGGTCACCACCAAACTTAACCCAACACCTTGAACCGATAGGCGCACCGACTGTATAAACACCGATTAAAGAGATTCCTGTGGGAGTGGTGGGGTCAGTTAGCCTCCACACCATAACCTCGCCCCTAGAGGTAATAAACGCCAAATAGTCATCCATGCCATAGCCAGCGTCTAGCGTCCATGTCATGCCTGCCACTAAGTAGCCACCCATCTGCACTAGGGAAGACATATCCAAGGCAACAGCCGCGCCAGCAATGGCGTTAATCGGCAAATACCATGCTTTTAGCGTTTGGTCTTGGATTAACCAAATGCGGTTTTTAAATAGGTTGATGTTTGAGCATTGGGCGGTATTGACTCCCGTAATGTCATACCCTGCCCCGTCTCCGTCTTTGTGCCAAGCAGAGCCATCGTAACTGCGAAGTTTGTCAGCCCCATTGACCATCATCAGGTATGAACCACCCGTGTTGGTAAAGTTCACAGACTGCCACTTGGCATTGGTAAGCCCTGACAAGTCGGCTGCACCCACCGCGCCTGAGTTAGTCACATTGTAAATATACTGCCCCACAGCAGCGAACAGTTTGTCAGACGAACCAGAGGCGTAAGTCATTACAGACTCAACTTGCCCCGTCATGCCTGTGGCGTGTTGGGTGTAGCCGTTTCTCAAGATGACCGAGTTCGTCCCAGGCCACCAATTCGTCAGCGTCACCGCATCCTCAATCGCCATTGACCCTAGCGAATCCCGAGCATTCCACCCCCCGATGGGGGCAGGCACAGTTATCGTAGTTGCGCTTTGGGTCTTTAACTTAGCGTATTTGGCGTATTGTTTGAGCATTATTTTTTATTTCTTTCAGAAATTGCTCTGGCTTTTGCTCTGGCATCTTCCTTGGATGAAGCCCCCCATGCCTTTAACGAAAGTGCTAATCTAGTAGGCTCTCCGTTCTTTTCCATCGGCCCAGGCATTGCGCCCATACGCGCTAGAAAAGACGCTCTACGAGGGTTATCGCCACTCTTTACAGGAGGCTTGAGGTTCATGCCTTCTGCCTTTGCAGAGGCGCGTCCCTTGGCATTTAAACCGCCCTCGGGATTCTTACCCTCTTTGCGTTGCCAAGCCGCGCTCATTTCTTCTTCTCAGGCTTTGCAGTCTTAGCAGCTTGCTTGAAGTCTTTAGCGGTAGGTGCGCCCTCTGTGCCAGGCTTTCTCATCCTCTCGCCCGAGCCTGCGGCTATCCTCTCCCTCTTCGCTTGGATATTTGCATAAAGTCCGTCTAATTTCATAACGCCTCCTGTTAAACGCTAGGCCAGTTGCCGTCTTGCACAGACCAAGGCCCGACCAATTGGTTCATGCCTACTGGTGCTAGAGACATGGATGGAACTGGTACATCTTGAGCCTTGTTGTAACTCAATGCCCGTGTAAATTCACCCAACTCAATGCCGTAATCAAGTTTCTTGGCTTTCAAAAAGTAAAACTTTAGCCCTGCCATCATCAAGTCATCAGGGAATACAGAAGTGTCGGTGTCGGCTGTATATTCCTTTTTTGTGCCTTCAGACGAACCCGCAGCACACACCCAGTAGTTCGACACATACTCAAAAGAGAAGTTGTAAACAGTCGTGAGGGCTTGGAATATGCGGAATTTGCCGTTGTATATCCGATAACGCTCACGAGGGCCAATCGAGATAATGCCACCCTGTAAGAACTGCCAATCTTGGCTAGATTTTGTTCCGATGTTGCGCCAATGGTCTGTTCTGTCCCAGTTGGTGTCTGAAATCATGCGGTCATACCCCGCAGGCAAGTCGTAATCCTGTTTGGCAAAGGTCATAGAGACCGATGCGGTAGAGGTCGTTACAGGCGCGTTTAGCGTTACCTGAGTGCTACTGTCAATCGTAAGAATCTCAGCGTAGGGGGTCTGACCCGTCCCCGTGATCACATTCCCTACTTGTAAGTTTGCCGTACTAGGGATGTTTGTGATGATCTTAGAGTTTGCGGTAATTGTTCCCGTTGTGGAAACCGCATTTTGTGTTTGCCAGATGTAGGCTTTTACTAACTTTTGCCATTCAAAGTCCCTTACAAGGTCTTTTCCAAGACGCTGTGCAAGGGCTAGAAGTTGGATGGTTTGATTGTTAGATGACCCTATTACTAGAGGCGGTTGGGTTAGTCCAAGTTCGCCTGAGACCTGATCAACCAACTCTAATAGGGTATAGGACATTTACTCCACCAATTCTTTCTTAGGTCTGCCAGATTTCTTAGCAGTTAACTGATTAACCAATTCCCTCAATTGTGCCATTTCTTCCTCTTGTTGTGCGAGTTTGGCATCGGTTTCAGCACGAATTTTATCGAATACTGCGGAATCCTTGGCTGCGGCTATAAACGCCCGAGCCTTATCCCGTAGGTCGTTAAAGCCCATGATCTTGTTGCCCACGCTGTCTGCAAGTTGTGCAAACTGGTCAATTGTGAAGATATGCAAAGCCTTAAATTCAGCCTTTTGGGTCTCGCTAATTGCTGACCACACATCAATTGGAGTGCCAGAGACTTTTTGCTCTTTCTTTTGCTCAAAACGCGCCCACTCAATTGGAAATTCGTCAATGTCTTGTTCGCGCATAGGACGATCAACCACCAAAGTGGAGTCACCAGGCACTAATTTCTTCAAAAATATCTTTTCTTCAAAGATCGGACGCTTTTCGGTCATTGTCTTGAAGTTGTTTTGCACTTGCACAGTATGGAAAAACACCGCCATCTTGCCTCGGTTGTCTTCCATAAAACTATCATTTGTCCAGTTTGCGTCTTGCATATTAAGTCCTTTGTTTAAGAATTTTGGCAGTTTCCTGCATTAGCCCATCACCATGAAATATAACCTCTGCGTCTTGAGTCTCCAAGAACTTTTCCATCTCTATTGCAGCTTGGCACATCTGCTTAGTAGTTTGGAAGATTCTCTCACCCGCTTGCACCATAGTTATCTCTTGCTCTTTTCCCAAGTGTTCCCCCGCGTGTCTGCTCTCTGTAAAACTGTTGTCCATCCCGTAGATGTTGAACTTTCTGTATCCAAGAGCCGCGCACACATTCATCGCCCTCATACCCACAGATGACCCACCACCAATCAGGCTCTCCATCCCCTCTGGATGTTTGTCTGCTACCCACGCCACAGTCTCAAAGTCATCCCCGTTGACCAGATGCCATATCTTGACCTGATGCTTCTTTAAAGCGTCAAAATAGGTCGGATGGCATACCGATGCCAATAGGTACTTTGTAGCCTTCTGGGGCTTCTTTAGCATCCTAGCCTTATGTTCTCTAGGGTCGCAGTCAATGTGCCAATCAGGTGTTATCCCCTTGTCCACTAAGAAGTCGTGCGCCCCTGATACTGTGATGATTGGGCGTTTGATGTGTTTCCAAGTGTCTAAGAGGGATGGGCCATAGCAGACGATAGACACCCACCGATCATTGAATTTGTCTTTCTTTTTCAACAATGGGAGGTGTAGCGACTTCTCCATCTGCTTATGCCTTTCGGCATTGGTCATAACGCCTTTAAGCATTCAACCCTCATATCTCTAAATGGGAAATGGTAGTTTGGCTCACAAAACCTGATCTCTGTCATGCCTACCGATTCGAGCATATTTCTTAATGGATTTTGAAACCAACCCCATTTGTGGCACATTGCCTCGCTCTTATGCTTGGGGTCACCATATAACGCCCACATGGTCATAAAGGGCTGTAATGGCTCTTTGCTATGGACGCAGTTGGTTACATAGGCAAACACCTTATCCATGCAAGGCATTTCGAGAATCATCTTACCGCCTGGCTTTAGGATTCGTTTCCACTCTGTCAGCAAATCAGCGACTTCCCACTCATAGAAGTGCTCTAGCACATGGATAGCTGCTACCGCATCCGCGCTGTCTGAGGCTATCTCTAATTTTCTAAGGTCGCACTTGATGTCGGAAATATTTGAGTGCAGATCGACATTTATCCATCCGTCCCATTTTTTATTACCGCATCCGAGGTTGTACGCAGTTTCGTAAGTGTCTTCCACTTGTCGATCAGTATTCTTGGCGTAAATTCGTCCGTCACGAACTTCTGCGCCTTGGATATTAGGGTGTTGATGTCCTGTGTCTGTGTCCATTTAATTCCTTCTAGGATGTTGCCTACATAAATATGGGGTATTCCAAGGTCTCTTTCGCTGACCACAAAACACCCTTGTCGGATTGCCTCTACTGCCCTGTTAGGACTCTTATATTCTGCTGTCGCAGGCATTAAGACAATATCTGCTTTCGCAAATTCTTCTAGCATGGTCTCGTGCGACCAAGGAATAGAGCCATGAAAGTTAGACACTATTCGGAGTTTGTAATTGTTGTATAAAAGGTCACCCATAATTCTGTCTAGGCTATGTTTGTTGACTGCATGGCCATACCAAAGGAGGTTTACACCGCTTTTCCATGTCCATTCAAAGTGCGGTTTGGCTTCTGGGTACTCGTAAGGGTCACCAATCACAGTAGCGTCGCGTCCGTGTTCCTTAATGATCTTTGCCATTGTCTCTGTTGGGCAAGTCACAGCATCCGCAAGTCTCAATGCCTCTTTGTAGTGAACCCAATCAAAATGGTCATCACAGAAGTCCACGATTACCCACGCGCCCCTTGCCTTGGCTCTTGCCATGTGCATCAGTTCATTGGCTTGGGGTTTGGCAAAGATAAGGGTATCGGCAGTAAAGTCGTTGAGGCTTGCCCACCCTTCGCTCACGATCTTGGCTCTGTACCGCCAACTAGCGGAGGTCTTGTCACCAAAATGGATAAATGAAACCCTGTCGTTTGGTTTTTGTTTTTTGTCAATCAAGGCTTGCAGTTCGACTGCGTTCTCTTCCCTTTTTTTGATGATCGCTTGAATCAGCCCATGCCCAAACCCGTAATATTGCGCGTCTGGTAGGTAATCGTAGTAAGTTTGGAAGTGTTCGGCTTGCAAAGCCATAGCTGCGTTGCAGTAAAAAGTCTCTCCGTCTTGCTCTATTCTGATCTCGGTTAATTGATCTCCCTCTTTGAGACCCGAGCCGTTGATTCTCAGCATATCGCCTGTCAGACAAGAATCAAACCCAAATAAGGCAAATTTTCTCCATCCAAGCACATAGAACAAGGAAATAGCGCGTAGCCCCGAGGTCGTACCGCCACCGATCAACATAGAGTTTTTAGGTCTGTTTTGACCTTGCATCACAAAAGGATGCCAGATCGTGACTTTATGCCCTTCAAGGTTGTCAAACATAGCCTTGTGGCATTGAGACGCAATCATGTATTCCACGCCCGTGTTGGGCTTGTAGAACGATATTCTGTGCTCTTGGGGGTCTATTGCTAGGGCGTAGTCTGGTATCACCCCGTTGTCTATCAACCAATCGTGTGCGTCTTTAATTGCAACGATTAGAGTCGTTTTGGACATCTCTCTAATAACATCTATCTGCCCCGCCACGCTCGGCCCACTCGCCACTAGCATGATCATCCCGTCTTTGGGGGATTCTTGTCTCATTACTTGGGGGTAGCCACGCGCTACCGCACTCTCCATGTTTTGAAACAAAGTCTCATCGTCAGCAACACACTTACCGACAATCTTTAGGGGAACAAATGTCATTAGAAAGCCCTCTCCCTTTTGGGGAGAGAGCATCCGCTCTTAGACTGGATTAGAAGTCATCAAGCCTGCATTGTTTACTACGCAGAAAGGCGCAGATGCAGAAGTGGCAGATGTATTAGCCACGATACCTTGGATGTAACCAGCCGACACAGTTGTATCGTCCAATTTACCCGCAGTTGAGGTGGTATACAAAGGCACTTTAGGTTGGCAAGAAACCAACAAGTTAACTTGCAATATGCCGTTAATACCAATCCAACCATAGTAGGAAGAGGCAATAGCGGTTTGGGCAAAGCCAACCATGTTGTAACCAAGAGCCGCAGCATTGGTCGTTGTGACAGGCACAGCACGAAGAACAGGAGTAGAACTCGCTGAATCTGCATATGTGCTCATAATCACAGCGTCAAACTGGCTAATGGTGGACTCTGCGCGAGCAAAGACATAGACACCATTGTTGGTTGTGTTTACGCGAGTGCCTGGTGTGACAGGAAATAGCGTAGTAGAGCCTGCGGAGGTTGACGCATAGGTTGCGGTCAAGTCAACGCCAATTTTTCCATCGGTGATGTAATCAGCCATGATTTTTACTCCGTCATAATGCCTTGGAACTGGAGTCCCGAGGCTGTCATGTTACCCGCCCATCCAATCAAGCGCACAATCGCGTCTTGGTTGGTACTCATGCGCTCATCGCCTATTGGGACGAAGTTGCGGTTTGCGTGAGGACGGAAGAAGATGTATTTCGTGTTAAGGAAATAACCAGTAGATGCGGGGATATTTCCACCGATACCACCATCAAGAACCACATCTGCGTTCATATACTTGCTTGCAACAAAGCCGAGTTCGGCCATCTTGCTTGAGCCAGGGAAACGCTGAATGTTCTGTAAAGAAGCCATGAAGAATGACCACAAGTTGTTATCCAACAAGATCAAGTCCACAACATCTGAACCGCGAGAGGTCTTGGCATACAAACGATTAAAACCAGTTTGAATGTTAGACGCGCTTGCGCTTGCACCGATGTCGCTAGTGAAGTCAAAGGTCTGGTTTTGCCAGAAAGACCAAGTAGCACGATCAATACCGCCAACAACACCAGTAGATGGTGATGCGACAACCATTGCCTGCAAGCCTGTGATCTGCTTACCATTGTTCGCTGTTCCGTCCGAGTAAATACCCGTAGAGATCAAGTTCTCAATAGAAGCCTCTGCTACATCTAAACGGGCATCAAACAAATCAATGATCTGCTCTTCGCCTGAGTTTTGCAACATCTCAAGTCCGTTAATGGTAACTGCCACGGCAGCTTGTTTAATCGGGAACTGAGCCGCGCTGATCACATCCGCAGGGGAGATGTTCAACACTTCAGCACCAGAGTAATACATGGCTGTGGAGTTTGCTTGGAATGACAATTCTTGAAGAATAGTCGAACCACCCGTGAAAGGCTTGTAACGGCCTTTCTCTCTCAGACGGGTTAACAACGCATTGTTTTTAGTGACGTTGTCGGCAACGATGCCAGAACGCGACTCAATGGTGGTTGCTAATACATCTGAGTAATTGCTATTGGCGTATGCCATAAGAATTCCCCTTAATAATTTGCAGTTCGTAATGCGTTAGCAATTACAGCCCTGCGATCAGTTTGATTTAATGCGGTAGTCAAACCCGCGCTTGGTGCGCCCTTGATCTGAACTGCCGCAGCTTTTGCTCTCTGGGCTTGACTCTGTGCTTGCAAGTTTTGTTGCTGTTGAGCAAACATCTGTTGCGAAATCGCAGGGTCTAACCGAATGGCCGTGTCATACGCTAATTGCAATTTCTCGCGCTCAGACATAAGACCCGTGTCCCCGAGAATGTGCGGTGCTTGGAGAAGCGTCAACATTCTGTCTTGGACTGCCTCGAAATGTGCATTCGCGGGGTCAGCCGCAAACTGCTGGATTACCGAGAGTGCTCGGCTTTCATTCTGTTTCTGCGCCTCATACTGGCTCTGCGTGATGTGCTGAGTCAGTTGTTGAACTTGTTGCGCGAGTTGATTGTAGTGATTATCTTGTGGCTGTGCTTGCCCATTAAAGTGGGATGCGACCTGATCTAGCGGTATTTGGAACTGCTGAATCATCTGCGCCACGGCTTGAGACTTCTGTTGTGGCGTTCCTGTACGCAATAGGGCTGCGGTCTGGAGAAGTGGCGCAATAGCCGTTGCAGGCGTTGCGTTCTCGTTTCTTAGCATCCACTCGTATGGTTGGAAAAGGTCTGTAATTGCCTTTGCCTCGGCATCCCGACTTTTGTATGTGTTGATGCCACGCTCAAAGTCTGCCTCTCTCTGTGCTATTGCTTGGCGTAACTCGGGAGGGGCTTTCTCCCAATGTGCCTTCATCTCTAACTTGAGAGACTTTGGCATATCAGGGGCTTGGATAGCAGGCTTTTCCTGTCTCTCAGGTGTAGGGAATTTGGGGGCTTTCTCTGCCCTAGCCTCTTTAGGCTCTTTGGTGTCTTTTTTGAGTGCCTCGCGGATTACCTCTGCTCGACTGAGAGGCTCTGCTTTCGGCTCTGCCTTTACTTCGGCAGATTCCGTCTTAATCTCTGGTTCTGGGGGAGTTGGGTCAATCGTGTCGGGTGCGACAACTTCGTTTTCCATTTATCTCATCCTTTTCATTTGGTCTAAAGTCAACTTAATCATTTCTTTGCGTTCTGGCATGGGTCGATTATGCAACCGATTCGCCATCTCTACATTTAGATTAGACATTTTCATGGGTGCTATGGGTGCGCCTGGTCGGTCAAACTCTTGCACCATTGCCACTTGCCCACGAAGACGATCGTTGTGAGCTGCCTTCTTTTTGTTCCACTCTTGTTGAGCATATTTGACATCAGAATGCCCCATCTCGATGGAGTCTGTGCGCTTTAAGTGCTCACGCCATTGGGCGCGTCCCTCAATCATCACCCCGTCAGGTGACATGAAAGGGGCTATATCGCCCATTACAGAATATCGCTCATTAGGTGGGCCGAGGTGCTTTTCGTAAGGCTCTGACCCGTCAGATGGAAATACCCAAGTTTGTCTCACATCATCTCCAATATCATTGCAATGTCTTCTTCATCTCGCTTAAGTCTAACCTTATTTTCTAAGGTTTTGACCTTTTGCATCAGAGAATCATAATCAATTTGTTTTCTGACCGCAATATCTATGGTTTGCTCGGGCGCAGATGTGATCTCTTCCCTCACTTCTGGCGGTAAACCAAACAAAGCCTCTTTAAGTTTCTGCTTTCTTTGAGCCTCTAGTTTGCGGTCTTTTGCCCATTCAGCATCGCGCTTTTTCTCGTCAAAGCCAAAGTGTCCACCAAGGAGAATGTCGCTCGGTGGCGGTGGTGGAGGGGCTTCGCCTGTTAGACCAGCAAAAGGCAGTTCAGCAAAAGATGCTATGCCAAACATCACTCACCCCACTTAGCTGCTAGTCCGTCTGCGTAGGTCTTGTTAACAATATCAGTCCCACCGCTAGGGGCTGTTGATACTGTTCCTGTCGTTGCGCTCATGTTTAAAAAAGTGCCGTTTCTAGCCGTTGTTGCACCTATCGTCATGTTGTTGATCGTTCCTACATTTGTAGGGGCAACCTCGATTGAGCCTGACCCAGTAGGTTTCATGTGGACATGACCCGTACCCGTAGGGCTAATGTCGATCTGAGCATTAGAGCCGTTTAGGTTGGTCGATACATTAAGGGAAATATTGTCACCACCGCCACCACCCATGCTGATCTGGGTTGTGCCTGCGGAGTTTTTAAGGGATAAACCGCCTGAGTTGGTCGCTTGGACTGTTGGTGTAGTAAGTTTGGTTAAGGTTACATCTGTGCCACTTGTGACCGCCACGCTTGCAGGCAAGGTTACAAATACATCCTTAGTTCCTGTGGCAAGATCAAGTTTTGAGCCTGTGGAGGAGGAAATTACAGTAGTTCTCGCTAGAGTTCCCCCGTAATAAGTCCCAATCCCTACCTCCCATTGAGCACCGCCTGCAATCGTGTAATAGGTCGTGTTGTTGTTACCAATGACCTCAAATGACTGATAACCCTCTACCGACCCGTCTAGAGTGATTGTTCCCGTTCCTGTTGAGGTAGAGGTTTGTCTTACCCGATCAGCAAGGGCTAGGCTCATGCTACTTCTACTCCAATGACTAGACCATCAGCACCCCTCACAACCTTCTTGGGCGCGTTGAGTTTCTGCATCGCCTCGCCAATGTTTTGCATGGTCTGTCCGTGTAGGTTAGCCATTTGGTCGTGCATGAGTGCCATCTTGTCCATTGCTTGAACGATAGTCCCACCCAATTCATTGGTGATCTGAGCAGAGGCGGCTTCAATGACGGGTAAATCAACGCCAGGGTTACTTCCAATCCTTGCCACCATGATCTTGGTCGCAGCATCGAGTTCGGCTTTCCAACGCTCGTATTCCTCTTTGCCTTGCATTTCCCGAGCCTTGACTTGTAACTCGTTGTTGGCAAGTTGTAGGGCAAATTGCTCTTTCATCTGCTCTAACTGCATATCTGCTTGGGCTTTTGCCTCTTGCATTTGCATATCAAGTTGGGCTTTCGCTTGTTCAAGTTGAGCCTGTGCTTGCATTTTCATCTGCTCGGTCTGGGCTTGGGCTTGCATACGCATCTGCTCGGCTTGTTGTTCAGACTGTAACTTGAGCATCTCGGGGTCTTGTTGAGGCGGTTGCGCCATCTGTGCTTTTTGTTGTAAGGCTTGCATGGCTTGCTCAATAGACGATTCAAGACTGCGACCAGCCCTAAATCTGCGTACTGTAAACAAGAGCATCTCACCAAACAAAGGCAACATCTCTGGGGCTTGTTGCACCATAGGTAAGCCGTTTTGCAAGAACCCTGTAATAGCCTCAATTGCTTCAACCGCGCTTTGTTTCTCGGCTTGCTCGTCAATTTGGGCTAATGTGTCTGCCTCGACTTGAATGTGGAAATCTCGAATTGTGCTGTTTGAGAGCATCTGCACCGCAGCTTGCAACAATTGCGGATTCTGACCCTCTGGAGTGTTCATCACCCCAGACATCTCAACAATCAACTCTGGAGGGTAGAACTTACAGACGATCTGCGCCTTGATGCGGAACAGATCAGTAGCAAATCTAGCCACATCGCCCTGAGTAGCCCTCAGTCTCAGGCTACCAAAGTTGGCTTTTAGTTGTTGAGCACCAAGGGTTTCGTTTGCGTTAGTAGAACCCCTGAGAATGTCTGATATTCCAGAGATTTCGTAGATGGATTGCTTGACAACCTCACGGGATTGATAAAGCTGCTGTAAGGTCTTGATGATGGCACTTGTGTCCATCATGTCTATCGCGCCTTTTAGCCCACCCTTTTCGCTCATGGCTGCCCATGCGGTCACAGGGAACAGTTTGTTGTCCACGCCCTCTGTGAATAACCGCCCAAGTTCCTTGAACTCAGCGTTAAACACACCAACCGCCTTGCAAGCCTTCACCAATAGATAAATGCGCTGTGTTAGGTTGTCTAATTCTTGGGCTTGGTCTTCATATTCGCAGTAGTCTGGTACTGGAATCATTGACCCATTGGTTGTTGTGGCCAATAAAGGCTTTGGACAAGGGAAGAACTCCTCTAATTCAAGAGGGTCATCACGCTCATCAAGTGCTTGGGGGTAACCCTTGGCAACCCAACAAACCTTCTTTGTGCGTTTGTTCCATATCTCAGCGACTTTAGCCTTCTTCCCGTAGGTCGCTTTCGCGGTCATTGGGTTTTTGGCATCTACATCGTCATTCTGGTCTTGTAATGGGACATTCTTGAACACATCACCAAAACGCTCGATACCCTCTTCGGGTGTCATGTAGACCCAACGGCTTACCCACCACACCTCATCCCATGTTCGGGCGGGTGAATGGAGAAAGTCTGTCCAATAGACATAATCCACAGGACTGTGCGCTGAATCAACGCGCTCGACTTCCTCTGTGTTGGTGATCTCTACGCCTTCGTCTGGGTTAAGTTCTGGCATTCCCGTTAGTTCGGGCTGCTCGTTAACAATGATTGGCTCGTAACGCACCCACGCTGTACCGCGACCAGGCAATAGGCGGTCTTGCACCACGCCTTGCATGGCAGAGTCAAAATCACCAAACTGGGTTACCTCATACTCAATTACGCGCTCTAGCATCGTAGAGGCTAATCGACCTACTGGGTCTTGGTCGCTGTATCTACGGCTTACCTCTGGCTTTGCCATGCGTCCGTAAAGTGCAGGGAACAGCACAGAGATGTTTGACCACAGGATGTTGAACTTCATCCTTGGCATCTCAATGGCATCGCGCTCGTCTCGGTAGCGTCTTACTACCTTCTTACCGCGCTTTTCCCACTTGTCAAAGACTTTGGTGGCTTTGTCTAGTTGGTCGTGCCAGAACGGGCCTTGATCTTCCTCATAAGCCCCATCATCGTAGGCGTTCTCGTACATATTAAGCCGCGTAGAAGAATGTCACATTCAATGCAGTTCCAGCGATAGTCGCATAGAGGCTTGTTCCTACATTGGCAGGGAATCGGTGAAATCCTATGGCTGGAGTGATAGTTCCAGACATCGCTGTACCGCCCGAGCCACCATCTGTAAGAACTAATGTGCCTGCGTTAGTGCTATTCACATAGAACCCAATAAGTTGACAAGCCCCTGTCGAGACAGCCCCCGTACTAGTGATGTTCTTATATCCACCGACTTCTGCTACTGGTGCACTCATATACGTTCCTCTTTATGTGTAGTTTCAAAATCCCACAATTCGTCTAGCGTAATCGTCTGTAAAGTCTTCCCTTTGGGTTGGGGTTCGTTTGACTTGTCTTGACGATACGCGACTGCAAGCATTCTAAACGCATCTGCGGGGTGTGAACACCAATCATGCCTTGGAGTTTGACGAAAAGTTTTCTTGTCCTCATCATATTCTCTTTGGTACTGTCTGAGTGCCTCTAGCCCTTCATCACAGATCGGGTCAAAGTAGCACTTGGGCAGAATCATCCTTACCGCCTGTATCCCGTCTTGAACACCGATCTCAGGCACTATGGCTAGTTTGCCAATCCCTCCAAGGTGACTAGCAAGTTGTTCAAGGATTGACTTACCACCCGAGGCTAAGGTCTTGGCTCTAGCGTCATGGGGTAGGAAGTGCTTGGTGTAACGATAGCCCTTGCTATTCACAACATTGGCTATTTCCTCGATGGATGCGCCTGAGACTGCGTAGTAGTCCATTACATGAATCTCACCCCTGACTACCTGATACCACCAGATCGCGGTGTCATCTCGATAGCCTAAGTCCCACGCTGTGAATACTGGTGCATCAGGGTCAAACTTGAGGTCTCTGATTCTGCCCTCGGTATCGACTTGGCGCATCTCTTGTCCGTAGAACGCCCCGAGGATAGCTGCCTCGAATGAGCACTCATATTCTTGGTCATACTGGTCTTGGCTTAACTGCTCACGCGCTGCCCTCAGTTCCGAGTCTGCCAATATCTTAGAGACTGTGGCTGGTAGGCGTAGCAAGAACCAATCTGGGGTTGCTTGGCTAACCCTGTAAATGTCGTGAAACTGATTCTTTCCCTTTGGTGTACCGCCAAACACAGCCCATCCGAGTCTGTCACTCAGCGTAGGGCGTATCACATTACCCCACACGCTAGGTTTGAAGTCTCCGTATTCGTCTAGGTATACCCCGTTAAATCCTAGTCCACGCATGGCATCTGCGTTGTCTGAGCCAAATAACCTGATCTTTGCCCCGTTGACCAGTTCGACTGTTAGATCGCTTTCGTTGGTGCTTTTACTTACGGGTTGGGCATAGAACTTTAGGTAATCCCACGCCACAGACTTGGCTTGACTTCTGAACGGGGCTATATAGGCGTACTGTGCTCTCACCCCACCCTCGGTCAATGCTCTGCGTATTAGGTCATTGATAGCTGCGACTGTCTTACCCGCCCTTCGGTGTGCCACTAAACAAGACCATCTCTCCGTCCTTTGGTGAAAGGGCATGAACGCCTCTCTCGGAGAGTAGGGGATGATTACTTCACGCCTTCCCACTTGACCACCATTTCGATTGGGCCTTCATCTGCGCCCGTTATCTCTGTCCTTGCAAGTTTAGGCACATGGTATTCCACTACGCTTTGGAATAACTCAAATGCCTTTGCAGGGTTGGGTTTTATATCTGCCTTGGGGACGCCATTAGCGACCGCATCTAGCCACTCTGCTAATCTGTGTGCATTACCATCAACAAACAAAGCAATCGCCTCCCTTGCCTGTTGGGTGGTCTTGTTGGGCGTTCCTGATGTGCGCCCTCCTGCCTTCTTTCTACTTTTAACTACTTTAGTTTCCATAGTAATTATTTAGTTATCAAAAGTTTATTCTTGGGTCTATCATAACTTTCGTAAGGGTACTTTGCCAAGCGTTCTCTTTCGCTCAAAGATAAGCGTTGTTGAGTGGCTCTAGCCTCTGCCTCTCCAGCAAGGTGCATATAACTCTCTTCGTTAGGCATCTTATAAAGTTCTTGGTATTTGTTTTGAATGCTATCAAAGGCTTGGGCATCTTTGCGAGTCTTTTCTAACCCTCTGGACGCGGCTCTGTAAAGATTATTAGCCTCTCGGTCATCCATTGTGTAGTTAGTAAGACTTGGGCGATCTTCTATAACTTTTTGCTTCATTATCTGAGCTGCTCTTCTTAACCACTCATCTCTAGCAAAACTCTTTCTTTCGGGCATTTTTCCAAGTGCTTCGCGCACATCGCCAGAATACTTGTACCAATCTGCAAATCTAAAGACTTGAGATGGTCTGATGTTATCGGCAACAGACAACTTATCTAATTTGTTTATATATTGTTGGCCACTAGCAATTTGTAATTTGTTTAAATTGCGCTCAAAGTTAGAATTGCCTTGTCTGTAAGGCTCTAACTCTTCACTCCATTGCCTGCGAATGATGCTTGGCATAACAGTAGGATTACCGCCCTTTGCCATGCCTTCTTTTTCTTGGATAGCGTGTTGTAACTCGTGCAACATAGTTGATCTGGATTGATCAGCACCGCCAATAAGCCCGCCACCAGTAGTAATGGTGTTTTCTTCTGGGTTATACATTCCCCTATACATTCCGCTTGTTTCCTTGCCAACCTTGATGTTTGCTAAGTCTGGATAAGCCTGTAATAACTCAGGGTGCTCAAAAACATTACCCAATAAAGTTTTGGGCTGTTCCATCTGCTGTAATTTGGTTTTTGCGTAATCAATTGCTTCTTGCCGCAATTCTTCTGGAACGCCAATGCTTGCAATGTCTCTGTTTGGGTTTGTAATAACGCCTTTGTCTCTCAAGTATTGGGTTGCCACACTTAGCAAAGATGGTGCTTGAGGTAATTGATCTTCCCTAAAGACCGCAGGCACATCGCTTATCTCTTGGCGTAATTTACCCTCTGCGCCCCTAAATGTCCCTGTGGCCGACCAAATATCCTCAGGTTTTGCGCCTGCTTTTTCCATCTCCACCGCAGTTTTGGCAGCTTCTTTGTTCCAAGTGTTTGCGTTTTCACCAATAAATATTTGTAAAGGCTTTGGTGTCATCTGCCCAATTACCGATCTAGTCGGCTGCCCCGTCATCCCTGCGTTGATTTCGTTGCCCAATAAACTGAGATAGCCTTTACCAACTGGTGCTGCGGCTTTGGCTAGACCTGGCGCGATCATTGTCCCCAATTCTTCCATGCCTGCGGTCTCTGGTCGGGCTTGTGTAACCCTCTGAGGCATCATGCCCAATATGTCTGTGGTAGTTGGCAATATTGCTTTGGGGCTTACTTTTACCCCGCCTGCGCCAAATGATGTGTTTATGCCCATGCGTCCCAAGGTCTCCAAGTCCCCTGCTGTGCCAGGCACTTGCGCCACTCCACCCCTTACCAATGATTCCAGATTACTCAGCCCACCACGCCCAATGTCAGCAATCATTCCCAAAAGGTTGGGTGACTTGTATCCGCTTTTTAATGCTTTAATCGTGTCAGGCGTAATACCCCCTGTATCCATAGCATACGGGTCTAGGGCTTGGGCTAGTGCTCTGTAATCAGCCATCAATATCTTTTAGAGTAATTGAGCATAAATCTTGGCGGTGGGGCTTGTAACCTTCCATGTGGGTCAGTCATAGGGATAGGAGGTGGTCTGTTGTAACGCATCCCATAAGTCTCATCACCTTTTTGATACGCCAAATCCATGCCTTGTGCTTTTAATTCTTGAAAATTGGGCGTTTGTACCCCAGACATACTTAAACCCGCGTTTATTGATTCATTGTTTGACAATGGAATATTTGCGCCAATTCGACCCCCGCCAGCAAAGCCTTTTGGTATTGAGATAATGTTGCCAGAAGCGTCATAGCGAACTGGTGATGACAACGCTTTAGCCAATTGACTGTAAATTTCTTCATCACTATATTCAGGCATGAGCGTTTTCCTTCATGTTTATCAGTCCGTTAAGCATCCTTGACTTGGTTTTGTGCCATTCCTGAGAATACGCGCAGTTCTTGTAATGCTCAAATTCTGGTATTCCAAGAGTGTAATGCGCTATCTTGGCGTTGTGTTGATCTTCACCCACCAAAACATTCCATTCCTCTGGTAACTCACCGATCTGATCGTCTTTAAGCCACTCAAACCTATGTAGTTCACTTCCTGTGTGGTCATCAACAAAGTCAGGGTCTAGCACCCTGTTATCAGGATGTTCACAGTTCCACAGTATCAGGCTCGACCAATTCTTTCTCGGATAGTTCTCGTTCTTGGTCTCCATCGCTGTGCCGATGTATTTCCTTTTGTGCTTGGTAAAGTAATTGTGCTTAACTACTTGTACCGCCTTGGTTGCATCGAACAACTTGTCTAGTTCGGCTATATCGGCAAGCATCAGCATATCGCTTGCGTCCATAAATATCGCTCTACCCCTAAACCCTGTGAAGTAAGGCACTAGGAATCTTTGGTAAATAAATGTGTTCGACCCGTCTCTTTGCTTGCCAAAAAAGGGAGTGATCGCCACCGCCTCTGAGGTGCGCTCGATCAAGGATTGGGTAAAAACATGATACCCAATCGCCTCCCGAGGGTCGTAGCCTGCAAAGATTCTGATCATTTGAGTGTCAGTTTATACAAGGTCGAATCAATTAAAGCAGCTATCTCGTCAATGATGTTTTGCAATTGGCTCTCGTCTGGCATTGCCTTACGATTTTTCTTGACATACTCGGAAATGCTTTCCAAATACTTCACAGGCTCTTTAGCATTGTGAAAGTTCTCTGGAAAGTTTTTAATCTTTTCGTAGCACCCTGAGTAGGCTTCTGCAAACGAATCTGTTAATTCAATGATTTCTGTGTAGTACCCACCCAATGCCATGTGAACAGCAAATGAATCGGTAGAGAGGTGCATGAAGTGGGTAACAGTTCCCGAGTGGAGTAATGTGCTTATGAAGTCTGCAACATCTTTTTGGTTTTCGTAAGCCATATATATCCTAAAAAGGTGGGGGAGAGCACCCCCCAAAGGCAACTGCTCTTCTTTATTTTAGCAAGGTTCTTATCGTTTCGTTCAATACACTCATCTCATCTTTTTTATAAACCTTCCATATTCTTTGTTGTCCGTGTATTCCGTTGTGCGCTCCTTGATGACAATCTTTGCACAAGGGAATGCAAAGGTATTGCTCGTGTTGGACGATGTGGTGTGCGTCACTCGGGCCACTCGCATCACAGACCCCACAGTTCATTTCCTTGATCTGGGCTAAGTGCTTGCGCTCTGCTAGTGTGGGTTTATTGTTCAAAGGTCACCCCGTGTTCTGCACCCCAAGCGTGTAGCCACTCCACAAACTCCGAGGCTTGCTCTTTAGTGAATTTACGGGTTTGCTGACCCAATTGAACAATCCCCGTCCCGTCTAGGCTTGGCACGATCTTGCCCTCGTTTAGTTTTTGGTCTTTGCAATACTGCCAAACAAGCATTCGTTTCCAATCCTCGGCATCCCACTTTGCGCCCAAGTGTGAGGCTTGTTGGGCTATCTCCTCAATCATGGCGTGATACTTGGAATTTTGTGGGCATGACCGACTTGCGTTCTTGATTTCCAAGGTCAATTGCTTGCCAGATGCTAAGGCTTCTTTGACTTTAGGCCACAGCGTTCCCATCACCACAGTCGCGTTGTCCTTGGTTAACTCTACTCGCATTCCTGCACCATGATGTTTGCGCCAGCAGTCTCAGCATAGACCTTGGTAATGTGCGCCTCAACGATCTGCGAGTCATTTAAATACACAATGCCTTGCATGGCATCGGTAATACTTTTGTAAACATTATCTAAATCTACTTTCTTGGGATATTCCACGCCCCGTAAACAGGCTTCCTTGCGCTTTTTTGAGTATGACGCGGGTATGGTATATCTGAGGTATAAAAACACAGTTAAAGCCCCTTTTAATGGCTCTGTTGCGCCTATTGCTTGTCGGGCTTTCATGGCTACTTGGGTTTCGTAGTCAATTGTTTTGACATCTGTATAGGTTTGGACAAACTGCCCCCTACGGGCAAACCGCGGCCTGCCTTTGGGTACTGGGTCACCTTCGACCTCAAAAGTTACGATTAGTGTCATTCGCGGTGTATGGTTTTACCCATCGTAACAATTAAAGGTTTTTTAGCCCTGATGAAATAGGCTATTTTCTCTGAGTCGTACCCGTCTGCGCCTAAATCCTCGGCTAACTTGGCGCATTGTTCTTGTTGCCACTCTGCGCCCATCTCCCAAGCGTTGACAGCAAAAATAATGGTATTTATGTCACAGTTTGCTATTTTCAGCATTTCAATCAATTCGTCTTTGCTCATGTAGCACTTTCAGTCGTTGGACAATCAAGGTAGGCAGAGTAGGAAAATCCGACTTCAGCAGCTTGGTCATGTGCCTGGCATGGTTGATTGTTCCTTTGTTCATGGCCATCAACGCATAGTGGTTGACCAGATAGTCGAGGAATGTCTCCTGTTGTGTATAAGGCTTGAGTTGTGAGAGCCACGGGCATGGGGTGACCTTCTCTAAGTCGGTCAAGCAGCTTGTTGGCTTCATTTTTTGTCATAGTTGGCCACCATTTGTTTTCTTAATTCTGCAAGTTTTGCCAAAGCCTCGCGTTTGGCTTTGTCGCTGTATTCTGGGACTTTTCGCTCAATTTGGACAAGTGGCTCTCTGGGAGGAATAGTTGGGCCATGTTGACAAATGTTGCGAAACTGCAAAGAAGATGGCGGTCTGGCAGGGTCAATGTGAGTCAAGGCATAGTCCATTGATGGCCGATATGTAAGGAAAGAACCTAGCGTTCCAATCCACTCCTGGCGTATTAAATTTGCGTCTATTCCATCCCACTTACGGGCAAAATCGTTTCCATATATCGCATTCATGCGACCAAAAATGTAATCAAAGCCTTGAGATTTTTCACAGAAGTCGCTCATTTTTCACCTCCTCAGTTTGCCAAAATTGTTTTTTAGGGGTAGTTAATCCGTTAGTCAAGACTGACATTGAGTTTGACAAGCGTTCAGCATTAGAAACTTTGTCCTTGACCCAATCGGCTTTGAAAGACTGCCAATTTCGCACTACAACCTCGTTTAAAGCCATCTCAAGAGTCCAGCCTGCCTTATCTGCCTCTTTCTGTATTCCCTTGATTACCAAGGCGGTTACTTGGGCTTTCTTGGCTTTCCTTTGTTTAACAAAAGAATCCCAAACTTCTTGTGATACGCCTTCTGGCGTTGTTTCTGTTTTAGTCTTTGTTTTAGTTTCTGTTTCTGTTTCGGTTAAAGGTACATCTGTATACAACTGTATGCAAGTGCCTTCATGTGCGGGATATTTGCTTTCCTTTGCTCGGGGAATGTTGTCCCATTTGCACATTTGTAAATATGGCTTGCCTTCGGCCTCATAAAGCAAAATAAGGTTAGCCCTACTCAATTCCTCAAGTAGTTCTTTGCATTTGTTTATGGAAACGCTTTCTTTTATTGGAAAGCATTGAGCCTTGATCATGGCTGGTCTAGCGTCAAAACGACCAAAATCGTCAACTGTCACCAGTAGTCGATAAAAGATGTTTTCTGCTTGGGGGGATAAATTGTCAATAGCCTCGCTGTCACGAACACCAGGCTTTAAATACCGAGTAGGCATATCTTTTCCTTCTGTCTGTCCTTCACTAACAAGAGAAACCTCGGCAGGCGGGAAGGCTCGCTTTTCGATACGCTCATGACTTCGTATCTAGCCGTGTTTCAAACCATTATAGGCTACTTAAACCACTCAGGTTTAAGAACCAACAACTGCCACATCCTTGCCTTGGGAACAGTCTTCCATTGCGAAACCGCAGCTTGGCTGATGCCCAATATGTCGGCAAGATCACGCTGTGAGCCTGCCAGACGGATAAGATGTTCTTTTGTCATGCCCGATATTCTACATAAGTGCGCTTAAACAACACTAGGGAAACTACCTACAAAATAATTGTTGACATGGTTATAAGTTGGCTTATACTTCTATCCATGCCGTAGCAATTAGCAAGCGGTCTTTTAAGGAAATCAAAATGACTTTAGCAACAATGTCTGACGCAGTTAAAGAGTACGCTTTTAATGTTGGCGCAGAAAATCCAGATCGTGCATGGATTCTTAGTTCATACGATACATGGGAGGCAAACCCTTTTTATCGTGGTTTGCCAGTTCCTCATCCTGAGTGGGACGATTGCATTGACGATAATTTTCCTATTGAGGGTTGGTTTGTAACTTTTGCACAAGCAGCTGATTACGCTAAAGCAAAAGCAGTTGCAGAAAAACGCCCTTACAAAGTATTTTTTGATCGTTGTGGTTTTGCATCAATCTCTGCTTAATTTCCCACCCACGGGGCGCAAGCCCCATTAAGGAGTCTTATGACTTACCCAACCCAACACCCAGAATTAGACCAAATGATCTGTGAGCACCACGATGTGCCTGGTCAAGACCTTGAGTGCTACTTTGCATCTGAGGGCGGTAGCCTTTGGTTTGTATACGCAAATGGTGCTTGTATTCAAGAACTACTGCGCGACACAGTAATCCAATCCCTAGAACGCGCTTATGCAAAAGCCTGTCAAGAAGAGGCTGATGCTGACGCTTTGGACTCCGCTATTTCTCGCTACGAAAGCAAACACTATGAAACACTCTAAATACATCCAACACGCCATCCAAGGCCCGTTTACATCCGACAAACCTACCTTGGTAGATCAGACGCTATTTTGGTTGTCTGGCTTTGTCTCTGGTCTTATCTTTGCCCTCTTAATCACAGGAAACTAACATGAAAAACATTGCAACTGCTTTGGTCAAGGCACAAAAGGCTTTCGGGCCTGCTTTAAAGACCTCTACAAACCCGCATTTCCGTTCACGCTATGCTGACCTATCCGCTTGCGTTGAGGCTGTTGTGGACTCGTTAAACAACAATGGCATATATCTTCTTCAAAAGAACTATGACTGCGCTGACGGAGTTATGGTGGAAACTGTGTTTGTCCATGAATCTGGAGAAATGTTGGAGTGCGGAATAGTCCACTTCCCTGCTGTTAAACACGACCCTCAAGGCTATGCCTCGGCTTTGACCTATGCCCGTAGGTACTCATTGATGGCAGCTTGCGGTATTGCCCCAGAAGATGATGATGGCAATCTAGCATCCAAAAAGCCTGCGGTCAAAGAACAAAAGGCTAACCACAACCAGATGCAAGACCACATCACCTCTATCAGCGAGTCCACCACCTTAGAGGAACTCCAGACGCGCTTTAAAGAGGCTTACAAGTCTGCGGGTACGGATAAGGAATGGTTAGAGGCGGTTACTGGTGCAAAAGATTTAATGAAAAGGAAACTCAAATAATGGAACAGCAAGAAATACTTGAACTGCTTAGTTTCAATAAAGTTACTGGCGAGTTTTTTTGGGTCAAACCAAGTAAACACCACAATGACTTAATTGGCAAACTTGCTGGAAACCCACAACCTACAAAAAGAAATAAATCTTATTGGGTTATTCAAATAAACGGCAAAAAATACAAAAGAGGGCATCTTGTGTATTTCTTAACGCATGGCGAATGGCCTAAACCATGCCTTGACCACATCAATGGCAATTCTCTAGATGACAGACCAGAAAACCTTAGAAAAGCCACCATTATGGAAAACGCCTGGAATCACAAGTTTAGAAAACGCAGAATTGAATTACCTATGGGTGTTCGTTCTAATTGTTCTGGCAGTTTTTCCGCAAGGATTTCTTATAAAGGCAAACAAATCCATTTAGGTGCTTTTGACAATCCAGAAGATGCAAGCAATATTTACCAACAAAAAAGGAAAGAGTTATATGGACAATTCGCATGATGTAATCCAAAAAAGCCCCGAATGGTTTGAGGCCAGACTCGGCCGAGTTACCGCCTCACGGGTGGCAGATGTGATCGCTAAGACCAAATCAGGCTATTCGGCTAGTCGGGACAACTACATGGCGCAATTGATCTGTGAACGCCTTACTGGTCAACAAGGTGAATCGTTTACCAATGCAGCTATGACTTGGGGAACGGAGACTGAGCCTTTGGCTAGATCGGCTTTTGAGGCTTATGCGGATGTAATGGTTGAGGAAGTGGGGTTTGTACCCCATCCAACAATTGAGATGTCTGGCGCGTCTCCTGACGGGTTGGTGGGGCTGTTTGGAATGTTGGAGATTAAATGCCCCAATACAGCCACCCATATTGACACGCTGTTGAGCCAGACTGTGCCAGGCAAATACATCACCCAAATGCAATGGCAGATGCGTTGCTGTGAACGCCAATGGTGTGAGTTTGTGTCGTTCGACCCTCGATTACCCCAAGAACTTCAATTGTTTGTCAAAAGGGTTGAGTTTGACCCTGAGTATGTAGCAATGTTGGAGAAAGAGGTTATCCAGTTCCTAGCCGAGTTGGATGACAAAGTGAATAAGTTAACTAATTTGAAAGTAAAAAATGTCTAAAACCCAATACGAAATTTCTGTCATTACTGGCAAATACACCAATAAAGACGGACAAGAGAAAAACCGCTATCAGCGCATAGGCTCGGTTATCGAGACCAAGAACGGCCCAATGATTAAGTTTGACTGTATGCCCATCGTTGAGGGTGGATGGTCTGGTTGGGCATATATGAACGCACCAAAGCCAAAGGATTTTGATGACTCTATCGACTTTTGATCACCCAAGAGTAAGAAATAGCGACCCAATGACAAGTTGGGTGGCTGCGGGGTCTGCCAAAGACCTCGCTAAAGCCCACGCCACCAAGATCATCCAATGCCTCAGAGACCACGGGAGTCTAGGTAAAGATGGTATTGCTCACCATACTGGTTTGGAGTCCATGCAAGTCGCTAGGCGGTTGCATGAGTTGGAGAGAGAGGGGGAAATCTGCTTGACGGGTAATGTGGTTAAGTCAAAATCTAACCGCTTTGAACGCGAGTGGAAGATAACTCCAATCCAGAGGGAATTGCTGTGATTACAGAAAGCATTACCAAAGAAATCTATGATCTGCCCGAGCATAAGCAGCTTAGAGAAGATGTAAGAAACTTTATTGTTAAACAAGAAATCTTACAAACCATTCAAAACTGTCCCATGTGCGCCCAACACCGAGAGGCTAAAAACCTTTGGAGAAAAGTGGCACTTGATCTTTTTACGAGGCAAAAATGACCCCAGAAGATGAAGAGTTTGAACGAATCTTGCGTGAGATCAGACGCAATGCTGCTGAAGATGACGATATTCAAGATTACAAAAAGCCTTGGGTGGGGCTGACAAATGAGGAACAAAGAAAGTTCCTACATGACCCAATGCCCTTGGCAGCTTTAATCATTGCCATTGAACAACGCCTCAAGGAGAAAAACTTTTGAACGCTTTTCACAAAGACTTTATGAAGACCTACTACCCTCATTTTTGGTCAGCACCAAGAATAGAACCTAAACGAGATGTACGGGTGCGCCACTTCTATGTCTTTGCTAGGGCTAGGGCAAAATGAGTTATCTAGTTGGCTCTTTACCGCCTTTAAAATGCTTTATACGCAAAGAATTCCTGTATGACCACCACAAGGGTCATGGAGAGTTAGAACCTTGTATCTGGGTGTCTCTCAAAGCCATTAGAGGGCAAGTCTTTAGGATTGAGTCTCTCTTACCTAGATATGGGGCTTTGTATGACAAGCTGCCCATCCACGCTTATTGTTGGAAAGATGGTGGTGATCTACCTATTGACGCTCTCCAGTTGTGGGATTGCCTTGGGTATCGGTTTACCATTATTGAAAAGGTTTTACTCAGAAATCTAAGTGTCAAGGTGTTTGGTAAAGACCGCCAATGGCACTTTGGGACTTATATGTTTACTGTGGACTTTTGTGCAGACCAGACCGACATTGATACGGGTTTTTCTGAGACCGCAGAGGAACACAAATCTTTTAATTTTATTAAACTCGACAACGGGCAATTCGCTTGCCAACCCAACAATCGGTGCATCTGGTACGACCAAAGTCTAGTGTCAGGAACACTAACCCCAGACTTCAATGTTGCTACCCAAACTTACTCGGTGGACGGGTCACGCAAGTGGGTTGCCTCAGATGATTGGTTTTACGATATAAGGAGTCGAGATGCTTAGCAGTATTCTTACCATTATTGTTGTGCTATTTATTGGCGCGTTTGTCGGTGTTGGCATCCTAGTGGCAGTTCTTTGTATGAGTGTAGAGGATTAGCCGTAGACCCTAGTGCCTTGTTTATCAATAATGAGGGCTTGTTTACGGGGAGAGTCAAACAACTTGTTGGGTATAGAAATATGCGTCCAACGATCAAACTCCCTGATCACTTGGTCATACCCTATCCCAGACGCAATAATTGCCTTCACCACCTCGTCAGGAGTCATGCTAGGCACTCTCAGATCGGCAGCGCACCCCACCCTATGCTGAGAGGTATCTTTTGAGCCTACCGCGTCATTAACCGCTTTACTGCGGAACGCAGAGTTAACCATGATTGGCTTACCGCCAAGCACAGTTTTGATTCTTTCAAGGAATTCAGCCAATCTTTTAAGGTTTGCAAGTTCAGTTTCATTTGGTGTGTTCTCTAGTTCCCGATGGTCGGTGTGTGTTAGTTCTTCAAGTGTGAAATGCTCTGTAAGGTTCATTTTTTAGCCTTCATGTCCATGATTTTCTCTAGCGTTCTACCCCCAAAGTAAAACGACATAATCAACATTCCCCATTGACCTAGTAGTTCTACATAGTTGTTATTTACCTCAATATCCCATGCGCTCATCATGGCAAAAGTTGTGTAGGTAAGCAAAATAAACACCAAGGTCATGGGACGGATGTTTTTGGACAACCAAGAGTCAGAACCCATGTCTGCTTTAAGTCTCTCGGTCAATTCATGTTGTTCAGCCACATCAGCATTAAGTTTTGCTAACTCGCCATTTTGTTGCATCTCAAGCAGCTTGAGTTTGGCTTGCTCTGCTTGTGCTGGGTCTGGAAATACCTTGTCCAGTATCTTTCCACCAATGTCTAAAAGTGCGCCAATAGGTATCATTTTTTAGCTCCAATCTTTGTTTCAATAACTGCAATGTGCATACGATTGACTTGGATGTCATCACGATTCTTTTGGATTTCTTTTTCCAAATCTTGACGTAACTTTTCACGGGCTAACTCTGCTCCAGTATTGGTTGCTTGCTTGTTGTCTGAGGTCACCACAAGACTAATTTTGCTGTTTAGGATAGTTACTTCATGCGCTAAATTAGACAAGGCACTCATCAGATAGACAACACAGGAAAACAAAAGCGGGAGAAGTGCAAATGTAATCTTTTCAATCAGTTGGTTTTTTGCTTCCATTGATTGTATTTTTTCCTCGCTCATTTGTTTTCCTTTAGTTCCTGTTTGAGTTTACGAAGTTCCTTAATCTCTCGCTTGAGCTGCGCCTTCATGTATAGCGTTTCTATGTAGGCAATGCTTGTGGTAGCAACAATAATACATAACGCTAATACGCTCAGAATCCATCCGATAAGACGCGCAGTTGCCACATTAGCCACCCAAAAAGTAATGATACAAATACCACAGCAATTACTCCACTTGTTAACTCAATAGCCCTGATCTCTTCCTGTTCCTTTTGCCACCGCAATAGTCTCATTTTCTTGACTTCTTCTGCCCTAGCCCATTCCTGTTCTTGTTGAATTTTGGCATACATCTTTAAAAATCTTGTATATATTGCCTTGAGTTCAGCAGGCGCATATATCGTCATTTGTTCTCTGATGGTGGCATCCAAAGATTCCATCTGTAACTCAATTAAACTTCTCTCAATCGCTTTTTTAGAGGTGTTCTGGGTAGGGTCATAGCGTTCCTTAGATTCTGCCTCCAACGATGCGTAGTAGTTGTTTAATTGAGCCTGTATCTCAAAGAAATTGCCGAGTTGGATACCAACATCGTTAATGACTTGCAATTCGATGGCTTCATAGGATTGGTCTTTTTTAAGGGCTTTCGCTTTCGCCACAGGCTGGGTAATTTTGTCGGGCTTGCTAACAAATAAACCAACCAACCATTCCCATAGCCCTTTAATTGCTTTAATGTCTGCTTGTACGCCTTGGATAGTGGACTTTGCACCCTCCAAGCGCAAGCGACCTTCGTGCAACATTGAGCAACCCTTAGAAATTGCACTACAAGCAGATTGAGCCAAAAGTAACAACGAAAAAGGGTCAATGTCACACTCCGATCATTTTCTTGACAAACTCTGCCGCCACGCCTGGGCCTAGCAACACCATCAAAATCACCGCATAAAGCAGATATTCAATCTTAGCCATGCGCTTGTCACCAACGGATAGCGAGTCATCTATCCGCTTATAACGCTCACTACACAGGGCTTCGTGAACCGCTAAACGGGTCTCAGCATCCTCAAGCATTTGAGGCGGTTTCCAAAGGAGTTAAATCTTCTGTTGTCCAAAAGTCTTTAGCAAGCATAATTTTTAGATGCTCTTTGTTACGAGCCAAGCAGTCTGCCCAATCTTCTGCTGTCATGCCTTCGGGCTGTCCAGCGTTAATCAGGTTAACTGAGTCCATGCAAGCAGAGTAGTGCTTTGCAATTTGTTGTGCTTGTGTTAATTCAATCATTTTAATTTCCTTCAAGTTGTTTAATACGGGCAGTTAATTCTTTTACTGCGTTAACTAAGTACCAAGTCAAATTGTCAGCATCAACAGTCATTACGCCAGTAGATTCTGTTTTTACGCACTCAGGCAATATTTCTTTAAGTTCTTGAGCAATAACACCTAATTGAACACCTTCTTTTTTAATTGCTTGGTCTTGTGGTAAGTCTGTAATTTCTTCTTCAACACGATACTCAAAGTTACGCACTTTAATTTGCAATAACTTTTCTAATCCTTCGGTGTTATCTACAATGTTTTTCTTTAAGCGTTGGTCAGAAGTAACAGCCCAAGTCGCACCATTATTGCCCTGATATACACCACCACCATTAGGATTGATAAATCCTGTATTACTACCTTTACCAGTTGTATTGCAACCAATTAAAATTTCATGGCTAACTGCACTACCTGACGCACTTCCATTTTGACCAACAAATGTGTTGTTGTTTCCAGTAGCAATAACTTTTCCAGCACTTTCGCCAATGGCTGTGTTTCCAGCACCTGTGGTCATTGCTGGAAATGCGTTGTAACCTATTGCTGTATTTTGAGATGCCGTAGTGTTTGCCGCTAGTGCAGACGCACCTAATGCGGTGTTGTAATTTCCCGTAGTATTGTTGTTCATGCAAGGAGATGCAACGCCTACATACTGACCACCAATAGCCGTATTTGCAAACCCCGTTGTATTACTTTGTAGTGCTTGAAAACCAAATGCGGCATTTCCATCGCCTGATGTATTAAGTTTTAGAGCCGTATAGCCAACAGCAGTATTGTTTGTTGCTGTGGTACTTGTATAAAGAGCCTGATAACCAACTGCTGTGTTGTTAGAGGCTGTGGTGTTGGCGGATAATGCGCCAGCGCCAATTCCCACATTACTGCTACCCGTGGTGTTAAAACGCATAGCAGTAGTACCACCAGCATCTGGTGCGCCCATCGTCACATTGTAAGAACCCGTGGTATTTGCGTATAGCGTTCCGCTACCCACCGATACATTCCGAGCGCCAGTCGTAGTTCCTAGTTGAGAAGAATCACCAACAGCGCAGTTATCACTTCCTGTTGAATTGTTTACAAGTGCTTTATTTCCAATAGCAACTAAACCAGCGCCTGTTGTGTTATTGAGAGAGGCTTGATAGCCAACGGCTGTGTTGTTTCCAGTTCCGCTATTTGAACCCGCTAAAGCACTTATGCCAACTGCGGTATTACTAGTTAAAGCACCACCGCCTTTACCTACTGTTAGACCATTGATAGTAATGTCGTTTGTAATAGCAGAACTAGATGCACCCAAAGCAATCGCTGTTCCACCAATCGTTATGCTTGAATTTACCAAACCAGCATTGGGCAAGCCTGTGCAGCTTGTCAAAGTACCGCTTTGAGGAGTTCCCAAAATAGGAGTAACCAAAGTGGGAGAGGTAGCCAATACATTGTTACCAGTACCCGTATTAGTAACGCTTACCAAACCCTTAGAGGCATCCGTAGCAACCGCGCTAGATGCTGTCAGGCTAGAAAAGATCGGTTGTGCGCTAAAGGTTGCTATACCGCCAAGCGTCACAGCACCCGCCACATTAGCCGTTGTACCCACATAAAGAGCCTTGGCTATACCTACACCACCACCAGTAATGATTGAGCCTGTGGAGACGCTAGAAGAGTCCGTTACTAGGCTAGAAGTAATGCCTTGGGCAAAGGTAATCCGAGCCGTTGTGGTGGTCTGTCCGTCCTTGGTGATGGCGGTTGTCAGTCCTGTGGCTAAATCAGTAGTCAACGCATTAAACGCTGAAGACGATATGACTGTGCCTGCTACTACTGGTTGACCAGTAGTGTTGATGTTAAATGTTCCACTTCCGTTGTAACTCACAATAGCCACCTCCATTGAAAAGG
>Ga0247723_1000277_pt1 | contig 34275 bp, 55 predicted proteins | sample MSEWelMarce5H_FC_FD_189079 | JGI IMG/M metagenome (GOLD analysis project Ga0247723, IMG submission 189079) | Subsurface sediment microbial communities from gas well in West Virginia, United States - MSEEL Well Study Marcellus 5H_FC | ecosystem: Environmental > Terrestrial > Deep subsurface >... | reverse complement strand
GTGTGGCGCAAAACCTGATGGTTGGTTCTCAAAGTTTTGACCCGCTCCCCCTGTTTTCGGGTGGGGTTAGATGGGTTTGTTGCCTCTTGATTGGTTGCAGCTGGCGTGTGCTGGTAGCAGTTGTGAGTTGGGGTCTGCTGGTGTGACGTGATCGGCTTGCCACGGGTCGGTGGGGTCGTACCCTTTACCACATAGGTGACAGATGGTTGCTGTTGCTCTGACGTGTTTGGCGCGTCGTTGGTAGTCGCCCCTGTATTGGCCTGTTGCTTTCTTTACTGCGTTGCGTCTTTGTTCGCCCTGTTGTTTGATTAGGAGGGTATGGGGGGGACAGTAGCTTTCACCTGGTTGTCCGAGTTGACCGCAGGTTAGGCAGGGGCGTTTGAATTTCATTTGTCTGTGGTGTAGAAGCCGGTGCCTTTGAACGTGACACCACCGAAGCCTTGCTGTTTGCGCATAGCTATTTTGCATTTGGGACAGTGTTGGGGCAGGTCGGCTTTGTCTAGGTCGGTGCGTACGTCAATGCTTTTGTTGCATTGTGGGCATTTGTATGTGTAGACGGGCATTAGTCGCCTAACACTATTCGGGTAATAGGTTCTAGGTAGTGTTTACGCCATGCAGGGTTTTGGAAGTCGGCTAACGCTTTCAGTATTCTTTCTTGTTCCTGACGGCGAGCAGACTCAACGGCTTTCACTTGGGGTATAACGGCTTTGTTTACTTGCCCACACTTACAGTTCGAGTTGACTAGGTCTTTGGTTGTGAGCGTCATTTGTTTCTTTCTGTGGTTTCCATGCGAACCAGTTGCGAATGTGGAGTGTGGCAAAAAAGGCTGCCGAGATAATAAAACCATATTGTTTGGTAACCGTTGCGAACGCTACCCAACACACTGAGGTGGCTACACCGACGATCCAACCGGCTCTGATGCGTTTGCCTGTCAACCAGATTTGTGTCATGCCGAGCGTAGCTAGTAGGTAACTCCACGCTTCATGCATTGTGACCCTTTCAAGGTGGGGCGACCGCCACAGCGTCATCCGGCGCGACCGTATTCTTACACTCATCTACCGAGGTTACCCCGTGGAGTTGTCGGGAATCGAACCCGAGTGCAACGCTTTCCGACTAGCGGTTTTGGAGCGTTGACGAAGCCATAGCAACCCCTTAGCACTGAACCATTACAATTCAGGCAAGCCTTTTACGGCTCTCTACGGATTGACAGTCCGTATAGTGGGGTTGTCGGATTTGCACCGTTTGACGCGGCTTCACCCGTAGTGCTTACGGTTACCACACAACCCCTTAGTGGCTCGTTTCGTTTACGTGGAGAGCCAAACCACCTTGCCAACCTCGTCAGTTATCGTTGGCTTGCCACCGGCGGTACACTAACGAATTTCTTCGTTCGACTGACCGACCCAACCAAGCAGCACAAACTTATCTTATAACTTCAAAACGCTTCCCGTGAAATCAACACCCTGTTCCAAGACGAAACATACCAAACCAGGAACAGCAGACTCGCCTGACGTGCGACGGAACCAGCCCGATCCGTTATCAAGGGTTGCTGCCTGCACCCAAAACCGTGAACCCCCATCAGGTTTTGCGCCACACTCTTGTACACGCAAATGGTGGAAGTGACCTGTGCAAAGAATGTCTGCGTGTGCTGCTGGTTGGCTACCGAACTGTTGACCGCGCCACCAACCCACAACGCCTTCGGGTCTGTTCGCTTGGTGACCGTGAGCTAACGCAATCTTGTGTCCGTGTACTTCCAACGTGACGCTTTCATCTTCTGCTGCTGGTACGACGAAACGCCAACCGTATTCTTTTACAGTGGCCAGCCTGCGTATCTGGTGCAAAATGAAAATGCCCCAATCGTCAACACCTGGTCTGCCCACCGCTTGTTTTGACACACGCCACTGGCAGTGGTTCGATCCAACGCTCGCCACCACGACGTTCGGTACGACGCTATAAAGCATTTCTAGGGTTAGCCACGCCTCCGTTATAGCTACATCGACCTGTTGCATAATGCTCAAGTCATTCGTTCGGAGTTGTTGCAGGTTAGCAGCGTTACCAAAGTTTTCAACGGTGTCACCCAAGTCGGCAAATACTACGGTGTCTGGTTTCTCACGTTTCACCACGGCTTTCAACCGATCACGCATCACCTCGCACCGCGCCACCAGGTCTGCCGTTCCACCGTGAACGTCTACTTTACCCACCTGCAAGTCTGACCATAAAACAACTAAGGCTTTTTTACTTGTCAGCGGTTTCGCTGGCTTCACCTGTTTGCGAGCCTGCGAATACAGCAAAGGCAAATCCACGACAGCGTTTTTTATGCGAAACGTGAACCGGTATGACGTTAGCCAGTCGCCACCTTCGCGTTGCTGCCATTTTGATGTGCGAACAGTGTTCCCCACCACTTCATACACTTCAGGGTCATAACCTGCGGTACGCAGAAACTCATCAAAGTTTGGTTCGCTCACCAGCCCTTGCGTGGTTGCTTCCCCAACACCTGCTAGTTCATCAAACTCAACGCTTGGTCGCCAACCAGCCGGTGCAGGTTTCGATCCAACTTGGAGCAGGTCATCTGCTAAGGCCAAGACATTCCCTTCGGGCATGGCGCGTCACAGACGACTGTGAGACTTTGTAACCATTACTTGTAAGGATACGGGCAATGTTTGCTTTAGACGCATCAGGGTTAGCTAGAGCCTCGTTTAGAGCCTTCTGCTCGTCGGCGGTTAGTCTGGAAAGTATTTCGCACATGGCACATCGCATACTATTTTTTTTAGCTAGTTTGTTGCTGTCGTTCAAATCGTCAAGCAACCCCATTTGTGAGCCTTTCTACGAGTTCACGTAACTCAAAGAACACTTGGCGTTTGTCGCCTCGCAGGTACGCTTCCAAAACGGCAACAAGGTCTGGTCGGATGGTTTCAAAGTCATCTGACCAAACCAGGCTGTCGTCTTTGAGCAGGTTCAGTGCTGCGGTTGTGTTAGTCATCTTGTAAAAACCATTCTTTCAGGTCGAACCAAAACGCTTCACGCTTTGCTTTGCGTTTCGCTTTACGGATCCGTGCGTCGGCTTCACGTAACGCTTTACGGTTCCGGTATTGGGCAAAAGTCCACTTCAACGGGTACGCAGTGATTGGTGTTGGTTTACGGTGTTTAGCTCGGCGGCTCACTTGTTTTTCATTTCTTTTATGTACGCATCCCATTTAGGGTCAAAATAGGGAACCCAACCGAAATCAACATAGCCACGGTGGCAAACGAAAAGTTTGTTACATTGTGGGCAGGCCACAACTTGTTGTTCCCTATACCATCTAGGTTTAGGTAAGTGTTCTAGGCATAAACGCCATTCAAAACCTTTATGACTCATTTGTTCTCTCCTTCGCACTCAGGGCAACCAGGGCAGCCCTTCCAAGGGTTCTCGTTTGGCTTTTCTCCTTTTTGTGCGTTTGGTAGCGTAGAAGCTGTGCGTTCGGTAGCGTTCTCTCCCTTGATAAGAGCGATAATGTGTTCCATTGAATAACCCTTGAAAGGTGCTTCCCAATCACTAGGTCTGGTTTCAATCAATCCGATTAGCAGTTTGATAATGCGTTCACGCTCTGCTTGCTGACCAGCTGCAATAGCCCAATGCATATGTTGATGCGTGTATTTCATCTCAACAAATCGTGATGGCTTATCCCATTCTGCTCTAATAAGTGCCAAAACATTTTCCGCCGTAATTTCACTCATCACGCAACTCCACACCCTTGATAGCAGCTCGCAACTCAGTCAACGCATAACAGTAACCATGCTCACAAATGCCATCAGCTTTGTTATCAAAACAGATACGGCTTTCAACAAGTTTCAGGATCCGTTCCTGCTCCTTAGCTACTTGAACGCCGATAACAAAAGACTCGTGGTCGTACATTTACAGCCCCTTCGGGTTGACGTGTATTAGTAGCAGTTCGCCGTCTGCGTTCTCAACGAGTGTGCCGTGCTCGCTCAAGACATCGACTAGTTCGTCAAAGTCTAGAAACCAGCGACCTGGTTTGTCGTCAAAGCGGAATGCGCATTCGTTTAGCAGCGACAACAGTTTCTGTATTGCTCGCTTCTCACCGTCGCGACGGTAGCGTTCCCTTATCGGTTCGCCGTGTGGGTCAATCATTTGTTGCACCTTTCCAAACGCGTACCAGCAACCAAGCGGTTGTGGCAACGAAAACGAAGAAGAAAATTGTTCCGAGTGAAAACAAGAACTCGGCTAGAAGCGGCAACCCAATCATGAGGAAGAACACAAAGAAGATGATTTCAAGGTTAGTCATTAGCTAGCCCCCAGAGTGCGCATCGACGACCTGACCAGGTGCGACCGAAACCTTTGAGTGCCACACGCCCCAACACTTCTAACTCGTGGCGTCGCGAACGAATACCGGACACCGAAGCGCGTTGTAAAACGCCCAGACGCACTTTGGTTTGGTATTGCTCAATGATTTCTTCGTCGCTCAACGGGTGAGGCACGGTAGACAGAATGTTTAGAATGCCCATTTGGGTTTGGGTTAGGTTCTTAACCGACTCCGCTGCCTCGTGTGATGTTTGTGGATCGGTGAGTCTTGCTTTAGGCATTAGTTCTCAACCCCAACCATTTGAACCGCATCCGGTAAAGACTCATCTACTTTAATTTTCGGAATGTAAACAAGAAACCAGCCCTTGTTCACGCCGTACGCAATCGCCCAATCGGTGTCGTCACCTGATGCACGAAGTTCTTGGATGCGATGTTCAGCATCACTTATGCGTTTATAGTAAGCGAACTCGAAGTTGTTTGGTCTGGTGTTTTTCATTCGGGGCGACCTACTGACCAGCCACCGTAACGCTGAACAGGAGCCCAAGTAGTTGGCCAACCGTTCGCTTTGTTTGCTGCGTTCATCGCCTTCGCCATAGCTAGTGCTTCGGCTTCGGTTTTGTAATTCATAACGCTGTAAACCATTTTGATTTCTGAAGTGCTCATTAGGCACCAGCCTTGATGAAGAAGTTTATGTCGGCAACGTACTCATCAGCATTGACTGCATAGAAGTTCACTAGGAACCATCCCTTTTGGTATTCCCAAGCGAGAACCCAAAGTGTAGGGTCACCGGCATTGAATCGACGATTGATTTCACGTGTAGCCATTGACTTCGTTTTGAAATACTCAATGTGTTTGGTAGCCATTTGAATTTCCCTTTCTATCGGCATGACACCAATTTACCGTGGATCGCGCCAAATGGGAACAACCAAAACAGGTGGCGTTATAAAACCGTAACCTTCTCAATCGTGACATAACAACCCGTTCGCTCGTCACCAACCGCCCAACGCTTCACCGCCGACAAAGAAACAATCAAACTATCGTTCTTCAAAAGGGTGCTCGCCTGCAAGCCGTCACCAGTGTTTCGACACAACTTGTCTAGATCTGGTGTCCCACCAGGATGGGTGACGTATTTTGTTGTCGGCGGTTTAGCTAGAACGAAAATCATTACCACCGCAACTGGTTCGTCGAAATAAACGAAGTGGTTATTTTTTGCGTGGCTGGCCGCCAACACCACCGCGTCACGCCAATCCTTGAAACCCTTGCTGGCTTCAATGAGAACAGTTTTACCTGCACGTGTGATCGGTATTTTTGAGCCCTGTGGGGCTGGCGTTCCCTGAACGAAGAAGTTAACGGCGGACTGCACCAGCAACCGCAATCACTGCGTTCAAACCAGCGAAGAAGAAACCAACAATCTGCATAGGCAAATTATCTGTTGCTGCCGAAAAGAAAACCAGCACCAACGCGGTGGTCAAAAGAAAACCGACAGCGTTCCACTTGTTCATTAGAACGGGGCGTCGTCCGTAGCTAGTTCAATCTTGTAACCACGGATCGAACGGCTAACCTTTGGGGTGTCCGAGTAGTCGTCAATCTTGTCCGAGTAACCACCCGACACGTTTACAACCGAACCCTCAGCGAAAGTGAGTTCTGTCCACACCGCGTATTCGGTGTCTACGATTTCACCGTCGCGCTTAGTGAACCGGTCAATGACAATGAAGCCCTTGCCGTTCAGTGACTTGCCGACGATACCCTTTTTGATACTAATAAAAGCCATGACGCTTCCCTTTCAATGAATAGGTTTTCACCTAAAACTATTGTGTCACATGATTGGGGTTGCAGCAATCCGCGTGACCGCACAACCGCACACCAGGCATATGGGGTTTCCCTTGAAACATTGGTGTTATTTCATCTTCCGCAAACTCGCCCTGCCACGGTTGGCAACGGTTCTTCCCGTAGCTAATGACCACTGCCGGTTTGGATCGGCAAGAAGCACACAACAAGTCTTTTCGACCACGCTTCGGTGGGGGAACAACCCATGCGAAACCACAGCGAGCGCAAGCCACTTGGTTATCATCCACGGAACCAAGTTTAGCCACACTTCCGGCAAACCACTTTTATGCGACCGTGCTCACAAACCTCTGGTGGGTTCTCAGCGGCTCTCTTAGCCCACTCTGCGCTCTCGGCAAGTAACTCCCTTGTTGCTGATTTTGACGCTTCTACGGCTCGCCTAGAGTCCTTCTCAACCTTTTCGCGACGAATCCAATTACGCCACGTCGCATCCCAATCTTTCATCGGCTTACCAACACCCAACCAATAATCGATGAACACAGCGGTGACGGCTTCCACATCAATTCCTGGTTTCAAACCGGTGGCCCAAGCAACCATTTCTTCGGTTGGTTTGTAATCGGTTTTTATTTGTGTTGCTCTCTCTAATTCTTTAATGGTTTTAATGATGGTTTGTGTGCCAACACGTGTCACCCCTGATTTACCTGAACTGTCACCCCTGCTTACCTGAGTTGTCACCCCTGATACCAAATCTGTCACCCCTGAAATAGTGATCCAATACAGGTTCGTTTTGTATTGAGAGTTGATTGGTGCTGCCTGATACTGAACCACTAGCTCACCGAGTTCGACTAGTTCCTGGATGTCACGTTTGATAGAACGCTCGGAAGCGTTAGCGTACTTAGACAAGGTTTCAATGCTGGGCCATGACCCTTGATCACCCATGTGGTTAGCTATCCCAATCAACACAAGTTTCGCCCTACCGTGAGCCTTTGAATGGTTTAGAACCAGCGACACAGCCTCAATACTCATAACTCAATCCCTTCCAACAAAATACGCAACGCCAACTCAGCCTGCTGAGGCACAACACCATTACCACAAGCCTTCAACGCTTCGTTACGGCTCAAACCGGCATCGGTAATCCAACCGTCAGGCACACCCATCATCCACTCTGTAAACCGTGCAGAAAGCCTGTGAGAACCTTCTTTGCCGTCTGGGTTGGTTGGTTCGGGTGCTGGTCGACCAATGACCTGTTCCCAACGACGTATCGCTGGTTCAAACTTCCCCCAATTGATTCTTCCGTCGGCGGCACCCACGGCTTGGTCTTCCAAACGTGACTTCGGTGCGCCAGCAACCATTTGTCTTTCCGTTGGGGCGTTAGCAGACGATGTTCGTGGAGTTCCGAGCAAAGTGACTTCGCCACTATTGAAAATGGCTCTAGCTACGGTGTCGGTTTGCACCACACCATCACGTTCATGCTCGGCGGATCCGTCTTTGTAATCCCGAGTGGTTGGTGTAGGGAACAACTCGTTGATAACCGTTTCACGCAGGTTACGGTAGCCACCAGGTGACTTCTCTTTCAACTCCGCAATCTGCTCAGGGGTTTTGATTTCACGGTGTTCCATAGTGTTTGGCGTTGGCAGCATTTCTAACCGCACCGCAACACCAAGCGAAGCACCAGGCATTCCCAAAGTTTTACCGTCACGGAAATCCTGTCGCCTCTGCAAATAACCATCAATGTCTTCGTCATGGTTTCGAAGATGCGCCACCGAAGGAGTCGGCAACAAAGAATCTGCTATCGCAGGCGAAACAGGCAAACCATTTTCAAACGCAAGTTCAGCAACCTGATCGGCTACCTTGACCATGCGCCCACGCTCACGCGCCTGCGTTTCGCTTATAGCCCCACCGGTCGAATCGGTAACCGAAGGTGTGCGCATCATTGAATCAACGTCGATAGGCAACAATAAAGACTCTGAACCTGTTATGCGGTGCTCCAGCGTCGGCAGCTCGTAAACCTGTCCATCGCGCATCATACCCGAGGCTGGCCAAGTCACCGAGAACAGCTCCAAGTGCTCGCAGAACAGGTTGCCCGTCGGAATCTCCCATGCACCACGGGCAGGGTTCCAAATCGCTGTGGGCTGTTGCGCTAAGAATGCCTCTGACATTTTCAATAATCACCAATCTTGGTCTAATAGTTTCAATAGCACGAGCGAACTCCGACCAAAGCCCACTGCGCGTTCCCTCTTTCAAACCAGCACGTTTGCCAGCCAAAGATAAATCCTGACAAGGGAAACCCCCCGTCAAAATGTCCACAGGTTCAACCTGCGAAAAATCAACTGTTGTCACATCCCGATAGTTTGGAATCCCTGGAAAGTTCTTTTCAAGAATCTTGCTGGGCGCATCATCCCACTCACAATGCCAAGCCACCTCAGCACCCGTCACAGCAGTAACCGCCAAATCCAAACCGCCATAACCACTAAACAAACTACCGATTTTCATTAGCTAAGTCCTTCTGCAACCACTCGTGCGCTGCAACCGCAATCGGATCCCTTGCCCCCGAAGCGTATCGACCAGCGTGAAACATTTTCGCCTCACGCTCCTTACTGCGTTTAGTTTTTATAACCTCAACCACACGCACCGGTGCTTCAGGTTGAACCTGAGTGCGGTAAGACAAGTCGTGCCGTTCCGCTTCTAGGCGTTGCATCAAATCATTAAAGTGTGGATCCATATTCCCTTTACCCTTTACTCCCAATAAGAAGTTACGTCTGTTCTACCATAAGCGTCGTCAAGAATGAACCATTTGCCCGATAAAGAATCGAACACAGGCGTTTCAGTTGTTGAGTCCCAACTGTTCAATTTCCATCCGCGACGGCGAGCCAGGTCTGCAGCGTTCGCATCCGACTCAATCAAACCATTGAACAAGGCGCAAAACGAAATAACGTTACTAGGTCGACCACGGGCTTTAGAACCACCCATCCCACGATTGATTCTGTGCTGCGGTATTAGGTTGGTGTCAGAACCGCAATGATAACAACGCTGGTCACGAGCTAAAAACAACGCAAATTGTTTAGGAGTCATTTTTTACCCCATGGCCGTTCGTCATACCATTCCACAATGCTATTCAAAATAGTAAACAGGATCTTCAAAACAACAAATGAACCAATGATTAGCCAAAAGCTAATAAACACATCCCAGAAACTCATCGCATAGCTAACTCAACCTGACGACCAATAGTCTGCGTCAAGCCACCAGCCTCCGACAACTGCCGAGCCTTAGCCCTCACACGTTCCAAGTTCGCCCTAGCCAAACCGTGAGCATCTTCAAGTTCTTCACAAGCCAAATCGGCAATCGCTTTACGATCCGCAGCAGTACCCTGCGTTGCCAAATAGGTTGTGTTCCATTTGTGTTTCAGCAAACGTTCCGCTTCGACCACAGCCACAAAAGCGTCATAAATAGCCTGCGGCGCTTTACTGCTCTCCGCTTGAATCCGTTGCAGTTCCCGAATCACCAGATCGGGAGTCAACAAGCCTTCCATAACGTTCAACCCTTTCGTCAAAAGTTTTCATAAAGTTGGTTGCCGAAATTGGTTTGTTATTCTTCCAACACTCAGCAACCAACTCATCCAATTCCAGGATGGAAGCCCACAAAATGTTAAGCGAGCGATTGTCCATATTCAACAATCTTAGCCAGCACATCTTCGGGGGCGTTAGCCGACTTAGCATCAAGGTACAAAGCCTGCAAACCCTTCTTGTCCTTCGCGAAGTGCAAGTTGTCTGCTTCGTTCACCCAATTGCGTTTAGCCCAATTAGGTAAATCCTTTTTAGGGTCAAACTTTTCACCAGCAGCAACCTTACTCATTTCTTCACGGCTGGCACGTTTGTTACCCGAGAAGTTCATGTTAGCTAGACACCTGCCAATCGAACTCGTCTCACAGTTCTCAAGAGCCGAAGTAGCATTTGGCCCTTTACCGCCATCAACTTCAAAAGCCCAACCGGTAGCCTTCGGCAAGTCTGCTGCCTGGTCTGAAGCCGACAAATAAATGCGAGCCTCCACAACCCAAACACCCTTAGACCGATCACCTTCGGTTGAACGGTTGAACGTCATGATCCGTGCATCGCTGTGCTCAGGCAAAGCCCAAAAGCGACGCAACCGGTCTTCAACGGTTTCATAATCTTCCAAATTGAACTGAGCCATTATTTTTCCCCCAAAGCCAATAGAGCCTTGTAGACGCTGTCGTTCAACTTCATTTGAGTGTCCCAAGCATCAGCCATCAACTTCAACTGCGACTCCAACTGTGCGACACGAGCATCCAAAGCCTGAACATTATCAAACATGGCTGCCCTCGCAATCTTTTCAGTTACACGCAACTCATTCAGTTGCTTTTCGAACTCCGACATTATTTCCCTTTCTTAACAGTGAGAACAGGTTTGCCTGCCCTCAGACTTCTCTGAGCAACCACAAGGCGTTCCCCAGAAACTTCAACATAACCAAACTTAGCCGAACCCATCTGGTCAAGGGTAGCCGACTTGAAAGTGTTTAGTTCTTTCTCACACTCATCAAACTTCGCTTGAGCGTTAGCTAGCCCAACACCCAAGTCGCTCAACTCCACCCACTCGTCAGGATCCAACTCAGGGTTCAGAACGCGAACCGTTTCATACGTTGAAGCGGAACCATCCCAATCGGGTGCAACCTCGGTCAAAACGCTTTTGCGCCAATCCTGGATGCGACCAAACATGGCTTCAAACTCGTACTCGTCAAACTCGATGTCCCACTCACGCAAATCGGAACCAAAGAACAAGCCCACTAGTTTCCCTTTGCGCAAACCCATGACGAACATATACCAAAGCACCTGCGCCCGATAGTTCGGCGGCACCTCATCAAACGCACGACCCGTCTTGATTTCAAGAATGCCCTTAGAGCCGTCAGGGTAAGTTAGCAAACCGTCAGGGTTAGCTCGCGCCCACTCATAATCGTCATGAGCATAAGTACCGGCTTCATCAATACTGAACTGTGGGTTCTGCTCCAACCAAACCTGCTTCACAACAGGCTCCAGCAACTGCCCCAAACGCATCGGCAACGACTGTTTACGCTCATCCGAAATCTTGCCTGTCGCCTTAGCCCAAGCCGTGAACGCAGACTCCCACGGGTTCCAACCACAAATAGTCCCAGCTAACGTACCGGTCACCACACCTGGTTCGGATCGTAACTCGTGCCACTCCGCATCCGCAGGTGTAAAACTACCTAGAAACTTTGCCATCTAAATCGTTCCCTTTCTTTGAACTTACTTATACAGTAATGATTACCACCGACAAAGGGAACAACGTGAATAAAAAAGTTTTACATCTTTATGAAGATTTGATTAGAGAAGCCAGCGAGCAAACAATACCTTGCACCGGTAATGGTCATCTTTTTGATACTGACGAAAGCATCAACATTGAGTTGCGCAAATGGAACGAACCAATAGCTAAAGAACTGTGTTCAAAGTGTCCGCTTGTTTATGACTGCCTAACGTACGCTTTGGCTGCGAAAGAAACGCACGGCATTTGGGGTGGCACGACACCAATCGAACGTGAGCAAATACTAAGAAACCCCCAAAAGCCTGCGTAGTGGCTCTGGGGGTCTCGTTAGTTTTAGTCTAATCTTTTTTAGAAGCCTTAGAAGCTTGCTCCGCTGCTTCACGCAAAGTCTTATCAAACTCGGCATCCGAAACACCGTCTTTAACACCGAACGTGATTAGCAAAGCGGAAACCAAACCAATCAAAACCATCAACGCTCCGAAGAGTGCCGACGTAAAAAAGTCTAGGCCGATAGCCGAACCAGCCGACGGTGCTGACAAACCAACACCCAAACAGATGGCAACGATACGAAATAGACGGCGTCTAGTTTTAGGGTTCTTGAAAGTCATTTACCTAACCTCTTCTGAATGAACTCGTAAGCGTCAGCAAGTTTGCCCAAACCATAAGGGGCTTTAGGGCTGTTCGATAGAACAAAATGCAAGTGCGCACCAGCAGAGTATTTACCGGTGTTTCCAACCTTGCCAACCACGTCACCTTCTTTGACAACCGTGCCAACCGCCAAAGGCGACTGTTTATGCATATGTGCGTAACCCCAAAAGTTCTTGCGATCCGTGTGAATGGTCAAAACCCAACCCATGCCCTCAGACCACTCATTCAAAACAACCGTGCCGTTGTTTATAGCCTTCAACGGTGTGCCAGCAGGTGCAGCATAATCAGTTCCCAAATGACCAGGTGGCTTCGGGTGAGCAGGGTCAATAGCCCTGAACTTGCTTGTAATACGGAACTTATCCAAAGGGTGTCGCCACGCCATCATGCACCTAACGATTTCAAAATGATAGCTACTATCCCAGATGAAATAGCAGCCGAAAGAATACCTGTAACCCAAGCGGTCGACCAACGCGCTTTTTCAAGGTCGCGAACACGCAACTCCAAATCCGCATAGTTCTTTACCGTCGCTTTGATTTCAGCGATGTCCTGAACGATTTGGATGAGCAAGCCGGTGTTGGTAGGTCTAGGCTCAGACATAATTTTCTTTCTATCTGTGCGTAGATGTTACAAGTTTATCAGTTGCGTTTGTCAGTTATTTCAATACCGCATGGGCCACAAATAACTGTGTCGCACGGATCATTAACAATTTCAATGTTTTCGTTCGGGCAACCCTCTGTGTGACATACGGTAATCATTATCCTGATGCTGCTCCTGCGGTGATTTGCACAGCCAACCAGTTGACACCAACAGTTGACGAAGTAGTAGTTGTGTCACCCGTGTATAGATAGCAGACAAAACTTGCGGTGCTTGCAGATGCGGCACGGGCAACAACTTTTGATGAACCGCTAGGAATACCATTGACAGTCGTAAAAACTAAAGGTGCTTGCGTGAAACGACCAGCCGTAAAGTTCACAGTAGTGTTACCAGTAGAGGATGAGGATAAAGTAACTGAAACAGTTCCAGCCTGAACAGCGTAAGGCAAAGCCCTAAAAATAGTGCCATCATACATAGCCAACTGTTTATTTGCTTCATCATAGAAAGTCATGCCCGTAGCCAAAGCAGTACCAACCGCTGTCGTACCAGCAGCAATCGTGCTAAACGACATAACCGATTGTTCCATCAAATAATCGTTCACATCGGCAGCCGACAACTTAGTCAAAGCTTGAAAAGATTTGTAACTCATTAGCCCAAAATGTCCTTATCTAAAATGCCAAACTGTTCACTATCCAAAGTAAAAACCTGATTCTCAGCAGCTTGAAATTGAAAAGTAACGCTTGCACTATCAAGTGTAACTTCCCAAGCAACCCCTATCACACGACCCACACGCACAAATTGGTCACCCACGCTATTCGGCGTGAACTTAACCTGAACCAAAGTGTCTAGATCGACACCCAACAAAGTAGTCAACTCTGTGTCGGATAAGTTGTTGGTCACAACTGTCAACGAAGCAATACGCACCTGTGGGTTGTATGAAGCCCACAAGATTTCGTTAGCTACCTGCAAGGTGTCACCTGGTGTAGTAGTCAACAAACCGGTCACCCCGAACGAACGCACACCGTAAAGCGTTTGCGATTCTGTTGCTTCAGCGGTTTCAGTGGTGGTGCCTTCGGCGGTCACATAGTTGAACAACTGCTCCGAACCGTAAGCAACCTCAATACCGTTGAACGGCAAACCCGAACCGTCGTCAGCAAAAGTGAGTGGCGTAATGTTTGGATTGAAAACGTTAGCAACCAAAACCGAAGTGGCATTATTTGCTGTTGCTGTCGTGTACAGGAAGGCTGCGCTCGCCGTTGAGTATGGCCCTGAGTATGATCCGCCGTGCGTAGTTGAAACCAAGTTGTGTGCTGCCACACGGTAGTAATACGTTGATCCACCAACTGCTGTGGTGTCCGTGTAACTTGTAGCTACTGACGAAGTGTTGGCGACAATGTTTGTCCACGTGGAACCATCGGGGCTACGGTCAATTCGATACCCTGTTATTGCTGTGCCACCGTTATCGGTTGGGGCTGTCCAGGATATTAGAACTCCGCCAATGCCTTTAGATGGCACGATAGCGGTTGGTGCAATAGGTAGCGTGTAATAGTTTATTTTGAAAACAAGTGAAGAGCTAGAACGCGAAACGGCGTCATCGTCAAAGTTGCCTGTCGTACCAGCGTTGTCTTCATAAATGTTTCCCGACTTAGAGTCGTCAACATCCCAAGTAAAAGTTTGTGTGTTTCGTTTAGTGAAACCAACCTTGTAACCGGTATTTCCGAAAACAGGTTTAGGCGAAGTCAAACTTGCAGTTGTGGATGATGCATTCGTTCCAGACGTTGAACTGAGATTGAAAACATTTGAGTAGTAGCCACTGGATCCGTTGCTATTCCAAACGCCAAACTGTGTTGAAGCGGTGCTGGTATTTGAACCTTGAACATCAATACTCACCGAATAGATTAGACACGGTTGCGCTGCTGAACCCGTCTGTCCTGGTGCGTCGCGACCAGTGATTGTTGGGAAGGTAAAAGCGTTACCAATCTTGTATGGCGGATTGAAACCATTGAAGTTGTAACTGGTGCGTGAAGTATTACTGAAAGTCGCCATTACGCCGTCGCCCAACTAGAAGTGTAAGTGGTGGTGTCCGTATTTGATGGTTTGATAGTGCCATCAAAATAGTCACCCAAAGTATCAGACGGTTCGATAAGAACACCGTCAATGAATGCACCCACGTTTGGCGTTACACGGAAGGCGTGACTGTCCTGACCCGAAAGGTAAAGCAAACTAGCTCTTGTCCACGTCGTAGCAGGCACAGCAACCGCCGTTGAAGCCTCCACCGTATTCGCTGTGCCACCCAAACCTTCAAGCGTAACCGTGCCTGCACTCAAAGCGTAAACATACAAACTCAAAGCGTAAGTGGTATTTGCTTCACCATCAAAGGCGATGCTAACCGCGCTACCCGAAGTCACAGAACCGCTGGCGGATCCATAAGCAAACTGTGCGGTCGAACGAGTAACCGAACCAGACCAACTGTTAGTGTTTGTTTCAAAACCAGGATTGAGGCACAAGTTGTAACGGTACTCGGTAAAACGGCTCTCATAGAAACCGTCATAAATAGATTTGAAAGTTAGGTTGCCTGACCCGTCAACAAACAAACGCCCATGCTCGCTGGCTTCAACCTGCTGCAAATATGACAATGCATCCGTGCCGTCAACCGTGCCACCAACAACCTGCACCCCACCTGTTGAAATGTTGCGTTTAGCAACAGGCCAAGAAACGTCAGGCAAGTTCAAAACAGACGACACACGTGCAGACGATAACTCCTGCGTAACAACATAGTTAGCTAGAGAAACCTTGTTCAGTTTTGCCAACCCGTCAAACGCGGTGACCGTGGCAATAGAGTCGCCATTTAGGTCGTAGCTAAAGTTCCAATCTTCAATGCCGCCGTCAAACTTTTGAACATCGTTCACAAAGACTTGTAACCAGCCAGCCGGTTTGATTTGCGATTGGTAAGGTGATCCACTGTTATCGGCAGGGTCAAAGACGCGGTTACGGTTCTGCAAGGTAACTGTGCATTGCCCAGCGTCGTAAGTTTGAAATTGGTCAGACTTGCCGCGCCCAAAAGTGACGTTCATTACATATGCTGAAATGTCGTTGAAAATGTAGTTGCCGTTGCTGTCCTTATTGAAACCAAACAGAACCTTAGTGTTTACTGTCGCCAACCTGCACCCGACTGTCGCTCATACGCCTTCACAGCGTCAACAACGGCTTTACCTATAGCGGCCTTGTCGCCAACCCCAGCGTTCACAGTAATCTGGTACACGGCACCGCCTGTGCTGGCTGGGCGCATCATGGCGTCTAGTCGATCCAACGGAATAACCGCTTCCGCTTGTCCACCCTCACCCAAAAGAGAAAGTTGTCCACCAGGCGTTGCCGGAACAATGCCACCGCTGGCATACGCTGGGAGTTTGCCTTGAATGAAACGCAAAATGTAAGACAAGATTGGGTTTGAAGCGTTAAGCCCAGCGGTCACGCCCAGCAACGATTTCAAATCTGCTTGAGCGTTCTTTTGAGTTGAAGGTAAAACCGCAGTAGGCGCACCGGTCAAGATTTCAAAAATAGCCGACTTACCACTGATAATTCTCAACGCGTCACCAATTTGGGTGAAGGCTTGAGCAAGGCTTTTCATACCAGAGACAATCACATCACCTGTAATAGTTTTAATGAACTGACCAAAACCCGAACTAGCTATATCCAATGCACCCTGAGCAAAAACAGCAATACCAATAGCCACCTCTGAAATGGCTTCCTGGACATCCTTCGACATAAACCACTTACCCAAAGGCACAAGGATTTCGTCATAAAGTCGTTTACCAACATCCGCCAAATCACCGAACGCTTTAGATTTGAAAGCATCGTCAAAAAACGTTTTTATGCCATCAAAGTTGTTAGTAAACCAATCAGCAATGCTGTTCAAAGCAGGAATAAAAACCTTACCAATGGTTTCTTTCAACTCATCAAAAATAACTGCCAGACGCTGGTACGGATCATTCTTTGCAGCCGTTTCAGCAGACCCAGCAAAAGCCTTCTCAAGTTCATCAAACGGGCGTTTAGTGTCTTTTACCTTGATGCCGAGTTTGCTTAGAGCAGTTGTGGATCCGTTATATGCCTTACCCAACGCAATTGAAACCGCTGTCAAATCCTTACCGGTCGCAGCACTGATGTCTAAAGCCAAAGTGGTTAGCCTGGTTGCATCCTTCACAGAACGAGTCGACCGGATTAGTGAAGCATACGCTGGTCGAATCTTGTCGTCGGCAACGCTGGAAACTAAACTCATTTTTGTTATTTGGTCTTCAACTGAAGCCGTAACCGCATCCGAAGCCTGCACAGTATTCTTCAACTGATTAGCTAGCAACGCCTGAGACTTTTGGTCTTCAACGGCAGCCTTAGTCAAATCGTTTATACCCTTGACTAACGCCCCAACACCAAGCGACAAACCTGCTGCACCTAAAATACCTTTTATAGCACCACCGAACTTGCCAAACGCCATCTGTGCCTGTTTTAGACCCTTGTCGTTGAACATGGTCGTAATAGGCAGATTAAGTCCACCAGCCATTAGATACCTTTCACGTTTACCATTTTGGCAAACTTACTCAAAGTCGCATCAACCTTTGCTTTCGCTTCAGGCAACATTCTCACCGCAGCAGGCCAAGCGATAGCCGTCTTGTCACGTTGCATACGGCTCGCCATTTTCTCTATCATCACGCGACCCTGCCCATTGACCTTGTGTCGACGCATACCGCCCTTGTACGGGTACTCCTTAGTGTAACCAGAGCCCTTATACCCTGCGTCAATGTAACGGTTGCTAGAGCCTGCAGTAGCTACCATCGTCACCGCTGGGGATTGCACACGCACCCGAACCAAAGAAGTGACTTTTGAATAACCCGAAGTTTTAGTTCGGAACTGAATGGCAACCTCACCTGGTTTGTGTGACTTGCCTTTACGGTCAAGTGAGTTGTACCAATTCAAACGACCGGTCTGTAAACCACTGATTGGGGTCACCGCTTCAATAGCAGAACGCACCGCACGTTGAATAGGTTTGGCTGGTTCTTTAGCCTCACGTAAAAGTTGCCGACGCAACGCTGGATCCAACGCCTTTAGTCGACGTTGCATTTCGCGAACGTTAGTAACAGAAACCGAAGTTGCACCAACACCACGCCCCGAAAGAGAACCAGTGAATTTGGGTATCTGAAACTTGAACACTCTACTATTCTATCTTTTGAAAAATGTGGCTTAAGGTGCTTCACAATCTGCCTGTATTGTGGCAAACTCGGTATAAGCAGAAGAAAGGGAAATCAAATGCTTACAAACACCGACTCAAGCCTTGATGGGCTTGTCACAGTAAACGAATCACCCGAAGCGTCACAAGACGCTTACAAGGCTCTAGTAGCCGGCATAGCTGAAAATCTTGTCAAAGGTGAACAAGCAATCTACGAAAAAGCACTATGGGAACTACCACTAGACATCAATCTGATTGACCACCTAGGTGAAATCCCAGAATACGAAGCAGCACTAGTTCTAATCGAACAGAACATCATCCCAACAAACAACTTCTATTTCCAATCATTAGTTGTTCGTTTGGCTTTCAACGCAATCGAAGACCAGACCGAGTTCGCATGGATTTGCGAAAACTCACGCTTCACCCCAGAGCAAGTGCAAGAACTCATAGATGTCGCCTGCAACACAGTTCTATGGAACAGCAACTTCGCACTTGAATCAATGACTCAACGACAGCAAGAAAAATACATTTGGGTTGAACAGGTTTACTCGCAAGTGCCTAACGCATTGCGAAACTACTATGGCAACCAAGCCTGTGGTCGCTGTGGTTGCACAGGTGAACACAAAACAAAATAGTCACACGCAAAAGAAGAACCCCACCTAAGCAGTGGGGTTTTTTCTTTGACTTGCAGCAACAGCATAACGATGCAAAGTCCACAACATTCGTGGATCCTCCTGCATCAGAACGCTTGGTGGAATGTGGTACTGATAAGCAAGCGAAGCAATAAACCAGTGAGCCGACTCGTCACCGAGCCCCACTATTTTGGGTCGGAGTCACCCAACTCAACAAGGTCAACCAACGGCAACCAGGTTTCAAAATCAAGGTCAGTGGCATTAGTTCGTTTTTCAAAATGCCAAGCCATGAACAATAAATCGGTAGCCCTGAAACCCTTAGTCAAAGTAGCTACGCTCTTATCGAAACGTGACTCCCAAGCGACTATTTCCGCAGCACCACAAACGACCTGCTTATCAGTGCCATCTAAGAACAGTATGCGTAGAAAGACTTTCATGGTTATGCAGTGGCTCTGGTGACCGTGCCGTTAGTTGGCCAAGTGACCGACAAGGTGGCAAGGTCGCCCACGCTTGACGCGAACGGTTGATAAGAATTGCAGAGCACCTCGAAGGTGTAAGAGGGGTTTGCCGTACCAACCGCAGAGCTAGTTGGGGTGATAACAACGGTTCCGATGGTGTTGAACAATGGGTAAAGAGTTGCGTCAACCGATCCAGCAGCGAAGTCCTGGTCGAAGTTCAAAGTAAGCGAACCGGTCTTTAGGCCACCCACACGGCTTCGCCAAGTAGTACCAAAAGTTGTGGTTTCAACTTCGTCACTTGAAAGCGACAAATCTACGCTAGTCAACGAAGTACTTAGGTTAGTGCCGTTGAGCGTAATCTTGTAATCTGTGGCAACGAACTTAGCCATCATTACTCCTTGTTAGTTTGATTTGACAGCGACATCAAATTCCGCAGCCAAATAATTGTTTTCACCTATAACGATGCTCCCGTAGTTTCGCATCGCAGTCACCGTACAGTCATATGCTGAACCGTTTAGTGTTCTGTCTAATTCTAACGCTTGCCGAATACTCTTCGCACCCGACGTATCGCAGAATTGGTCAAGCAAAGCCTGTCCCGAACGTTCACTAACCTGCCCCACAACAATCGTCACCACAAACGAATACTCCGACAAGCCGTTAGCGTAAGCCTTGTGGTAGTCAATGGTCGAAGGCTGTATCAGAGCATAAGGGGGGTTGATTGTTGGGGCAACAAAACCTGAGCCAGCGTAACGCAAACCATCAATCGTTCCGAGGTTCTTAGCTAGCCCCTCACGGATAGTTGACAACGTCATGCGTAGAACCTAGTCAAACGGTAAGGCTCCACGAGTTGCGCCACGTCAGGATCCAACTTTGTACCGACGCGAATGAAGCCTAAGTCGGGTGCCGAAATAACACCCATAGGGGAGTCGTTACGTTTGAACAACCGGCTAGCCTGGATTATTGTGGCGTACTTGATGGGGCGCGGCACACTAGCCCAACCCCAAACACCCGTCACTTCGACAATGGCGCGGTCGTCAACGATTGGGAACGTGGTGTAAATGCCACTCACCGCAGTGAGCCTCAAAGCAGTGATCGGCCAAGCAATACCATCCTGCCTACTGTTCAACGGTTCGGTTTGATAGCTAGTTACTGTCACGTCATAAACACCGTCGGCGTGTGACGAATACTTTACTTGACTAACCGATTGCGCATCGTCAATGTAAACGAACTGTGAGTCGGTGGGTACAAAGTAGCGTGTAGCCGTTCCGCTGGAAAGAAACGAACGGTTAGCGTAACCCGTAATCAGGTCGCTTGCTGCCTCAATAGCGTTCTCCAAAATAGCGTCATCAATACCATCAACGATGCGTAATGAAGCTTTAAGGTCGGCTAAAGTGCAGTATGAATTAGTTACAGCCACAACAACTCCTCTAGACCTATTTTACTCTGCCCTGAATACGCCCTTTAATGTCCGTACTAGAAACGCCTTGAGTATAAGGTAAGTAGCATAACCCAATCCCACGTTCATCCAACCAATCCTGTGTGAAACCCATTTGAGTGTAGTAGTCGCGCCTCGCCCAATCCGATCCGATAACCACCAGGTCAGGCTTAGCTAGTTCAATACTTATTTTGCTGTCTGCCCCACCGAGATTGGGTATTACCGCGGTGACGTATTTGCATGACAGTAAAACCTTTTCTCGTTCCGCATACGTCATCACCGGTGGTTTGCCCTTGTACGCTTCAATGAAGTCGTCAGTATTCAAAGCGACAACTACTTCACCTAGTGCTGCGCAACGCTCTAGGAAGGCCACATGACCGCTGTGGAACAAGTCAAAGGTTCCGCCCGTGTAAACTAATCCCACCTGTTAGCCCTGCGACTTTCCAAAGTCCAGCCCCACGACCGGTCATCAGTGTCCTGCTTGGCGTTGTATAAACGCTGGTTGCGAGCGAAACTCAAACTGTTGAACTCATGCTTGATACTTGCCGAGTTGTCGTGATGAACCACCGCATTGATTTTGCGCACTGGAACGTTAGCTAGACGCACACGGCGTTCCAAATCGTTGTCGTCAAAATACAAAGGATAGAAACGCTCGTCGTACAAACCAACCTTGTCAATCATGCCTTCACCGAAAACAGGACAAGACCATTCAGGGTTGCAGATTAGAAAGTTCAAAGCGTCAGGGTCAACTTCTTTTTCCACAACGGCGAGCGCACCAGGTTCAAACCATGCGTCATCATTCACCAAAACCCAATAGGGCGCGTAAGGCGTTGACTTCACAATCAGGTTCCACGCCCCAACCAAACCCAACCCGAACGGTATAGGCAGCACCCACACGTTAGAAACAAACGGATTGGCTGGTGGCTGGTAAGCACCCTTTCCGCTGTTGTCCACCACAACCAAATGCTCAACAGGGTAATCAATGCTGTTCACTAACCGATCCGCCAAATCAAACCGGCTGTAAGTAGCGAACCCGACTACCGGAATCATGCGTTCTTCTTCAGGAACGGCAACCACTTTTCTTGCCACACCGTTTCAACATCAAACTGTCTAGCGAACAGTATCGACGCACCCGAACGCCCCTTGCCAGCCTTGTACGCTTCTTCAAGGGCTGTAAGAATGCTTGTGACCTGTGGTACTTGCCAAAACGCGTTCTGCCCTGCATCCCAAGTCAACTGCCCGTCAACAACCCAGCAATCTTCCGACAACAAATCAGGGGTGGCAGCCCAATTAGAACCAATCACCCTCGTGCCACAAGCCTGCGCTTCCACCGTCGGAATACCAAAGCCTTCACCGTAACCAGCAGCCAACAACACATCCATAGCCGTATAAAGCCCAGCCAAATCCTTCTGCCCAATACCGTACTTATAGTCGATTGGGTTTGGGAATGTCACCGCTTCCGACTTGATACCCAAACTAGCTAGCAACGGCATCAAGTTCCAACCGCCCTGAGTGCCGATTGGATCGGTGTGCAAATACAACATTGAGTCAGGGTACTTCTGATGAAACAAACTAAACGCCAACAAGTTCTCACTAAACGCTTTACGGTGAACCAAACCCGAAGCCTTATTAGCTGCAACCATACCCACAACAAAACGATCTTTGGTTTGTAAAAAGTCTGAACCCTTATGAACACCAATCATTTCAGTAGGCTGAAACACAGCCGTATCAATGCCATGCGGAATGTAAGTATTTTTGATGCCCTTAGCATCCATCTGCCGTTGACCATGAGGTGACATCGAAATAGGTTTCACATTCGGTTTCCGCAAAAACTGTTCAACCAAAGGTGGCATAGTCACATGGTCAAGCGGAGTCCAAGAAGCCACAGGCATTTCATCAAACACTTTAGCTTTCAAAACCCAAACATCATAAAGCGTGATCAGCAAGTGCTTCTCTTTAGGGAACTGATTGGTGAAGTGTTTATGATGCACACCAACAACATCGTTACTATACAAATCCATGCCACGAGCATAATGAGGCACAGAACCCGATGGTGACTCGTAAACCCCAACAACACCCTCAAGTCCATAGTTAGACAAAGCAGCCACATTGAAGCCGTCACGCTTCAACCGATCAATCAAATGTTTTGCTTGCTCGCCATAACCTGTCGGTTGACCTGGTGAGTTAGACCATACGCTGATAGCCATGATGTTCCCTTTCGTAGTAACCTAATACTACAAGAAAACCCCTGCGTTGCGGAAACAACCAGGGGCATGACCGAATGAATAGGATTCGATATGGAACAGTCTAAGACTTGCTCACGATGCAAGCAACTTCAACCCACCACAAACTTTGGTAAGCACTCCAAAACAGGTGACGGCTTATACAGTCAATGTCAACCCTGTCGCAGACAGGCACGAGCCGAATACCGCAAACGCTGTGCAAACAAAATCAAACTAGAACAAAAAGACAATTACGAACGGAATAAAGAGAAACGCATTGCATATGCAAGTGCATGGAAAAAGAACAATCCTGAATTGCATAAAAAATACTCAGCAATTTCAAAGCGCAGAAACCACATCAAAATAGCTGCCGATAGCAGACGCAGAACAGCCAAACGCAAAGCAAATGGTATTTATCAAATAAGCAAAAAAGAATTATTGCGTTTATCAAAAACTCCATGCTTCTACTGTGGCTCAAAACAAAACCTGACTGTTGACCATGTAATAGCCATAGCCCGTGGTGGCACAGACTCCATAGGTAACCTAGTATCCGCTTGTAAGAAATGCAATTCAAGCAAACAGCATTACACCATTACCGAATGGCAAAAAAGGCAAAAGAATACCCCGTGAACTCTACGCAATTCACGGGGTATTCGGCTTGGTTTACAAGCGTGTGCTAGTTATTAGCTAGCCCCACCCTTGAAAAAACCTATGTGTGATGCGTGGGTTAGACCACCATCAACACGAATGATGCCACGATAGGTAACAACATCGGTGTTGAAAGCGTAGTCTGCGCTCTGGTCAATACGAACGCCACCAGCTACACGAGCCTTGAACGATGGTAGGTGACCGAACAATACGCTCTTTGCACCAACCGCAGTCGCAGGAACGGCAGGATTCTCAAATACTGAGTAACCAAGCAGCTGTGCTGGCTGTCCGTTCACAGCGTTGTCAAGCCAGATGTAGTGACCTGACGAGTCCTTGAGCTTACGAGCAGCAGCGATACCGGTCTTGCTCATCTGGAAACCAAGACCAGGTAGAACACGAGCGCCATCAGCGATACCGTAAACAAGGTCAATAAGGTTTTCGTAGGTGAACACACCAGCAACACCAGTTCCACCAGTAACAACAGAACCAGCAGCAGCAACCAACTTGTTAGTTAGTACGGTGTTGGTCTGAATACCTAGTGAAGTACCAAGTTCCTGTGCAATGTAACCAGTAATGTCGAATCCTGCATCAGCAACAAGTTCCGATGCGATAGCGACAAGGGCTGCATACTTTTCAGCACCAAGAGTGATGCTTGAGAAAGTTGGGTTTGACTCGGTGATCGCTGAACCAGCAGCAACCGAACCAGCAGAGCTGAGAGCGGTAGCGGTTGGGATTACAAGCGACTCACCAGATGCGGTGTTAAATACTTCAGAAGTCTGAAGCATCGGGCCAACAAGCTGTGCAATCTGGAACACCTGGTTGTAGAACGAAGTGCCAACTGTGTTGCTTGATGGAACAAGTGCTGCACGGGTTTCACGAGCGAACTCGTGACCACGAACTTCACCCATTGCAATCTTGCGAAGTAGGTCTGCATCGTTGTCAACACGAACTTCTGGCTGTGCGAATGATGAACCTGCTTCTCTTGCACGAGCTTCACGCTCGGCTACTTTCTGTGCGGTTGCGATTGCTTCGTCACGAGCCTCAATGTCGGCTTCCATGCGAGCAATCTTTTGTGTGTCTTCGGCAGTAAGTCCACGCTTCTCTGCTTCAGCGGTGTCGATAACTTCACGCATCTGAGCAATAAGGTTGGCACGTACTTCTGCCTGAGTCTTGATGAACTCTGACATAGGTGTCTCCTAAATAGATTGTTGGGGATTGAACTGCCGAGCCCACTCAGAACAGTTGATAGGTCGCGCCCACGCTGAACCTTCTAAAAGTCTAACTGACGGAAAGTAATTCGTTACATTTCAAAAACAGGGTCAATTTTGAAACGGCAAAAAGAAACCCCACACGGGAAAGGGATAAACCGTGTGGGGTAAAGAAAACGACTCAACGTATTTCTTTAGCAGTCACAACCCTAACTACTCTGGCAGGGCTGACTGACTTCTTAATCTCATCAATCAATTCTTTTACAATACCCGACTCAGTGTCACTGGCTACTTCCTGGATAACAGCAATAGCAACAGCAGCCTGCTCCGAAGTGAACACTAAACCGCTTTCTGCAAAAGAAACAGTTTGGCTTTAGCTAAGGCAAGGTCGCCAACAGGTTCTTCCGGAACAACTTCCGCTGGGGTGCCACTCAACTTGTCAACAACCTCACGCAACAAGTTAGCCTGATCGGCGTCTAAATTTTCACCCGACTCCAACTTCGCTAAAGAGTCCGCCAAAGCTTCTGCGCTTATAGAACGTACTTGGAGCGAACCGGCTGTCGACTCGTACGCTGGAAAGCTAACAATGCTTGTTTCAAACAAGCGAACATCTTGCAGGGTGCGTTGCGATCCGTCGTTAGACCACGAGTCTTTGATTACGTTGAAACCAAAACTCATTGAGTCAATTACTTTTGAACGGATAAGTTCGGCAGTATCGCGCCCACGGTTTGTGTTAGCTAGTTGCGCTTCAACTTTCAAACCAAGTTCATCTTCGCTTAGACGCAATGATCCACCACGCAAAGAAGCCAACGGTTCGCCAGCGTCATGGTTCCACAACAGTTTGATTTCGCTTCTTGACTGCAACGAACGTTTGAACGCACCAGGTGCAATGACTTCAATGAAAGGCAACGGGTGTGAAGGTTCGTTGAACCGTGCAGCGTAACCCGTGAACATCATGCCGTCGCCTTCTTCGCGAACTTCGATGTCACTGAAAGTGTAGGTGCGGTGTTCCGCCCCACCCAAGTTGCGCATTTCAGGTGTGCCACCCTCAACGCGAGCTATCAACGCGTAAGCAACCGGTAGCCACTTAGATCTGTTCTCAGTCATAAATACTCCTGCATCTAGTTTATTGCTTTCCACGTCACGTTCATTTCCGTTGTCTTCATTTACGGTTGGCAGGCTGGCTGGCGACTTTGCGTTGATGCCAAGCGAACGATAGGCGCGTAACGCGTCAGGGTTGTTTTCGATAGCTACGACTACTTCATAGTTTTCAAGTAACCGTTTAGCGGTTTCCCTTTTATAGTCGACACTGTCGGCGGTAGAACCAGGGTTCATGATTAGACGGCTGTACCGTACGTCAGCGTCTGCAAGGTCTTGCACGGTGTTCGCCCTGTCACTTTCGGGGCGACCGGTAACCATGAACAGTAACCCTTCAAGACTTTCAACGTAATCCCAGACTTTATTGTTGCGGTTCGATCCGTTCAGCATTGTCCCGTCAATGTCGCAAATGATTATCTTGTCGCCAGCGGCGCGGTTCTCAGCAAAAGTATTAGACCATGTTTGTCCTGCGTCGCCACCCCAAGCATCCCAAGCCACACGACCAGGTGACGGGTAGCCGTCTTCACCGCTACTAAAACCGGTTGCTTGCTTGTCAACCTCGTGCCGTGCAAAGTATGAACGCATACGGGCGATAGTCACATCGGACACTGGTTCGCCGTTAGCTAGTTGGCTTGCCCTGCGTCGACCAACATCTGTGAAGCCTGAGCCAGCCTTACCTTCAGCGATCCACTCTAAAGCGCGCTTGGCTGCGTTGCGAACACCTGCTGGCGGAGTGTAGGTGGCGCGGTTCTCAGAATCGTCTTTACCTAACTCACCCATGTATTCTTCGTCTTCACTCAAACTAATAGCTAGAGCGTTATCAATGGCATCCTGTTTAGTCTTTTGGCAAGCGACAAGTTCACCATCGGCTTTTACAACTGCCCAACCAGCACAGTCAGGGTTTTTGTTTGAAATGTAGTAAGGCATTAAGCAATCCTTATCGCTGTAATAATTGTTGCGGTGTTGGTGGCGTTTGTTGAGTTGTCACCAGGTGTAGCCTTTATGACAGACGAAGCCAGTGTTGAATATGCAGCAACGCGCACTGTTGTTGTTGAAGCAAGGGTGACTATTGCCTGCAAACTTTGTCTTACATAACCAAGCGTAGATGCACCCATTGCAGGTACGGATGCTTCACCCGAAGCGTAAACAGTAGTGCTGCTGTTATCGATACGAGTAGTTACACGCATAGCGTTGTTAGCAGTGGAAGAAACTGTAATACCACCCATGACAAGCCATGTACCTGCTGTCAAAGAAACTGTAGGGCCAGCATAAAGTGTGTTAGCAGTAGTCATTGTGACATCGGCTGTGAGAGCCGTTTGCGAAGTAGTTATTGTTGGTTGAACAGTTACCGCACCGCTTGAACCATTTACGGTTGTTACTCCGCCATTATTGAAAGTAAATGTGCCAGCGGTTTCGGCAATCGTCACACCTGTACCTGAAACAAAATTGAGTGTCTTGCCAGCCGATCCATCGAAGGTGTACTTGTTTGTGCCTTCGGTAGTACCACTGTCGCCAGTGATAATAAAGGTATTTGGGGTGTTTGCAGTTACTGTTGCCGAGTTGCCCAAAGAAATACTTGAGCCGTTTACAGTAACAGAAGAGTTTACTAGTTTGGCGTTTTGAATTGAGCCAGCCAGCATGGTGTTTGTTACTGTGCCTGTGTCGGAAGTTTTTACAAAACCGGTTGCGTCGAAACCAAGTTGAGCAGCACTAGAAGTACCAGAGTTTGTTATGGGGCTAGCTACGGTGACGACACCTGAAGCACCTTGTGAACCGGTAGCACCAGTGTCGCCTTTTGGGATTGTGAAGTTTAGAACCGCTGCCGTGGATGTGCCAGAGTTATTTACCGAAGCGGAAGTGCCTGCAGCACCCGTAGTCGTCGTACCAACAGCGATCGTTGCGTTTGTGCCGTTTGTGCCATCCGCACCAGCAACACCCTGAATACCCTGAATGCCCTGAATACCCTGTGCGCCTGTTGCGCCTGTCGCACCCGTTGCACCAGTGTCGCCCTTGTCACCTTTAGCACCAACCGCACCATCTAGGTTTACTTCCCATGAAGAATATGTGCCAGAGCCAGTGGAATTATTTAGAGCAACCGATAGAGCACCTGTTGATTGGTTATAGGACACAACCTCACCGTGCATATGCGCCGTGCCATTAGCTGCAATGATTACGGTTTGTGCTGTTGAATAATCCAAACCCAAATCAGCGGTGGTAAGGTTGACCGTTCCCGAATTGGCAATAGTTAGAGTCGTAGTTGAAGTGGTGTGGTATTTATCACCAGCGGCACCTGTAGCACCTGTATCGCCTGTGTCACCCTTGTCGCCTTTTTCACCTTGTATGCCTTGAATACCTTGCTCGCCTTGTATTCCCTGAATACCTTGAGGCCCTTGCTCACCCTGAATACCTTGAGCACCGGTAGCACCCTGTGGCCCACTTTGTGGTGCAACAAACTTGTAAAGACTTGTGGCTTCATCCCAAGCCAAAACATAACCGTTGGCGCGATCCGTGACGCTGACATCGTGGAGTTCCCCGAGTTCAAAACCGTTTTGGATGTGAATATAGACACTTCCGTTGTTGGCATTTGAGCGAGTAACGACACCTAAATAAACCATGTGGTAAGGCGCAACGGGTTTGGTAGTTGTCCAAGCCCCAGCGGTTGTTGGTGAAAGATAAAGTATCGATCCAACAGTTAACCCGTTAGTGTTCAAACCCAAAAGGTAACCCGAAGTAGCTACATAGCCATCCTCACCATTTGGGATGTCAGCATAAATAAAACCCATAGTTCGCGCCGATGTAAGGTCGCCTGTCGCTATTGCTTTAGTGACTTGAACGTGGTCGCCGTTAGCACCCGAAGTATAAACAACAGTGCCTTTAGTAAGCGTGGCACCGGTAGCGTTTCGAACCACCGACAGCATTGGGGCGTTCACTTCATAACTAGAACCTTGTGGCCCTGAAACCGCAGTGGCTATAACCGCTGAACTTTCGGTCACGTCAACGTTCACAAAAGTTTCGGTTACAACCAGGTTTGCCAAAGTTTCTGTGACGTTTAGATTGACAACAGATTCTGTGACATCAACATTCACAATTGATTCTGTGACAGCAACGTTAGCTAGTGTTTCATCCACGGAAACCGTGGTATTTGATTCTGTAACTTGAATAACAGAGTCAGACATTATCTGGTCACTTCAGGCGTTACAGTGAAGGTGCCTTCGACTAGACGGTCGGTTTCACCGCCACTGTTCAGTTCTAGGTCGTAAACGTATTGTCCAGCTGCTACCCCAGCACTTTGAGTATTGGTGATTGTGATAGCGATGGTTCCAGCCGTTCCACCAAGAGCAATGCCCGAAGCAGATGTCAAAGAGATAACGGCATCTTCGTCGTAACTTGAACGCACCTGCATGGCAGCGGTATAGCCTGTCAGGTTTACTGCCGTGCCACCAATTGAGTAAGTGAATGTTCTTTTATAGGTGGTGCCCTGCGGACAGACAATGTTGTAAACACCAGGTTGAATCATTAGTTCACTCCATAAACACTTTGAGGGTTATTCGGATCCACCTGTGCAACCGGCTGCAACTGTGTAGTTGGCAAACCGGTGTGAGCGACAGCAGGCAAACCAAGTGCTGCCAAAACTCCTGCTGGGTCAAAGCCTGCGTTGATAAGTTTCTGCGCCATGCCAATCTTCATTTCGTCGGCGGTCAGCGAAGCAGCAGTCAAGTCGATGTTAGCTAGTGGTACACGGTGTGCGTTGCCACCTTCAACGGCTGGCAAGTCCTCAAACGCTAACGCTTGGTTGACGCTGAAGATACCGGCTTGGGTGAGGATGCTGTACGCGGTAGCACGGCTCTGTAGATCGCCACGTAACAAAGCGTTGAAGTTGAATTTGATGAACGCGGTGTCGGTTTGGATGAGGCGACTATAAGCCCATTCAATCTTTTCAAGTATTGGTCGAAGCGTGTGGCTAATGAACTGCAAACCGTTCTGTTCGACACTGCTGTAAGTGTTGGTTCCTGGAACGCCCAACATATGCAAAGGGATGTTGAACGCCCGAGCTATTTCTTCAACAACGAAACGGCGCGACTCTAGTACCTGCGACTTCTCAGGGTCAAGGCTCAAGTTCTTAGCTACCGCACCGCCAGTCAAAATACCTGCTTTGTGTGCTTTACGGAAACCGCGGTGACGGTTATTGAAACCATCAATCAAATCTTTTGCTTGACTATTGGTCATGCTTGGTGGGGCTTCGATGATGACGTCGGCTGACAAACCGTTACTGAAGAACCTGCCAGCGAACGCCTGCAACGCGAAAGCGATACCAAGCGACTCTTTCAACTTGTCTACACGGCTCAAACCAACCAACGAACCAGGCATAGCCAAATCAACGATGTGAACAATCTCGTCGCTAGTCAAAGGTTGCTTCTCGCCTTCAACTTTGAAAATCTTTCTGCCGATAGCCGAACGTGTAACTTCCACAGTGTTCGGATCCAACACGACAAGGTTTACTATTTCGCCATTGTTATCGCGAAAGACGCGTGTATAAGAATTACCAAACACCAGCAACGAAGTAACCAACTGGCCATAGTGCGCTTGCCGAGTCATGTCCACGTCTGGTTGGTCGATCCACACCGGCTTTGGTCGGAACGGTCTGCGCTCGCCGTCAAAGCGGATGAACGCGTCAACAGGCAAAGTAGAAATGGTGTCGCTGATTAGGCTTACCGCTGAAAAGAACGCGGTGATGTTGAACGCTGAGTCGCCGTTTACCAGCACACCCGATTCCGTCATGGTTTGTAGGTCGCCACCGCTACCCCAAACGGTTTGAAAACTTATTGCACGGTTTTCAGACTTAAACATTATTTGCTTCTCTCAAGTTCAAAGCCCACATAGAAAAGGGCTGCACCGAAAGCTAAAAGACCTGCAGGCACATAAAAAAGAGTAATCCCAATGGCAGCAACCACAAGACCAGCAATTTGAAAAACAGTCGCAAGCATCGAACCTCACATAATGAACTGTGGAACAACCACTTGTTCAATCCTACCAATGGCACGGTCATAGGCAATTATGGCTGCGACCGCAGCGTCAATGCGTTTATTGCTGTTTCGGTTTTCTTTCACAATGCGTACACCAAGATTGTCTTTTTTTACCGTGGCGTTATCCAGGTGTCTAGCTAGTAACGGATCGCCGTCGTGGGTTACACGTTTTTCAACTACCGCGTCATAAAACTTTGCACACGCAGTGACCATGCGTCGCGCCGAAGTAGAAGGGTATTCAACGATTGGTACACCGGCATCCTGCAAAACTTCCATGCTGCGTTGCCAACGGAACGGGTCGCAAACAACCTCACGTACCTTGTACCTGCCACAGAAATCTTGTATAGCGTATTCGGCGTCTTGAATGTTTACACGCCAACTGTCGTCAGCGTCGGCTGGTTTCTCCCAAGCCTTAATCAAAGTGAGGTGTGGGGTTTGCCCTTCTTCGGGAATAGTACAAGCGACGATAACGGTTGAGTCGCCACTGAAGGAGCCGTCAAAACCAAGAATGTACTCGGCGTCAGGGTCAAGCCCCACAGGGTCTGTACAGAGCCCCCAGACACCGTTAGGCAACCATGCGACCGCAGACGACACCCACTGGTTCAAACGTTTAGTTCGGAACTCGTTCTCAGGGGTGCGTCGAACCGCCGACTCAAAATCTTCACGCGAAACAATATCGTCAAAACCAGGATTGGCTTTACGCCACTGCTCAGGGTCACGATGGTCGCCGTCAGGGTCTGCTTCCCACCAAGCCATAAAAAAGGTTGGATCCACGACTTCACCCGTAGCTACACGCTTGCCGTATTGATACAACTGATAAGCAATGCTTTCAGAGCCGGTGCTGTCAGTTTTCACACCAGCGGTTGTGATAGCAACCAACTGTGCAATCTTGCCTCGGTTACCCATAGCCAAAGAAAACACATCAAAGATTTGGCGCGACTGATGAGCGTGTAACTCATCCATAATCACACGGCTAGGGTTCAAACCTTCTTTGGAATACGCTTCCGCAGAAACCACACGCATAACCGAATTAGTATCAGGCACATAAATGCTGTCTTTATACAGTTGCACCATAGAAAGAAGTTCGGGTTGCGACTCAATCATGCGTTTGGCTTCACCGAAAACAATGCGAGCCTGTTCTTTTTCGGCGGCCACCACAATCACTTCCCCACCCTGAATACCCTCAGCGATTAGCGAATACAAACCGATAGCAGCAGACGACAACGCCGACTTGCCCGACTTGCGTGGCATCCCAATCAGAGCAGTCTGTGCAACTAAACCGCCGTTCTCGTCACGAGCGAAAATGTGGTTCAACAACTCCTTCTGCCATTCACGCATAACCAACGGGTCACCCATTTTGCCTGCGATGCCGTCTTTACCAATCGAACCAAAGATTTCAGCAAACGACGCAGCTCGCCAACCATCACCGTTAGCTATTGCTTCCGGCGACACAGGCGTAACCCACTTAGGTGGCCAACTACTTGTTTGGGTTTTGTTTGGCAAGAAGCTCCTCTAGTTTCGTTTGCTTTTTCACTTCGGCAATACCTAACCGCATACGGTCGGTGGGGCTGAAGCCCAGCATGGAAAGGTTACTAATAATCATCTTGTCAAGTTCACGCAGTGATCGGCGCAACTTCACATCATCGCTACCCATAACTTTCACACGCAAGTTCCAACGCTCATCAACCATTTCCGCGGTCATCAAAACAAGTTCGACATCGGTGTTCGGGCTAATCCAACTATTACCCATGCCCCAAATCCGATCCCACAACTCTTTGCCGTATTTCAGCAAAGGGCGCGACGGTTCAGGAATACCCACCGCAGCAGGTAGCAGAATCAAATCGGTTTCTTTAGGCAAAGCCCTTTTACCAGGATTGCCTTGTAAACGTTTTAGTTCAGTTGGTTTTGGCGGTCTGCCCATTTGAGCCATTAGCTATTTCCCTTTGCTTCAATGCTCTTAAGTATTGGTTGTGGTGTTTCTTACAGAAACCTCTAGCACGGTATTCTCTTTCACAATTATCCACATGGCAATACCGGTCTTTAGGTCTGAAATCGTTTACCCCAACAAAAGGCAAAGCAATCTCCAGCAGGGGCGTGTAATCCAAACTCATACGCTTCGCAACGATGCCGTTCTCTTTACGCCACCGTGTGTACTTGATGTGGTGACCGTCACAAAGCGACAGTGACCGTACAGGTCGATGGCAGTGAGGCACGTTACAAATAGTCAAACGCTTTTCACCACGTGGCATTCTTTTAGCGTACTTAGCTAGTTCTTCACCTGTGATGTCGTTTCGCAAATGGAACAACGGTTTAGGTCGCAAACCCTTAGCACGGGCAACGCGAATGCTTGTCGTGATGTGTTCACGGTTTATGCACTCGGGGTTGTTACACAAACGGTAACCGTAATGAATGTGCTTACCGTTCTTGTCAACAGGCAGGAAGGTGTACATATTCATTTCACCGCGATGTATTCTGCATTCACTCATTTCGAATCCTTGTAAATCATTATGTTCCACTTTTTGATTGGTATAGCAGGCAAGCCGTCAATCGTCACGTGCGTTTCGGTAGCAGCCGTTATGTAACCATTGATTACGGTTTGACCATAAACAAGTTTCAACCATCCACCGATTTTGAAAGTAGGCAATTTAGATCAACCTAATCTGCGCTCTCAAAATCATGTGGTTGACCGGTAGCAGCGTTTATTGGGATAGTGCCTGTCGCCTGCTGGTAGCGACGGCAAATAACATCAACGTACCGAGGCTCTAACTCGATTGTGTAACAAACGCGACCCTTAGACTCTGCAGCCAACAAGGTTGCACCCGATCCGCCAAACGGTTCAAGAACGATGTCACCAGGTTTTGACGAATTCTCAATTGCGCGAGCCATCAACTCAACCGGTTTCATGGTTGGGTGTTCTTCGCTTCGACGAGGGCGCGGTATTTCCCAAACATCGTCTAGATCGCGACGGTTTTGAAAAGACGACTTGCCCTTAGAGTTCCAGCCGTACCAAATCGGTTCATAGCGACGGTGATACTTTGACCGACCCAAAACAAAAAGGTCTTTCACCCAAATCACAGTTGCAGACCAGTGGAAACCCACCGAGCGGAGTTGAGTATCAAGGGTTGGCCACTCTGAGGCACCAAGCACACAGTAGACGTCGCCGTCAATGTATTTGATTGCGTTTTCGGCAAACGCTTTTAGGAAGTGAGCAAACTGCTCAGGCGATAAGTCGTCGTTGTGCAAACCTTCACGCTGGCGGTGGCGCGGATTAGAATCTTTGCCAATAGCTACATTCCACGGTGGATCGGTAAACATCATCGCTGCACGTTCACCGTTCATCAGCGTCTCGTAAGTTGAGCCGTGAGTTGAATCACCACAAACAACGCGGTGGTCACCCAAAAGCCAAACATCACCTAGTTTGCTAAACGCTTTCTCAGGTGGTTCAGGAATCTCGGCTTCGTCATCAATAACCACAGGGTCGGGCTTGATTGCCTCAAAACCAAAGTCGGCAACTTCAAAACCTGCCTCCTGCAATTCCAAAACCTGGACAGCAAGAATCTGCTCATCCCAAGTAGCTAGTTCGGCAGTACGGTTATCCGTCAACGCAAACCGATTGTGGTTGGTGCAGGTAACGTGGTGGTTGCCGGCAACGGAACTCTTGAGGCAGCACGACAGTTGGGTTGGGAGAGTATTGCCGTGGTTCGCGTACCTGACGAT
>Ga0247723_1000276_pt1 | contig 34340 bp, 73 predicted proteins | sample MSEWelMarce5H_FC_FD_189079 | JGI IMG/M metagenome (GOLD analysis project Ga0247723, IMG submission 189079) | Subsurface sediment microbial communities from gas well in West Virginia, United States - MSEEL Well Study Marcellus 5H_FC | ecosystem: Environmental > Terrestrial > Deep subsurface >... | reverse complement strand
GGGGAAACCCCCCTCACCCCCCGACCAAAGGACAAGCATGAGCAAGTATGTATCTGGGTTCTGTATCACCCGACACCACGAGACATGTAAGCATACCCTCACTTACTACGACAAGACTTGGACTTGTGAGTGTGAGTGCCACACCACGACCGAAGACTTTGGGAACTAACAACCTGTTAGTGTCCTGACCCTAAGACGAACCACCACCAACTGACCTGAGGAGGCAGACATGGCAAGACAAGTAATCATGAGAGAGCAAGTTCCCTCGTTCATCTTCAACATGAGTGAGTTCCGTTGGGGACAACTGACGGGCTACACCTCTTACCAAGGTGATTACATCATCAAGGTTGGCAAAGACATCATGGCTATCTTCCATGAGGACGAGGACGAGCCTAGGGGCTATCGTTTCTGGTTGGACGAGGACGAGTGGGACTTTGAAGATACCCGTAAGTATCTTCGCCTCGTCAAACAAGGCAGAGACCTTTGGAACAGAGGCTTTGGGAACTAACAACCTGTTAGTGTCCTGACCCTAAGACGAAACAACTGACCTGAGGAGGCAGACACCATGATAAAAACTACGAACTACGAGACACCTAACCTAATCTCACAGAGATTAGATTTCACAGGTAGCAACTTCACAGGCTACAACAGGGCTGACGGCTCTTATGTAATCTACTCATACAACACCAAGGTTGCCGAGATAACTACCGAGGGCATTGTTTGGATTACTACCCGTTGGCACTCCAACACCACAGCACGACACCTAAGCCATGTAAAGAGTGCCTTGTATAGCCGAGATGTAGTCTGGTCATACAACCTAGACCACGCCAAGACCACGACCAAGTGGAGAGACTTGGTTGGGAACTAATAAGTTTGCTGACTAGCGTGGTGGCTGGATACCCCTCACCTGTAAAGGTGGGGGGTATTGCCATACCTGCGAGCAGACACTCTTGGGAACTAATAAGCCTCGCTGGTTGTTTGTGTTGGGGACACTCAGGCGAGGCACAGGCACACACGAGGGAAGACTTTGGGAACTAACAACCTGTTAGTCTGCTGACCCTATGGTGAGGCAACACCAACTGAGGAGGCAACATGGAATACGAAGAGGGCGAAACTACTTGGGTATTACCTGAGAGTGTCTCAATGAACCAACTAATCGCCATTACTCTCATGCCAAAGGCAGAGAGACAGGCAACACTGCTCAACCTCGCTACAAGTGTAAAGTTCAAGCATGTAGCAGGAGAACTTGGGAACTAACAAGGTGTTAGTATCCTGACCTTATAGTGAAACACCACCTAACAACAAGGAGATAACATGGGAAGACAACTAGCAGAAGACTTAGCAGGTATGGAAAACATCACGCTAGAACAACAGATTACTTGGCACTTACAAGGCAACTTCTATCCACCTATTCCAACTATCATGGTTCAGCCTTGTATCAAGGCTATTGAACTTGCGAACGAGGCTATTGCTGACGGGGAAGAACGCCTTAGCAACATCAAGGACGAGGTTGATTTGCCTGAGGGTATTACTTGGCGAGGCAACACCTTTGCCTCCGTCCTTGGCATGATTGAGGGACACAGGCTAGACGCTTGGATAAACCACACTTGGTCTTGCGATTGCGTAGAGTGTCTGCCTGACGAGGACGAAGACAACTGAACCTTTGGGAACTAACAAGGTGTTAGTGTCCTGACCCTAATGTGAAACACCACCTAACAACGAGGAGGCAACATGAGCAACGACAAGATAACCATAACCACAGAAGTATCCATGGACGAACTCTGGGAGGGTATCTGGGGTAGTGATGGTGCTGGCATGACTTATTGGTCAAGCAAGGTTCGTAAGCCTGACGGCAAGGACATTGACCTTTGGATTATGCCTAACTACGACCCTAACCCTCAGGACTTCAAACTCTGGGACGATTACGAAGAGAAGTGGCACACCATTACGCTAGAACAACTAGCCAAGGGATACTTGCTGGCTCTAACCAAGGGGCAGACACATTGTGGGGACTATCCACTAGACCTTGAAGACCCTGACGCTTGTTTTGGTGATTTGGTCTGCCAATACGCTATCTTCGGGGAACTTACCTACGGATAAAGATTTCGCTGGGTGGTGGAACAACCTGAGCATGTTGTAAAACTGCTCAACGAAATAAAGACACAAGGTATTCTGGTGGTCTTTATCCGTAGGGCGTAAAGATTGCCTAAATGACGAATACCAACCTGAGCATGTTGTGAAACTGCTCGCCTAACAGCCTTAGGAGGCAAAGTGAGTAGAACACTCAAAGATACACCACGAGCAAAGAAGTCAAGAACACACAACCGACCTGCTAAGGCGAGGCTAATGCGAAACGCTACGACCTATGCTTGCTGTGGAGACCTGACCACACGAGCCATGGAAAAGCGTATCGTTGCTCGTGATGTAGCAACAGAACTTGGGAACTAACAACCTGTTAGTGTCCTGACCATTAGATGAGGCAACACCAAACAAGGAGGCAAGCAAAATGGCACGACCAATCAACGAACTAGCAGTAATCATTGAGCAAGAGGCACGAACCGAACGACAGCAAGGCAAGGGCAAGTGGTTCATCTATGCCAAGCCTTATGTTGAGGCTATGTATTCTCTCTCAACTATCACCGACAACTACTACGCTGATAGTGGTCATAGCGTAGTGTCTTACGCTTTGGCTAACCTCTCTGGCTGGAAGGGCGAGGTTGCTCGTCAAGTCAAGGCAGAACTGAAACAACACCTAACACCTACTAGGTGATAGGCACACAACTTCACAAGCGATACCCTCTCACTCGTAAGGGTGAGGGGGTATTGGCATACCAACGGCACACTTGGGAACTAACAAGTGTGCTAGTTGTTTGTGTTGGGACAGGCACAGGGATACATACGGGGGAAGACTTTGGGAACTAATAACCTGTTAGTTCCCTGACCCTATGGTGAGGCAACAAGGAGGCAACATGGGTTATTGGGATACCAAAGAGGCTGAATACTTGGAACAACAGCGTAAGTTGGCAGAGGAAGACTTCTGTCCTTGCTGTTGCTGTTCTGGGTCTTGTATGGACGAAGACTTTGGGAACTAACAACCTGTTAGTGTCCTTACCTTATAGTGAGGCAACAGCAATCAAGGAGGCAACATGGAACTAACAGACAGACAAGTCATGGCAATCAAGGCTATTTATAGCGACTATCATGACGGGGCTACAAGTGCTGACGAGGCACTACACGACCTAGAACAAGTCATCAACAACCCTGATGACGAAGACTTTGGGAACTAACAACCTGTTAGTGTCCTGACCATTAGATGAGGCAACTGACCTGAGGAGGCAGAGCATGACCCTAGACCAACTAGACAAAGCACTAATGCGTTGGAGTGATTACCCTCACTACATCTCATACTATTCACTTCGTGAAGACGAAGACTTCATCAAACTTCTCGTCAATGGTGCTACCAAGGACGAGTTGATGTCTCACCTACAAGAGACTTACCCTGAGAACTTTGAGGAGAACTAATGAGCAAGGTAGTTTGGAAAGTGTATGTAGATTACGGGTCTGGCTATGGCTGGATACCTGTAAGTTGGTCTCCAACATTTGATACTGAGCAAGAGGCTAACGATTGGATAAACGACCCTGAAAAAGAGTGGGAAAGTTATGCTAAGGCTATGTCCGTAGAGGTTGAAGACGAAGAGGACGAGCCTGACCTAGCAACCAACGACTACAAGTTCGTTTTGGAGGGCGTAAGTATCTGGGTTGATTTGGTAAGCGAAAACCCTAACGATTTTAGGGCAAGTATCTACGATACAGACAAAGAACTCTTACAAGAGGCTTGGGGCAATACAATCCCTGAGGCAATCAGCAAAGCAATCACCTACATCACAGAGGAGAACTAATGAGGACTTATTCCGTCTCACTAATCACAGACAGCACCACTTTTATAACTAGCGTTGATAGCGACAAGGAAGACATTGACGATTACGACCTAGCGTTGCTGGCAGTGTCTCGTATCCTTGACGAAGAGGGCATTGACCTCACTCATAGACGCTGGGACATCATGGTAGAGGAAATCTAATGGAGGGCTACACTATCCTCGCTAGACCTGACCTCGTTCTTCAATGGAACGGGGCTGGTGGCTGGGCGTTGTATAGACGGAGGTCTAACGGAGGTTTAGAGTTCGTATGGGACTTCCACGAACAATGCGATACACCTACTGAGGCTGAGGCGTTCGCAAGTAAGTATCTCTTAGCCTTTGGGAACTAACAAGGTGTTAGTGTCCTGACCCTGTAATGACCTGAGGAGGCAAACATGATTGGTAATCCTGAACAACAGACCGACATCTTTTACACTTGGTCTCACGACATGGAAGTAGTGTGGGACGAGGCTGAGGGTAATGGCTACAAAGTCTATCGTGCTGGGGAGATGAGAGTTTATTACACCGACCCTAGTGGCGAAGAACACACCCTGCGATACACTAGCGACTTCATCAGCGTTGGCTTAGACACTGACGATAAGGTGGCTGAGGCTAGTGATAGCCTCGTGTTGCTCTGGGACAACAACCCTTGGTTTGAGGTATGCCATGACGAGTTGTGTATGGACATGAGTGATGAAATCTTTGGCAACATCACCGAGGCAGTAGAACGAGCAATCCACCTTGGGTCATGCGAACACCTCACCATAAGAGAAGACAAGTCATGCGAAGATTGCTACTACACAGAGGAGAACAACTAATGGCTACCTATTGTAATCGCTGTAATACAGAAGTTTCATTTGATGATGTCTCACCTGATTACTATGCCGTCTGTCCTCACCATGACGAAGACCTGTATAAGTTTGAGACCTACGAGGCTGAGGCTGACTACCTTGTCTATGCTTGGGAGTGTGGCGATTGCTGGCGTTTCTTTGGCGAGAACACACTTACAACTGACGGCAGATTACTATGTCCGTCTTGCCATGGCGAGCAATCTTTGGACAGCATGTATGTTCAAAGAGTTAGAGTGCTGACTAAGCCTGACCCCTATCTACCTGAGTGCCAAGGCACTTGTGATGTTTGTGTTGGGACGCTTGAAGAAGTAAAGGAGAACTAATGGAAGATACAACTTGCCATTGTGCCGAACTAGATGATGACCTCATAGAAGACGGCTACACCTGCTACAACTGCTATGCCACGAACAAAGATGTATCACGAACACACGAAGAACTTGGGAACTAATAACCTGTTAGTGTCCTGACCTTATGATGAAACAACTGCTAAGGAGGCAGACATGGAATACCGAATACAGCAAAAGGCTACAATCTGGTATGAAACTCGTGTTGAAGCAGACACACCAGAACAGGCAATAGACAAAATACGAGACCCTGAAACCAACCTTGACTTAGATTGGTGGCAAGTCATAGATACAACTGACTTCCAAGACGAGTTTTGGTGGCAGGACGAGAACGAGGAAGAAGGCGAGTTCTAATGGCTAACTATTACGCTAATGCGAGAACCAACTACTTCAAGGTCAAAGACATTGAAGCGTTCAAGAACGAGGTAGCAAACTACCCGTTGGAAGTTGTAAGCAGGGACGATAACCCTGAGTTCGTTGCTCTGTTCGTTGCTGATACAGGTGAAGACGGCAGTTTCCCTTGGTGCGATTACTACACCGAAGATGCTGACGGAGATGAGATTGAATGGACGGCTATCTTTGCTAGACACCTCCAAGAGAACTCCGTAGCGATTATTCAAGAGGTAGGCAACGAAAAACTACGCTACTTCAATGGCATAGCAGTTGCTATCAACAGCAAGGGCGAGGAGATTATCATAGACATCAACTCAATCTTTGACCAAGCAACAACCCTAGGTGAAGTCATTGACTTCTGGGGAAACACAATCAAGCCTAAGGAGGCTAACTAATGGCTAAAACTTATCGTGTTGGTGTATTTGCTGAATACACTCCTGACGAGAACAACTATCTTGATTGGGAAGATGAATACGAGATTGAGGACGAGGACAAAGACGAAGACTTTGTGCCTAGACCTAAGACACAACTCATTACTCTCCTACGAAACGAACTATGGGAGATTATCAACAATGGCGTAAATCGTGATGAACTTTACAGCATGATTACCATTGAGGTTGTGGAGGAGAACTAATGGAGAGAACTACTTGGGTGGAATACATCTGGAAAGATGAGGAAGTGGCTGGCGATACTGACGCTATGGTTGTTATCCTCAACGACCCTGAGTTGTATGAGGACTTGTCCAAGCATGACGGCTTTGACCAGCGTGTATGGTTCTACTTTCAGGACGAGGCTGAGTTCCAGCGAGCCTTTGACCCGAACAATGATGAGTTTGATTTCACAATCGTTAGCGAGATTGCTGAGGAAACTTTTGGGAACTAACAAGGTGTTAGTGTCCTGACCCTGTAATGAAACGACAGCCTGAGGAGGCAAACATGAAACACTACGAATACGAACCACCAAACAACAACGACTTCATACCTGATGTAGTTCTCACTAGGATTGAGGGCGATTGGTTGGGTAGCAACATTGGCAGAAGTGTCTGGTTCAAGTGGCGTGGCACTAAGCAGTCTTGCTTCATGCAAGTTGAAGACGGCTATTGGCTAATCACCGAGACCACCTACACTGACGAGTTCCAAGAGTGGCTAGACGAACACTTGGACGAATACGACAGCCTTGAATACATGTTTGATGTAGGCAATCTAATCCCTGCTTCATACGACATCACCTTTGACGAGGAGGACAACTAATGCTTACAGAGCAGGAAGTAGCACAAGCAATCACAATCACATTGTTTGACCATGAATACACAGCATGGACAAGAGACATTGACTTTGAGTGGCAGGGTCAAGAGCAACATGTAATCCTCACTCACACTGACCATGACGGCTACGACATTGTTGAGCAGACACTCACAGAAGACTTTGAGGCGTGGCTAGACAAGAACCAACTATCACTTGATAGAGTGCTAGACGATTTGACTTGGCAGTTGGTGAAGTAATGGCTACATACAAGGTGCAACAGAAGGCTACAATCTGGTATCAAACAGAGGTAGAAGCGAGTAATGCTGTTGAGGCTATCCAACTCGTAGCAGAGACAGGTCATGGAGATTATTGGGAACTAATAGACGATAACGCTGACTTCCTGCCTGAGTTCTGGACAGAAGAGACGGGTCTCGCTGATAGCGAGGGCAACTCACTTCACCCTGAGGAAACCTATGACGAGCCTAATGAAGTTGGGAACTAACAATGCAGACATTTCTTCCGTATGCTGACTTCACTAAGGTTGCCTCAGTGTTGGACAACCAACGCTTGAACAAGCAAGCCTTAGAGGGCTGGCAGATTATGATGACCAACCTTGCTCTTGACCCTGAGGGCAACAGACGAGAGCCTAAGGGCTGGCGTAATCACCCTGCCGTAAAGATGTGGCGAGGACACGAGGACGCTTTGCTTGAATACATTGGGGCTATGGTCATTGAATGGAAGTCTCGTGGGTATAAATCCACTATCTACGACAAGGCTGAACGCACTTATGAACGAGCCTTGACCCTCAATCTCGTAAGAGATGAACAACCAACACCTCTTCCGTCATGGATGGATAAAGGAGACCTGTTGGACAGCATAACTTCTTCACACCGACAAGCGTTGCTATGTAAGAACTACGCATGGTATTCGCAGTTCGGTTGGGAAGAAGACACAGGTGTAGCACCTACAAGTTATGACTACATCTGGACGGAATAGTTTGGGAACTAACAACCTGTTAGTGTCCTGACCTTATAGTGAAGCAACACCAATCAGCCTGAGGAGGCAAAGTATGTATGCAGTAATCATGCAATCTCACCATGATAGTCATGGTATTCGCCAAACTGCCGTCATCCCTAGTGGAGACGAGCCGTTTATCTTTACTCGTGTTCTTGGCAACGAAACCAAGATGCGAGGCTCTGCTGGGGCATGGCTTCCAGTGTCCCGTCTAGGTCGTGCTGACCTTTGGCTTGAAGCCGAGAAGGATGTCGTGCTTGGCAAACCTGTCGCTGTCTTCATGACTGCCAATGACGAGAGAGACCTACAACTATTCGGCAAGCCTACAACTCTGTTGCAGAAGTTGGCTCGTGCAGTTCAGCCTCAGACAGACATCAACATCAGCACCTTTGACGAGGTGTTCGGTGAGGTATGCAGAACTGCTGACCACAAGCCTAATCACTTAGCCAGATACGCCAAGAGCAATGCGTTCATTGGCTCTGATGAAGCACCATCCGTTGCTATCGTAAAGGACACCCCTATCATGATTGAAACACCTGTTGAAGATGTTTGTGTTGGGACAACATCTGAACCTGTGGCACAGATGATTACATCTGGTCAAGCACCTCGTCTTTGGGCTAACCTCAGCGTTCCTGCCAAGCCATTCCACATTGAACGGGAGTTTGACGGCATTGGCGAAGTGGACATGCTTACTCGTGGTATTGCCTCTGGCGATAACTTCTTGTTCTCTGGTGAGGCTGGTGTAGGTAAAACTCAGGCTGTGGTCAATCTAGCCTCGGTGCTGGGGCTTCCGTTTGTTCGTTTGGAAATGGACGGCTCACTATCCAAGGCGGAAACTGAGGGGCGTTTGCTTCCTGATGGCAAGGGTGGCTGGGACTGGCATTACTCACGATTTGCCACCATCATCAAACATGGCGGTATCGTATTGCTCAACGAGTTTAGCCGTATGCTTCCTGCCAACTCAACCCTGTTCCTAGGTATCTTGGAAGAGAAGCAGTTGCAGATTGAGACACTCAACGAGGTCATCCCTGTTCACCCAAACACTATCTTCATTGCAGACCAGAATGTCGGGTCAAGGTATGTTGGCACAAGACAGCAAGACCCAGCCCTGCTTGACCGCTTCAATGTGAAGTTGGAGTTTGAGGATGACCCGAAGATTGAGGCTCAGTTGATACCTAGCCCAGCCCTGTTGGAGATTGCAACAGCCCTCCGCTACTTGTCCAAGACCGAGCCAGCAAGACACAAGACCAGAGTAGGTCTTCGTATGTTGTTGAACTTCGTCAAGCAAGCGAAGACATACAACTACCAGTTCGCTATCAACCGCTTCCTCGCCAACTTCTCACCAGAAGAACGAGAGGCTGTGGCTATGCACCTTGATACACAGAAGAGCAACATTGCTCAGGAACTAAACATCACAGAGGAGAGCAACTAATGCAGATACATTGGGAACAGAACAAGCAAGCGTTGGCTGACCGCAACCGAGAGAGGTTGCTTCGTATGGTTCAGGTCATCCAATCATTCTCATCCAGTTTCACCTTGCGACCTGTAAGTGTGAAACTCACAAGAGTTGGTTCAGCACCAGCGTTCTCAGACACCAACCGCATTTGGTTTCAGGAGAACCTAGTCGCTGACCTCACTACCAAGCAGGGTGTCGCTTCACTCAAAGGTCTTACCTTGCATGAGATTAGCCACATCCTCCTAAGCCCTCGTGTTGGCTCGGAGTTTCGTGATTGGGTCATTGAGAGAGACTTGTCTAAGGCTTGGAACGCACTAGAAGACCAGCGTATAGAGAGCCAGTTGATAGCCCTGTATCCGAGCATCCGAGACTGGTTTGAAGCGACCATGAACCACTACTTGCTGGCAACGCCTCACCACTACCAGATGGCGTTCCCACTTATCCATGGTCGTAAGTATCTGGACAAGAATGTTCGCAAGATTGCTAGGGACATGTTCCTTTACCCTGACCGAGTAGCAGAACTTGAAGACATCATTGACCAGTTCCGAGCATTGAACATGAGCAACCCTGCCGACACTGAGGTAGGTAAAGACCTTGTTGCTCGTTATCACGAACTGACTAAGGACTTGACCATGGACAACCCTCATGGACACGATGTTAGGTCTGATACAGAACACACCACAGACATCAACAGCAAGCCCCTATCCTCTAAGAAGCAGAAGGACGCTTCGGAGAATGTGGAAGAGGATGACTCACCTTATGATGATGTGAACCCTGATGACTCAGATGATGAGGACTGGGATGACGAGGATGAGGATGAGGATGACTGGGACTCAGACGAAGACACTGACTCAGGTGAAGGTGATGACTCAGATGACGAGGATGATGACTCAGATGACGAGGCAGACTCAGACTCAGATGACGAGGGCGAAGATAACTCAGACTCAGACTCAGATGACGAGAGTGAGGGCGAAGATGACTCAGACTCAGACTCAGACTCAGACTCAGATGATGAGAGTGAGGGCGAAGCGGACTCAGATGATGGTGCTGATGACCACACAACAGACACCAACACCGAGAGCAAGAACCCTAGTTCTGATGAAGAGTTAGAGGCGTTAGAGAAGGAACTTCAAGATGCGTTGCAGAACAAGTTAGACGAGAGCCTTGAACGCCTTGACGATAAACTCAACAACGACATAGACATCTACAACGGAGACATCTTGCTTGAAGGCGAGAGATTGCCTGACCCTGCTCACTACAAGTATGCCGAGCAACAGCCAGTATCTCCCGAAGCAGTTGATGGTGCAGAAGCATTTGCATCTGAACTCAGAAGACTACGAGCAGACTTTGACCCTGCATGGCACAGACGAGTAGACACTGGTCGCATCAACCCTTCTCGCTGGGAACAGGGTTGCGAGTTTGATGAAGCGTTTGACCGCTACGAGAACGGCAGGGCTGATGCCACAGACATTGAAGCAGTAGTGCTTCTGGATGTGTCTGGCTCAATGAGTGGACAGATACGACAGGCTTCCGAGTCAATGTGGGCAATCAAGAGAGCCTTGGATGTAATCAACGCCACTACAAGTGTTGTTGGGTATAGCGATAGCGACATGATGATTTACAGCCCTGACGAACGGGCTGGGGACAGGATGACCTATGTCGGAGTGCATGGTAGCACGAACCCTACGAAGTCCTTGCAGTATGCTCAGGGCTTGCTGGCGAACAGCAATCGTGCAATCAAGTTGCTAATCGTTATCACTGATGGCGAGTGGGACGCATCCTCCCTAGAACGAAGCGAGCAGAGTATCCGAGAGATGCGAGATGGTGGTGTGCTTACCTCGTTAGCGTGGTTGGCTAACTACAACCTTGACCTGCAAGAGAAGAACCTGCATGGTGCAGAGATTGTAAGCCATGTCCGTAATGCCAGCGACCTAGTTCACCTAGGTCGTTCCCTAGTGCAAGTGGCTATTGACCGCCACCTTGCTCACTAGGAGGTGGGGATGGTAGTGGTATGCCTCCTCAGCACCCGCCATCCCTACCCCCAAACCTTTTGGGAACTAACAACCTGTTAGTGTCCTGACCTTATGATGAGGCAACACCAAACCGAGAGGATTACAAATGCTAACCAAAGACATCACATCAAAACCTACCAGCAACCTATGGGCTGTCGTTAGGAACGGCAAGTCTAATCACGAGAAGACTTTTGAAGACATTGACCCTAGCCGTATTAGTTATGTAAAGCGAGCAAACGACTACCAGTATGCAACAACTTACCTGACCTCTTTTGACCCACTAGCCTTCAACCGCACTTACTCAGGTAAGACCTATGGCTTTCTCGTTTACCAAGAACACCTAAGCCGTAATGACGCTAATGAGGAGGTCGTTCAGAAGCAATACTTCGTAGTCAAGGCACGAGACTTCATTGGTGATGCCAAGGAGTATCAGGATGCTTGGGTTATTGAACAGGCTCGTCTTGATGCTGAGGCTGAGGTTGCCCGTATTGAACGGGAGAAGCGTGATGCTGAATACAACCGCAGAAAAGAAATCGCCAATGCTAAGGATGCTCAGGCTAACGAACAGGCTGAGAACACAGCAGAGAAGATTGCTAAGTTCATTGAGCAGTTGCTCGGTAGCAAGGCAAGGCTTGAAGCCACTGTAAGAGTTCAGGCAACGGGGCAGTGGTTGGATTGGAATGACGGGTCTGGTGCAGATAAATACATCACATCTCAGAAGGGCGAGGTAAGACTTCCCGTTCAGGAGTTCCAGCGTTTGATGAACAAGTTTATTGAGATGAACAACAACTAACAAGGAGGAAACACATGGCAACATACAATGTAGACATCTCGGCATACTACGAGGTTGAAGCGGACAGTGCAGATGAAGCATGGCAGATGGTCAATAAGGCAATCTCCTCAGTCTTCTATGATGTCCGTAAAGACAACGGCTTCGTGGATGGAGAGATTGAGATTGGCGAAGTAGAAGAGCAGGAGGAGAACTAATGCCTAAGTATCAGTTCGTAGAACACGAATACACCAAGAACATCATTACCTTTGAGGCAGATAGCCTTGAACACGCTAAGGAACTTATGGGGGACATCATAGATGTTGATGACCTACCTAACTCAGAGAAGTTCTGGAAGTCTGGCGAAACCGATTGGGATGAGCCTACTGAGATGAAGGAGAACTAATGGAAATCAAAGAACTCGTAATACCAGACATGGCTTATGTAGATGCTGACGGCTCGTATGGAGTAGGAGCAATCGCAATCTTCCAGCCTGACCGCTTGACTGAGGAGCAGTGGGAGACCCTTGCTAACCTCAGAGATAGTGAGAGGCTTGAGTATGTCGTAGCCATCCTTGATGGTGAAGACCTGAGTAGATGGGAAGACTAATGAGAGATTACGACATTGAAGACTGGGCTGAGACATTCAAGCCAATCACCAATCACTTAGACGATAACGCTTCATGGGATGGCATCATGTTTGAAACCTATGGAGATGAGTTGGAGTTTGTTCGTAGCCAACCTAACGAGAACATCTGGACTTACATGGATGGTGATGAGGCTGGCACTATCATCTGTGCTGGGTATCACTTTGTAAATCGCATTGGATACTTCATCACCGAAGTTGCTCGTGAACCTGAACTTGAAGACATGAGCAATCACATCTGTATCACTGTATCAAGCAATGACGAGTACGAAGACGAAGAAGAAGACGAGTAGGAGTTTGTGTTGGAGACATTATTAGATTACGACCTGAATGTGTTTAGGCAAGAAGTAGAACAGGCTGACGGACAGTATGCCTATGCTGACCCTTGGTACATTGAAATCTACCTTTGTATCACTGAGGGTAATGCAGTGGATAAGCGTGAAGTAGGTTTGATTGAACTTACACCTGAGGAGTCCGCAAAACTGCGACTAGGCTTCGGGTACTTTGAAGATGATGACTCATGGTACGGGCTTGACGGATTCCTAAAGGACTACGAACACCAAATCTCCGACAGACTATGGACTATCTTCAACGGCTTACCTTCAACGCCAACTGTGATTGAACACTCATCCGAACGGGGTGTTCCTGACTATGTTATGAACCCGTATGAACAGGCTGACTATTGTGCAGAGCAGTTTGCAAAGGTGGTAAATAATGATGACTTCATGTGAAGTATGCGACACCGAGTACGAAGAGGGCAAGCCAGACACCCTTGACTTTAGATTTGATTATCCAGTCTGCATAACCTGCGTAGAAGACTACGCTTTAGAGCCTGAGGAGGACTAATGACCGCAGTAAGCAAAGCGATTGAAATGCTATCCAAACTTGACCCTAACGAAGAGATTGCTCTCACTGGTTGGTGGGTTAGGGCTGATGTTGAGCATAACAACGACATCACATTCAGTGATGATGAGTGGGAGACTATTTGTTGGAAGCATGAAGACAACATTGAAATCCACATTGACGAGATAGTGGCTATGTTCTTACGAGAGGAACTCTAATGGATAAAGTTTATTGTCCAGAGTGTGATGAGGAAACAACTCAAGCCACACTAGACAAGTACGAGATGTGCCACAACTGCGAGAAGCAGACATGCCCAGAATGTGGTCGTGTATTCTGCAACCACAACTACTCATAAGGAGAACTAATGGAGATAAGAACAATGGTGGTGTATGAGTACACTCGTTGGGATTTTGAAGTTGAACTGGATGAGTTGAGTTCAACTGCACCAGTACCTACTGATGAAGAGTGGGTGGCTATACAGAACGACCTGCAAAAAGAAATGAATGATGCAGTGGATAGTGTTATCCGAGAGCATCTTTACCGACACATCAACAAGCACAAGGAGAACTAATGGTAATCTTCAACGGCTTTACTTTACTAGTACTAATCACAGGCTTCTTTGCAGGTCGTGGGTATCAAAAACTCATGGCTTATGGAGAACATAATGAACAACAGAGGAGAACAAATGAAATCAGCAGAGATAGCAGAAGAAATCGCAAAAGCACCATTGAGCATAGAGGATAAACTATCATGGCACATAACGCTATTCAGCCAAAGTGTACCCGCTACGATGATACCCCTACTCATAGAAGCCATTGAGATAGTCAATGCTAACGGAGACATGAACCAAGAACTAGAGTTGCCTGATGAGATACAGTTTAGAAACTCAAGCATGGTGTCTGTCGGAATCCTAGTGGAGCAGTTCAGGCTAGATTACTACACCAATCCAAAAGAGGTGAGTAATGAGTAAGTTAGGTGCTGTTTCAAGCATCTACACTGCTGGCATGAAGGCTGAACACTTACGAATGAAAGATGCAGTAGAGTACCACTTGCGTTCTGAACACGATTGGACAACCGCACAACTAGAAGTTCTGTTTCATGAAGTATCAAAGAATGTTTTACTAGACACACCTGTATCCAAAACTTGCGTTGTCTGTTATACAGAGTATGATGGTGAACCTGCCAAATCTATTTATGGACAACCAATCCACGAGTCATGCACCGATGGCATGATTGACCTGTTTCAAATGTTCAACAAGGAGGAGAACTAATGGGTAAGATGAAGAACCTAAATGCTCAAGGAGTCAAAGACCTTGAGTCGTACCTGATTGGTCGTGCTAATCAGCGTGACGAAATCGTAGAGATGATTACACAGTCTCTAAACAACCCTGTACTTGGGCTAGATAAACTAACCCCTAGACTCGCATTAGCCGTTGTGATTGGTGCTATCCAATGGAACGGGGAAGTAGAGGCTCAAGCGACCAAAGAGGAGAATAACTAATGGAACACGAACACGCTGGAGAGTCTGTCTGGCAACACGCTTGGGAAATCTTCACTGACCCATCACACATCCTAGCCGAACTAGGGTGGACAATCATTCAAGATGTGCTAATCATCGGATTACTTTACGGAGTTGTATTCAAGCGAGTTATCTTGCCTAAACTTCGCAAGGACATTCATAAAGAGATAGATGCTGAACATGGCATCAAACACAAGGAGGACTAATGAGTTACGACATTGGCGGAGGCTATGACGGCTGGAAGACAGCCACACCATGGGACGATGAAGTCTCCATGACTGTATCGTTTGATTGCAGTAAGTGTGAAGAGTACAACGAGGATGTTGATGCTGTTGGCAGTAGCCGTTCGGACGAAGTAATCGTTGAGTGCAACGAGTGCGGTGCTGAGAACAGCGTAGATGTTGGGAGAGACTGGTGAGACTAAATAGTGCTGTCGGAGATACCATCCGACTACTTCGTACCGATAGAAGCCTAACTCTCCGAGAGGTCTCCAAAAGGTCTAGCGTATCTTTAGGTCATCTCTCAGACATTGAGCGTGGCAACAAGCAAGCAAGTAATCAGATGCTGGAGGCAATAGCCAAAGGGCTAGACATTAGCACTACTCAACTCATAGGAGAAGTGCATGACTACATGAAAATCTATGAATACCTAAAGGAGAACAGTGAGCAACCCTAGGCATCGTCAATCGTACAGACTGCTACGCTACCCTGTTGGGGCGTACATTGTTTGGGCTAAGAATCGTTGGTATGGCTTCATCAAGCCACAACTAAGACAATCCATGAGAAGAGGAAAATAAAAATGGCAAAAGATAAAGAACCATTATTTGATACCACCAAGGCACTATGTTTTGGTGAAGACCCTGAGATGTTCATGCCTGAGGGTAAAGACCATGTAAAGATTACAAGAGAAGCCAAAGCCGTTTGTTCCAAGTGTCCGATAGTAGAGACCTGCCTAGGCTACGCCATGAGAAATAATGAGTGGGGCATCTGGGGCGGTACTACCATGAAGGAACGCAACATCTTACGGAAGTCTCCTACTCGTGTCCAAGAGTACTTGAACATGCTCATTGAAAGCGGTGGCAGAAGAGACCTCGTTCGTCTTGTAGACGAAAACACTATCCTAGAAGCATAAGAAAACCCCCTGACCTACTGGTTAGGGGGTTCTCCTTTAGTGTTCCTTTACTGGTTATCCTTTATGAGTTTTATCTCACAAGCATCCGTTGTGCAATACGCTTCGCCAATAGCGTCCGAAGCCATACCAGCGTAAACTCCCGCAAAGTCAATAGGAAATAGTTGCATACCATAAGCCTCGTACTCGTCTTCCGTAATCTGCGTGTAAGGCATCTGCGGATAAGTGTCGTTGCCCATAGGCAAGAACGATACAGTCTTCAACTGCCCGTCGTACATGTGAAGGACAGTTCCGACAGCATCAGCCTCTTTGTTTGTGTCGAAGGTGATTGTGACGCTTACAGAGTTGTCGCTCCAATAGCGTTGAGCCGTAGCAGCCAAAGCCATCTTCTCGTAGATAGAGACATCCTTCTCAGAACGAGAAGCACCGCTCTTGATTGGGAAGAAGACAACAGAAGTTGTGTCTGGGCTTTCAGAAGCAGGTTCAACCCGATAGTTAGCCATTTTGAAAAGAGGAAGCATAGGGTCATTATTTCCAAAGCGAATAGCCCGATTGAAGAACTTTCCTCCAGAAGTCCAGTGAACTCCTGGGCTCTCACCAGCCAAGATAGAGACAGTGCCAGAAGGCTTTACAGTAGTAGTCTTGATGGACTCACGAATACCAAGCCACTCAGAGTAAGTCTTGTCGTAGCCTTGGACGACTTTATAGCCCTCATCCATCCATTGACGAAGCACATGGTGTCCCTTGTTATCTGCAAAGTTTGCAATACCAGAGATAGAAGTTCCTATTCTGCGGTTTCTTTGCATAATGGAGTTAGTCTCTTCCCAGTGAGTAGGAAGCAAAGTCACAGTCTTAGCGTAAAGATAAGCGAACTTCAAAGTCCTCTTGAAGTCTTCAAGCGAATCATGTCTGTTCAAGTAAGTCTCTACAAGCGTACACATTTCAAAAGACTCCAAGGACTGTTCAGCACAAGGGTTGTAGCCCATGATGCGGTGGTCTTTGTTATTTGGAGCATCCACAAGCCTTCCGTAAGCCCTAGAAGTATCCATCCAGATAACCCCAGGCTCTCCGTTACGGACAATTCCGTCTACGATAGGAGAGAAGTCCGTTCCGACAGAGACCTCAACAGAGTTGTTAGACATCCAAGCCCATCCTGGGTTTTCAGGGTCGTAAGAGTTTCGTTCAGGGAAGCGTTCAGCGTTCTTCAAGTTCAAGAAGTCCTCATCGTCAATGCGACCAATAAGCAGTTCAGCAGAGCGACGAACATTTCCAGAGACCACACAGACACCAATCAAGTTTCCAATGTCTGCGATGTCTTTACGAGTAAGAGTTTCGCCTTTGCGACCTGAGAACATTTTGACTAGTTGCTCATGAAGCCTCTTGAGTGGGGCAGGTCCAGAAGCGGTTCCACCAAAGGTAGCAATAGGTGCTCCGTAAGGACGAATTTCGTCATAGTTGAATTCCAAAGCCGATTGGTCAGGTTTCAAGAAAGAGTTAATCAAAGCCGAGGTGCTTTCCTGCCAGCCTTCACGAGTATCAGGAATGTTGTAGACCTGAGTTCCCTGAGGCTCATGAATTTCAAAACCTTTGTCTGCACCCTTATCGTCAAAGCCAACTCCAACGCCAAGCATAGAAGCCTCCATAAGGAATCCGAAAGGCTTGGCAGGATTGTTCTTAGTCATTTCATTAGTAGATACAAAAGCACAGTTTTGCAAAGCCGCTGAGTTCTTTTGGACGTTCACAATGTCGGTACCCATAACCCAAAGCCCACGTCCTGGAGGTGTCCACTTTAAGTTGAATAGACGGTCAAAGGCTTCTTTTGCTGAAGCCGCTGCTTTTGCATCTGACCAAGGTAAGCGTGAAGACTTAGCCCAATCTTTTTGTAAAGAGTACATCCCATTGATTACACGCTCACATACTTCAGACCAAGTTTCCTTGGTGCCGTCTGCTTTTAGACGAGAATAAGTGCGGAGGAATGTAATCTCACCTACGGAGTTTCCTGCAACGTCGCTGTAACCGAATGGGGCTTTCTTGTTCTTGTATCCTGAGATGAAATCATCTGCAAGTTTGAAGGAGAAGTTAACCATAAGCCACCATTTTCTGTTTTTATTAAATACCCCACGATTGTGGGAGTTCTATTGTCTCGTAGAATAGCCTACAGACCTTCTACTAACTTCGCAAATTTTATGCCAATATTGGGGGGAACCATGTTCCGAATAACATGCTGAGATGTTATCAGATACTATTCTTCCATCTGTTGCTTGATAATCATGGTGGTTTGTTCTTCAGAAATCACTGGTTGAATCTCTTTTGCGGCTTGAACTCTGTCACCAAAAATGGCACTCAATACACCCTGACCTGCACTGCGTTGAGCGGTGATTTGAATGAATTCTTTGTTCTCATCTAACGCCTTCAACTTCTCTAACATTTTGAAATATCTGTCCATCTCTTGAGATAGGTTAGGGTCTGCGTATCCACCATTGGTTTCTTCTGCAAACCGCATAAATGCTACTCTCTGGGCTTGCATCTCTAACATTGCGGTGTTCAATGACTTCAACTGTTCAGGTGTTTTTACTTCTACTGGCAGGTTGAACGCACATGTGTTTTGAGGTTTAAATGCAGGGCAATTTGCTGCCACAAAACAGGTGTCGCACTGACGTAAACTTGCTCCTTGGGCGTTCACAACTGGTACTTGTTTTAGTACATCACGACCATCTTGATTCTCTACAACAGTCTTCATTTCATACCCGAAAACAGGCATGGCAGTCATCTCTTGAGGGTCTCTTTGCACCACTTCTGCACGTTCAAAATTCCGCATGTCAACCACACTGTTATCAGAACCTACCCCCCCTAATTCCATCAAACCACTGTATAGGGTGTCATCATTGTTATCAGATACTATTGGTGGTTTTTTGCCACCTTGTATGACTCTTAGGTCTGGTTTATCTTTGTCCACATTTGCCTCTAACTGTAAATACGACCATATTGCAACTCTTGTTGCCTCTAATGTGTCGTCTGAAACGAACTTCTGAAAATCTAACCCTGCACGTTCTACTACGGATTTGTAACGGAGGCGTGCTTGGGCTTTCATGCTTTTTGGGTACCGTACCAGTTTACTACCATCCCATATGATGGTTTCGCCTCTACGCATTGGACTTAACCATGACAGGGTGCTGGTGGTATCAAATGGAATCTGTCGGAGATTATCTGGCTTGGCTGTTGCTAACGCATGGAACTTAACTCCACTAGACCTCTTTAGGTTTCTGGTGATTGTGGCTAGGTTCAGTGTTGCTTCTATTGCGTCATTAGGTATGGCTATGTTCTGGTACTCTGATGCCCATCTCTGCAACAGATTGGCTCCGTACTTTCCGTGCCAAACTACCCACAACTTTGGGTCATTTTCAAATGCGTCACGCTGTTTTAAAATCCAATCAAATCCCATAACTTGTGAATCAAACTCAATCCAGCCTTCAATACGGTCATAGTTCAGGGAAATAAACTCTTCATAATCAGCGGCATACGCCTCTAATTCGGCTTTAGATAGGTTGGCTTTGTCTGCTTGGGTGGCTCCTGAATCTACCCATACCTTAGTCTCAGGGAGGAAATGCTCGCCAATTAAATACGCTTTAGTCTTAGGCAAACCACGCTTACGGAGACCCCAGTAATTTAACATTACATTTGTAACTCCATTACGTTCCAACAGGGTTCGGTTAGATGGAATCTCTACGCCACCGAATACAATCATTCGAACTTAGTCGTTTCAGTACGGGTTAAACGAACGTCTTTAGTTCTTAGTTCGTTCTGCTTGGCAATGGCGGCTTCAATGTCTGCCCATGCCCTAACTCTTCTAGGGGCATCTGGGCGGAACTCTGGGCGGGTATAGGAGGGAACACCAAACATCATGCAAGGGATGCCCTGCTCAAATGCAAACGCCCAAAATGATGGGTCATTAGTGATAACTAAGTCTACGTTGCCTCTGGCACGTGCGTACTTTAACTGCCGTTGCTTCAACGGCTCATCAACTAGGGAAATGTGTGAATCAACTAACAGGTCGTAATCGACTACCTTGTTGGTGTTAATCCACTGTTCTGCCTCAACCTGAGACAGTTCGGTGATGAAAATGATTTGATTATAGGCGGCTAACTGGGCGGTTAGAATGATGCCAGCGGCTATAGGTTCATCTCTTTGACCTCTTAGTACGCCTTCTAGTTCTACGAGTATTTGCATTATTTCCTAATCTGCGGCCAAACAATCACATTTGCAATCGTCTACCACACACATTTCTTGATACAGTTCATGTCCACACATCCGACAGTTCTCCAACAGGGACACTATTTAGCCCTATACAATGCGGCTCTGCGGATTAATGTGTCTGTATCAGGCAACTCTACCCCGTAGGTTGCTGCCTGTCTGGTCTTAGTCATGTCGTCGGAGTACTTACGGATTGCTCTAAGAGTATCTACTGTTCCTGTACGCTTACCTGCTTGCCAACGGTAATTGTTAAAATCGTTGTATCCTTCACCTGTTGACGAAAACGCCATTGCACGATTGCCATGAATCTCTTCATACAGAGCGTTGCCCTGCTGTGCGGCTGCATTTAATCTGGCTTCAGCGTTACGCTGGCTTGCTCCGTTACGGGTATCTTGTAGGTCCGACAGGGCTGCGGTGAATCTGACGTGGGCTTTGCTGGCTAATTCGTAATCGTTATCAACGACAGAATCCCACTCAGGTTTTACTGGGGCTGTTTGTGTTGGGTCTGGTGTGACTGTCCATTCGTTGTACTTCAGGTCGTACGCTGCGTATGGCTTAATGTTGCGGATGTCTGTGCCTGTAGGGTTAACGTAAAACGTTAGTTCGTACCCGTTCCAGTCCTCTGTTTGAGGCTGTAGGTCTGCTCTGAACCCTTCGTTGATTTCTGCTGAAACCTGTTTATCGGTTAGGCCTTTGTACTCTGGGTTGGCTTGACGGAATTGTGTGAAATTTACACCTACAAGACAATCAAGGTCCCCTGGCTGTCTAGCGGCTGACCACTGATACGATACGCCACTACCTGCTAACCATGGGTGTGCCCACAGTTCTGAATGACGAAACTTCTGGTGCAGGTAATCCTGCAACATGCTGACAATACCTGTACGCACCCAATCACGAAGTTGACGCCCCTGAAATAACTGAGGGTCTAACTCCGTGCTAGGCGTACTAAAATACGAGGTAGGATTACCAGCACCAGAAATAGTCATGGTACTAGTTTATTCGGCTGAGGCTGTACTTTCAGGGTCAATGCCACGTTCTTTTAGGGCATCTTTAACTTTTGCCTTGGTGGTAGGTGGCTCAACTGGTGCTTGAGGTATCAACACATTTACGACACCCTGAACAACTCGGTCAACCAACAACTGACGGTCAAACTCTTCCACAATCTGCTTTGCAGTTGTGTACACATCCCAGTTAGTTGCTACACGCTTCTGCTCTGGTAGTTCTTCTGGAATCTCTGTGTATGAGGTTAGTGTTCCGTCTTCATTTACGGTTAATAGGAAATAGGTTTCTACTGCCATTACTGCTCCTTGTTTACTAGGCGACGCTTGATTGCGTCGAATCTTTTTGGTCTCTTCTTTGATGCTTTACCGTTTTGACGTTTGTCATTAGTGGCACCTTTTGCTTTAGCCATTATACTCCTTATTTGTTGTAGAGGCCAGCAATCTGACGGCGACGTTGGATAACCTGCCCGTGATATGGGCAGAAGTGACATGAGAACACCTTTGGACCTTGTAGGTGTTCAGGCTTTGGTAAACCTAACTCTCCACGCTCTTTAGCAGTGTCAGGTAGTAGGCGTTTAGACGGAGACTCGTAGTCTTCGCATCCAGTGGACAGGGTTACACGATTGTGTTTTTCCCAGCAAGACATTGCTTCTTGAGCGAATGTCATTTTAGTTTCGTAAAATTTCTTTTCAGGGTCTAGTTCATCTAACCCTCTTGACCCACCAGCCTTCAACTGGTCAAGGATTTCTTTCTTGTCTTTGCTGTTAGCCCAAGATTTAACTGGAACTTTAAACAAACGGCCCTTGTGCTCTTCACCTGACGGAAACTTGTGCTTCTCTACGGAGATTTCTAGGAGATAGTCGTATTGGACTGGACCCTCGTAGTCTGGGAGTTCTTCAATAGTTTCACAGACTAGACATACGAGTAGACGGATGATAGGTCCGTCAATAGGTTTAGACCCGATTACGGGTTTGAATTCTTCTGCCAATTTATGCTCCTTATTAGTGTTGGGTTAAATAGTTGGATAGCCGCCGCTACGTCTTTCCACAATTTCAGGGTTTGGCTCAGTGGCATCTTCGTGACAAGTTGGGCACAGAGTATCGCCAATAGGGTTAATCTCGTTGTCGGTGGTGTGCACCATTTGGTCAGGTTCTTTGTAATCACCGCAATTATCGCAAGATAACATTCTAGGATTGACGTTACCATGCCTGTCTTCTACTACTCCATAAGGAAACTCAGACGCCTGTGAGTGGCGACGTGCTCTTTCGTATGCTGATTCTGGCATGATTACTTTCCTGGAACTGCACGAGCCTCGGTAGGGTATTCACTAGTAGTGAAACCATATCCGAAGAATGGGTGAAGGCTCTGACGGTCATCAACCAACTTCTCGTGACCTGCTAGGTCTCCTACCTCAGTGTCTGGGCGAACCTTACGGTACTTACCGTCAGTTGCACCTTCTGTAAGGCTCTTGTTCATTGAACGTGATGTGTTAACTGCCATGATTACTTCTTCTTTCTTGAGGCTTTATACTTCAGTAAATGGTCACTAGCCTTTACTCCATCACCAAATAACCCTGCACCTCGGTTAGATAGTTCCATTAATGACTCAAAATTTTGACTAACTTTTGCTTTGCTAGTCATTTTGCTTGTAAATTTGTGGGCTTCTTCTAGCCATGCTGACTGGTCTGGGGTATACGCAGCAGGGGCTCTGTTAGGTACTGGTTCCATTAGACTGACTTTCCTTTTGCGTAGTGGGACTTAAAGTACTCTAGGGTGTTCTGCAATCCTGCGGCGTCAACTGCACCAGTTTCAGGGTGGCGGTGCATCTCAGCCAACTCTTCAAAGGCATCATCAACTGCACCCTGTGCTCTAGGGTTACCAGCCTGAACTGCTTCCTGACTTTCACGCAACTTGCGATAAGACTGGGCAGCCATTGCCAACGAGGTCATGTCTTTAGGGCCAGTGCGGTTTGAATTAACTAGCATTATGCCATCTTTCCTTTAATTCGGTTACTCAAACGAGTTTCTTTACAAGGAGAACATAACCCCTTGTTATACATAAACTCTACAGGATTAACAATCACGCCGCATAACGGACATGGTGCTGACCCTCTATACATTGTAGCATTTTGGGCGATTTTGTATGCCTGTAACTCTAAGGTTTCCATTCCATCTCCATCAAGCATTATGACAGGTCCTCTCTGATTGCCTTGTTCTTGGATGCACTACGAGTTCTGGCACGCTTGGTTCCAGGATTGCCCTGTGCTCCTGTGGCAAACTTACCACTAGCCGCATTTAACGCTGCTCTTTCGGCCCTTAACTTGGCACCTTGAACATCGATTTTCCCAACCCTCTTACCCGCTCGGTTAGGTACTGGCTTCATTGTTATTTAGCCTCGTTTACTGACTTAACGTATTTAGACTGGATACCTTCTTGGTTATCCCAGTCATTAAGTGGCTGACTATTAACCCCATGGACTGCTTGGGCTAAATCACCTGCATGAGTCACTGCGGTTCTAAAGTGGCTGATAGCAGCGTCCTTCATACCTAAAGCATGAGCCATTGCAGAACGTGCCAACGATTCTTTGGCAGCATTAGCCAAACCGTCTTTAACGTTAAACTGATTGCCTTGGAGATGTGCTGGAGCACTAGAGTTTGAACGGTTAATTAACTCATCAATGTGGTCGCTAAGTGCTTGATGATGTTGAGGGTCTGTGTGTAGGGCTTTACCTAAGATGTGCTGGTATCTGGAATTTACATTACGTTCTTGTAAACTAGTTATCTTAACTAGATTCCAAGGTTTTCTCCAGTCACGTTCTGGGTTGCCGTCTTCATCATTTAATACTCCTGATGTTTGAAAAGTTTTAGCCGCTTCAGGAGAATCAAATGCTGCTGCCACAATCTTAGGTCTTTTAACTTCTGCTTCATGGACTCGTCCTGCAAGATTCTCTTGTGCTGCTGTTTGTCTGGCTTTTCCAACAGATTCAGGGTTTGCAATTGCTTCCGCTGTAGCCTTCTTGCCATGCGGGCTTTGTTGCCAATGGTACTGCTCTTCGGCTGGCATTGCATCCCACTCTTTACCGTGATAATCAAGTTCTTCTTGAGTAGGTGTTTCTCTGCCTTTGCTTTGGGCAGTTCTTGTGGCTTCCGTTCTTGCGTAAATAAGTTTGTGCTTATCTTTACCTAATGGAGTTAAAGGTTTTAAGTTTCTATTTGATTTAACGTCAATTGCTGTTCCTGCTTCAGGAACAATAATGTTTTCGTCTAGAGGAGCACCGCCACCGCCACCAGTGGACGCAGCACGCTTTCTTTCTTTCCTTGGAGCAGCAATTTCACGGGCAGACGCTTGAATTTCTTTATCAGGGTCTTCTGGTTTAATGTCCAAATCTGGTGCACCTTCAGCAGCAAGTTCGTACCACTGCTTTAACTTCTCTGGGTCACGCTCATTTGATGCGGCACGACTTGCACGTCTGGCACGTCTTTCTTCATAACTCTCAGGCATTAGTTACCTGCTTTCTTAGCAGCATTTTTAGCCTTACGGGCAGCGGCCTTAGCGGCAATTTGTTCAGGAGTACGAGATGCTTCGTAATCAGGTAGTTTGCCTTGTGCTCTTAGTGCGTATTTACCACTAGGAGTTGACTTCATCATGTCTAGCCAACTTTGGCGTCTTGCGGTTCCCATAGACACTTCACCATTAGAACCAATTGACGCTGTTTCGCTCAAAGGCTCATTCTTTGGGACTGGGGCCTCGTCTGTCCTAGAGTGCGGGTAGTCGTAAATATTGGCACGATACTCTGGCTCAATCATGATAGATGTTTTAGCGGCATCTTTCTTTTGCTGTGAATAATAGTTAGAGGAATCTTCGGTAGTGTGAACAGGTTCTGCTGTTCTCAGAAAGTTATTGGCTGCTTCTAGTGCTGCGGCATGGTGAGGCTTTGCGTGGTCTGGCAGAGATGAAACGTCCATTGTGCTTAGACGGTCAGCAATTTCCCTAACGCCATTAGTAACATCTTCATGCAAAGTAAATCCGTGTTTGCTTCTAATGTCCGCTAGTTCTCCTACACGGCTCTTTAGTACTGCTGCACCACGGCTTTCGGCACCTTGGTGTAAGTATTCTAGTGACTGGTGAAGTTCGTTTAGGTGGCCAGATGCTTTGTGGTTAGACCAATCATTGTATGATGCTTCGGCATTAAGGTCGTCTACGATGCCAGGAGCATCTCCTTTGCTTACACCTCGTAGTGCCTTAGGAGTTTCGTTACCTACACCGCCTTTAAGGTATGGGCGACCCACTACATAGTTACCTTTACCTCTTGAAGGGGTAGGCATTGGTTGTTCTGCCATTAGTTACTTCCTAAACTATCTCTGCTGCTACCAGAATACCCTGCTGGGCTTCCGCTGTACCACGAAACTCTAGGTTCCGTATAAACTCTGTCCAACGAAATCACATCGTTGATATCAGGTTGTAATCTGTTCCCGAAACCAAAACGGTCAGGGAAAAGTCTAATCTGAGGTAATGGAGGTCTAACCTGTTCCTGTAGGACTGCTCCAGGAAGTGTTGCCGCCATTAACGCTTGCTGAGTTAAACGCTCCATGTTCGATGCCCATGGCCCGTTGTAACTCCATTTTGGAGGTAATGCCTCTACGTTTTCTTGTGGGGTATTTACCCAAGGCTTGGTATAGTCATAACGACCATCAAATGAATAAGACGCACCCATGCTATCTCCACACTGGCTTTAAGTATGCTAGTTGAGCGGCACGAATCATGTTCATGGCGTTAGGCTCATTAGCAACAGTATTTGCCTTGCCATCGTTAACTAGATGAGGAGCAGGAGTTAACTGGAACTGAGGTCCAGCCTTAGGTACACGCCAAACACCAGCCTTAGCGTCATACTTGGCTTTAGATTGGCGTTGGATGCCCATTTGGTCATTAAACTCTGGTGACCAGAAATACATTGAAGGCTCAATGCGTTCACCTTTGTGAACACCACGCTGATAGGCTTTCTGCCCAATACGACTCTTAACAGAGTCAAGAATACGGTCATCTCTACGGGAACGAATAGTTCCTAAATAACCGTCAGGGTATTCGGCTGAAGGAACACGTCCTGTACCGATACGGATAGAGTCAAGTTCACCACGAGCAACAGGGATACCCTGTCCACCTTGGTTGTTATAGCCTATGAAACCGTTGCCGCCTAGTGACTGCCAGTTCTGGTTAGGACTAAAGTTGTTGGTTGCTCCAGCCATTACTCACCACGAAGTCTCATAGCACGAGCCTCGTTAATCTTACGAAGAATGTCTTCGTACTTAACTTTCTGAGGCTTTGTTGTGCCACCGTTAGTTGTGGTACCAGCAGTCTTGTCCCAATCACGGTTAGCATACTGGTTCTTAGTGAAACTTCCTTTACCTCCAGGGATGTCTTGTGCTCCTGGACGGTATTGTGGGTCAACATCAGTGGCACCAAGGTCCGCTGTGTGAAGTAGCACGTCACCACCCCATGCTCTACGCATACGGCGGTTCTTAGAAACTCTAGTTCCAGGTAGAGCATAAGCAGCAATCTGCTTCTGTTCAACTCCCATCTTAGATGTTTCTGCTGGGGTTGGAACTTGAACTGATACGTCCTGAGTGAACTTAGAAGGGTCAGTAGAATCTACCCATGCTCCATGAGCAGCAGTTGGGTGGCTTTCGGCTAGAGTAGAGTTCTTTTCCGCAAAATCAGCGATGTCTTCTGCCTTTGCTGGCAATGGACGTACATCTTCAACTCCACCAGGAGGCATCTGACCAACCATAAACCCTTTGCCTTCAACAGGCTCACGAGTTGCAAAGTTGATAGACGCACCACCACCAGTGTTGATGCTGTCCGCAAATTCTGCGTTACTTAGACTACTCATTATTTCCTTACTGAGTAAACCCTGGGGAACTAGTTGCACCAGCATCCCAGTTAACTAGGCTTGAACGGCTTTGACCGCTCAAACCAATAACACGGTCCTTATGACCACCAGTTAGACCTTTGGTCGTGAAGGAACCACCCGCAGTCTGAAATGATGTGCGGTATTCCTTTTGGTAAGAAGTTCCACCACTTTCAGTACCTGTATAGCGGTCTTGCTCTATTCCGCTATGCAGTCTGTCAGGGTCTTCTGTCTGTCTTGCTAGACCCATGGCTATAGTGTTGAGGTCTGGACTTCTTGACCGAAGTTGTTTGTTCGACCAGAAACAGATGGAATCATTTTAGCGTTAGCCATAGTTGGTCCAGCCGCTGGGTCAATGGTTGGAGTAAACGGAACTGTGATGCGGTATGTTGCACCAATACGTTCAATGTTCTGGCGGTTAGCCTTGCTTCCAGGATTGGTAGGGTCGCCAGCCTGTGTGCTCTTTTTAGGAACTAGTGTTCCCTGAAGTGCTGGGGCTGCACTCATTGGAAGACGTGGGCTTCCTACCTGAGCGGCTGCATCTACTGCTTCGTGGTGGGTCATGTGGTTACGTGCTTTCATATTTCCTGCTGCCTCTAGTGTGCTTGAAGGGGTTCCGTTGCGACGACGCATTGCGTGTCCAACACTGTACTTGGTTGCCATAATGGCTCCTTTATCTCTCTATAAGAGTAAACCTTTTTTAACTTGCTGAAATGGCAAACACAATTGCCGAGATTTCTCCATCACGAGATTCGATAGTGGTGAATCCAGGCTTGCAGGTTAGGTCTAGTCCTCGTGGGGCTACATAGCCTCTTGCGATTGCTAGGGCCTTAACTGCTTGGTTTACCGCACCTGCACCTACGGCACGCAGTTTTACCTGACGGTTATCGTAGATTGCATGTGCAATAGCGGATGCTAGAGATTGTGCGTTAGAACTTGCACTTACACGTAGAAAATCTTCTACCGTGGATGGTGCGACGTTTTCTTCTGACATTTGTAGTCCTTAGTTGTCGAATTGTGTGCCATCCCTACAACTAAGAATACCTGCGAATTAGTCTGTTGTGTCCCTATACTTAGGGTCTTTTATTTGCTCAATAATCTGAGTCTCAAAGGCTGAAATTCCATGCCCTCCAGCCAATCTGGCTAGGGCATACGCATCAGCGGCGTTATCATCATTAAACTCTACTCCCCAACGCTTGTACATCTGTAGGAGCATCTCCTGCTTTTTAGCAGTTCCTTTACCCGTAGCATACTTTTTGAGGGTCATTGGTGGAATTTGAAGGGGGGTTTTAAGGTGGTCGTCAAAAAAGTTCCATAGCACCAGTTTGACTGTTGCGGATAACTCACCTAAAACAAGGGCAGAATGACTAGATAGAACGGTGCCTTCCATGGCAATGTCAAGTATGTTATTGCCTTTAAGTAAAAAGCCTTCTAGTTCAGAGTCCAGCCACTCTTGGATATCTGCAAGGCGTTTAACGCCTTTATACGGAGATTTGTAAACTTGAGTAAGGTGGTCTGTCGGAGTTTCAACGGAAACCGCTGAGAGTGCAAACCCTGTTAGTGATTGGTCGATGCCAATAGTTATTTCTTGGCTGCTTTTCAGGCCTCCGTTGAACTCCTTAACTGCCATTATGACTCTTAATCCCGTTCATTAAACCTGTTAACTCTAAAAATAGTTCGTCAATGGTGGTGTCGTTAGTTATTACCACGTCAAAGTTATTGAAAGAATCCATCTCTATCTCTGAGGCATGAGAGTTAGCGGCTATGACATTTGGGCGATTAACTCTCCAAACTTGACCATTCATCATCTTGATTGCGTTTGCCTCATTCAAGAACCTAACGTCCGAAATTACGACGTCTCCTTTAACTTCTAAGGCTTTATTCATTAGATAATCTACCCAAAAGGTATCGCCAAACATTTCACGCCCAACTTCAGTACCCATACGTTGAAGAAGACCTCTGATTTCTTCCCCAAAAAGAGTGTCCTTGTATCCATCCCAACCATAACTGTAAATAATGTCCTGCAACTCCATGCGTGATGTACCCAGTGATGGGTTTAGGGCATAGAGTGCTTCACGCATAGGGTCAGCAAACGCTAATCGAGTGAACCCGTGGTTTTCAACTAAATACTCGGCAACTGTATCTTTACCTGTACGGGCATAGCCACTAAGTCCAATAATCATTCGTAATCCTCATAATCTGCTCGTTTATCTACCCAGTAGGCTAATGCAACGACTATTCCAATCAAAACAAACGCTATAACTCCTTGAAGAATTAAATTCAAATTCCATACTCTTTTCTGGTCGCTCTAGAGTCATTTGACCTTCGAGTAATTTCACGGCTGACTAATTGAATATCTCGCTCATGGTTATTGAGAAGCATCTCTACTAACTTACGATAAGCGTACTTTTCTTCGTAGTCATTGTCTAGAGCGACAACATCGGGATGAACTGAAACTTCAGCCTTAACTGTGGTTACACGTTCTCCTTTAACTCCAGCGTTCATACGCCTCATTAACATCGTGTTTTCGGTGAACTCTTTCTTCTTCAAAGCAGCACGTTCCTCTAGTTGAGCCATGGCAAACTGTGACGCAATGTAGTCTGTCCATGCGGTCAGCCTAGTGAATAGGAGCCCTAGTTCTTCTGAATTAGAGGCTGTGATGTCTTCTGGCAAAGTTACTTGCTCTGACGAGGGCTTACTGAAGTGTAAGCCCCAGTTTTGAAACTTCTCTAATGCACCCATAGATTTACTCTACATCTTTGTACGCTGAACACTGTGGGCAAGTTCCACCCAAATTGTTGTTACACTTAGGGGCAGTATTTGCCTCTACCGCATCAACCACTTTTTGAGCCTTTTCAAAAACATGTTGAACCAACTCAAAGTCTCGTCTAACAGAAAACTCTTTAAACGATTGGTCAGCCTTTAATTCGTACAGGAATACAATCTCATCAATCTCATGACCCATACGGTTCATCAGTTCTAGATAAACTTGTCCCTGAAGAATGTGGTCAGCAAATGGGCGAGTAATACGTCCCCAAGCCTTCATCAAGTCTCCCTCAGCCTCAGCCATGATTGATGGAGAACCAAACCGAATAGTTCCTGGACCAATTGATTTAATCTCAATCAAGGTATCGTTACCAATACCTTTAATCCAGCCGTCAGTATGCCCAGCAATACGAAGTGAATCATCTCTCAACGTTACTTCGGCGTATTCCAAGCGGTCAGGTCTTCCACAGTTAGCACAAGCCTCTGGTGAAGTTCCCCAAGTCAAGTTGTTACACACTAGGCACTTAAAGTTACCGTGGAGAACACCCATCTCTTGAAACCATGACTGCCATTTAGCGTGAACCTGATGACCAGTGTCAAAAATACTTTGCAACTTTAGGCCAGGATTAGCGGCAACCTTAGGGTATCCCTTCAATAGGAAATACGACCCACGAAGACAAAAGTCTTTTTTAATCATTTCTGAAGGATGGAGCACAGTAGTGCTACGGTCTCCTTTAGGTCTCTTCTGCAAATAGCGTTCAATGTCACCTAGTAGGCGTGAACGAGTTTTCTTTGCGTCTAAGAACCTTTTAAGTTCTGCGTCAGTTACTGTCATTTCCATTCTCCTTTACTTGAAAGATATATTCTTTCAAAGTCATTTTGCTCTTATACTGTCTTTGCCATTTACGAACAAAGGCGTTTCTTTCCCTGTGAGACATGCCGCCCCAAATACCATGCTGTTCATCGGTATTGATGGCTTGCCATAAACACCGTTGCCTTACGGGGCATGATGGCTTTCCAACACTACCATAGCAATACGACTTTGCTTTATCGGCTTGCTTTCTATAAAGTTCTTTATCCCTTGGAGGATAAAAAATTTCTGGGTCTACGCCTTTGGCTGTACACGATGCGGTATCGTACCAAGAGTAGTCGTCATCATGAGGAAGTTTCAAGTTTGTCCCACAATTCTAAAAAGTCTGTTTCCAGTAGGATGACGTAATCTTCCCCGTCAAGATGAATACCAAATACTGGCAATCTTCCATCCATGATGGCTTCATTTGTTATCTTTTTTAACTCTTTAGACTGGATAGTTTTAGATAACTTACCAGTCCACTTGTGCTCTATAAGAAGTGTCTTACTTCGTACATCGCCTTTGCGAGACCAAAAAGCCCCAGAAGCCGCAGTGGTTTGCCCTCCAACTGCCTTAGCGAGACGTTTCTCGTGCTTCTGGGAGTTCTTTTGACCCTCACTCTTCATTGAGGGTAATCTTACCTTCTTTGTAGGCCTTGATAATTCTAGGCACCAAGAAAAACAACTGTTCACGAGTGTAGCAAGTAGAACATCCACAGAATGGCTCGCCTGAAAGAGTTTCAGTAAACTCATCTGGCTCTTCACCGTCAACCATAGACTCACAGTTCCACATGTACTCTTCGTAAGCGGTTTCTAGGTTCTTGGACCACTCATCATCATTTAAAACAAATTCTGGATTACTCATCTGTGTCTGTTCCTCCTACGAAACTGTCTGGTGTTGTAAGAACTTTTTCTCGCAACTCTTCAAAGAAGTCTACTTCTTCACGAATAGAATTAACAAGAGCCTCTTGTCCCTGCCACTTGCGGTCACCATAGTAAATCCAACCACCTTTACGGTCTACAATTTGCTTGACGATTGCCATAGCGGCAACTTCTTTAGCAACATCATAATCACCTGCGGAATAAATACTGTGGTCTGAGAAATAGAAATCCACATATGCTGTACGGCTAGGTGGAGCAGTCTTGTTCTTCAGAGTCCTAATTTTGATACGCTGGCCTACACGAGTTTTATTGACTCCAGTACCAGCCTCAATCCACTCGTCACGACGAACTTCTGAGCGAGTAAAGAAAGCATAATCTTTACCCTGACCTCCTGGAGTTGTGCGAGGGTCTCCGTGCATCACACCAATTTTCATACGATACTGGTTGATGATTAGTCCCAAAATAGGACGTTCGCTTTCGGTTAGGCTACGCTTCATAGCGGCTCCAGCCTTACGGAAGAACTTGTTAGTGATAAGTGCTCCACGACCAACGGTCATTTCGTCCATATTCTTTTCGTTTTCTGGACTAGGCACGAGAGCAGGTAGGCTATCGATAACAATAGCGTCAACAGACTTAGACTCGGCAAAAGCAATAACCACATCATACGCCTCTTCCATGATGTTAGTTTCAATGACAATAACACGGCTAGTATCTACTCCTGCCATCTCTGCGTACTCTGGGACCCATTGTTCTGCGGCAACCCAGACGGTTGTGAAGTCTTCGTTGATTTTTTGGTTTGCGGCAATCGTTTTGAGGGCGATGGCAGTTTTTCCGTGAGAAGGTTCACCAACGAGTTCGTTCCACTGGTTTGTAGGGAAACCGCCTCCGAGGATGTAGTCAAAAGTTGTAGAGCCAGTTGTTGCTCTTTTGATAAGGTCATTTCGGATGTTCCCTCCAATTACAATGGTGTCTACACCAAAGCGTTTGTTTAGTTGTGCCATTACCTTTAAGGCATCTGCGTTAATCATTTAGGTCTTTCTTGCGTAAAAGTGACTTTAGTCTTTCAATTGTTGAAATTGACCAAATTATTCCCCAAAACATTGAAGATATGATTGCGGTTAAAAATACAATTCCAAATACTTCTTCGTTAGACATGGCTCTCCTCCATAAGGTCGTAAATGGATACCCATTCATCTGCTCTCCAAAAACCTGCGGTCCCATTATGGGACTCAATAATTCCTTCACGAACTAGTATGGCAACCAGTTCTGAACGTGCTTGCAGCCATTCTGCTGTTAGTTTATTCATTATCCGTCAATCCTTCCGATGATTCCTTGTGGGTTCCAGTTGCTTTGTACGTCGTTACCTGCCGCTTGCTTCGTAGCACCATCAACATGAGCCCCCGTAAGCGAGCCATACCGTGAACCCGATTGCTGTATGGGATACCCACAGTCATAACATCTAGGTGCCGCATTTTGAACCGCCATGTAATTGGCAGAATTACACTCAGGACACGCCTGAGTCTGGCGTGCACTTTGTGCTCTCTCCGTTGGGTCTGGAGAACGTTGAAAGGAAGGCATCTGGGCCAAAGGTTGTTGGCTTGGAGGCATAGTTGGTGATGGGTCTGGGCGACCTACTTGTGGTTGTGGGTTGCCAAGTTTTTTAGCCCACCAGTCAGCGTTGTTCATCTTTTTCCTTTCGGTAGTTCTAGAAGACCAAGGTCTACCATCTGTGATACTGAGCCTACTAGTAGATGTGCCATTGACTCTTCAAAAACTTTGCGAGTCTCACGGGTCATGCCGTCTATAAGTTTAGCCAAATCAGGGTCTTTCTTTAAATCTTCTGGTGGAGCCATAGTGGATACAAACGCCTCTGAGAAGAGGGCAGCGTATCCGTAAAGGAGCGGTATCAAAAAACTAATTCTTTCGACACGAATGTCGCTTTCTTCTTCTTCACGTTCTAGTAACTCATCACTTATTGGTGAGCAACCTAGTTCTACGCTGATGCTATCTCCATCAGGAATCTGGGAGTCTAATATAAACTCTCGCAAATGCGTTTTAATTTGTTTTACAGAAGTTATTTTTTTGTACTTTGGGGCTCTCCTTTTAAATAGGCTCATTTAGCCTCACCCCATTTATCCACTATCTTTACGTCTGCAATCAATGGCACGGTAATCTCTTTAATTTTTATTCCTTCCATTGAGTTACGGATAGCATTGGCTGTTTCTTCGGCACGGTCGTTTGGTGTGATGGTCACAAGTTCGTCATGCACCGTAAGAATAATGTTAATGTTTGGCTCATCTAAAAAGCAAGAGTGGGCACGGACTAAAGCAAGTTTCATGACGTCTGCGGCAGAGCCTTGAATCATGGTGTTAAACGCCTGACGTTCGGCACGGGAGAGTTCTATGCGGTCATTGCTTCTTAGTCCTGGGATGTACCTACGGCGACCGAAGATAGTCTCTACATAAGGTAGGCTGCCGCTGTTTTTGGCTTCTCTAACTACCCTGTCTTTGTACTTAGTAATAGAGGCAAATTCGGCCTCAAAACGCTTCAGGAG
>Ga0247723_1000274_pt1 | contig 34628 bp, 55 predicted proteins | sample MSEWelMarce5H_FC_FD_189079 | JGI IMG/M metagenome (GOLD analysis project Ga0247723, IMG submission 189079) | Subsurface sediment microbial communities from gas well in West Virginia, United States - MSEEL Well Study Marcellus 5H_FC | ecosystem: Environmental > Terrestrial > Deep subsurface >... | reverse complement strand
ACTCCAGCCTGCCCTTCGTAGCCAGCCATCGATTCACGCTGCCCAACGATGTTTCCAGCAGTGTTCAGGGTTATGTCACCCAATGCCCCAGCCCTGCCAGTAGCAAGCCCTGAGAGCGCCTGAGAGCCTTGCATACCCATTCCAGACAAAGTATTAAGGTTGCCGATCTGCTGCTGTAGACCTTGTGACGCTAGACCCTGTCCGAAGCGTGTTAGCTCTCGCTGAACATTACCACCACCCAATCCACCAGTAGCCGCTGCGCCCGCAAGGTTGCCTCTCATGCCTTGCTCAAAGAGGAACTGCTCGTATGGGGACTCTTGTCTTGCAGCGTTAAACGCATCTCGACCAAGAGCGCCAGACAAGGCCAGTTGCTGATTGAAGGCCGTTGTCCCGCCCTGTTGATATGGCTGGAAGTATCCACGCGCCTCATCAAAGCCGGTGTTGATCTGACCAGAAGCCGTTGTTGCCGCTGCTCTCAGATCATCAATGTTTACGCCATAAAGCTGATTGATCTTCTGAAGAGCATTCTCAATATCAAAGCGTGATGAGGTTTCAGCGCCTCTAAGCGTTCCGGTGGCATCAGTGAGACCCTGACCAAGAGCCTGTTCAGCCCCAAGCACTCCAGTCGGAATAGCTTCAGCTTGTGCATTTTGATACCTGCCCTGCGCCTGCGATAAGGGAATCCCAATAGCTCTTGAGACCTGCTCAGGAGTCACCTTGTATTGATTCATCAGAGCATAGACTTGCTCATCAGGAATGTTCGGGTTGTTGGCAAAATACGCCTGAAGCTGGTAATCAGTCACCTGACCAGGCTGGGCCTCATTGACCACCTGTTGGTTAAATCGACCATAGGATGTTTGTGGGTCAATCCCCAGCGCGTTAACAACTTGCTGCGGGCTAACCTGATACTCCTGCATGAGAGCGTAGGTCTGCTCATCAGAGATATTAGGATTGGCCGCAAAGAAGTCCCGCAGCTCTTGATCTGTTACCTGTCCGGGCGTTGCCATAATTTACCTCTGGAACTGTCGCATCGGTTGGAATTGCTGCTGTGCTGGGAACTGCTGTGCCTGTGGGTTAATCAGTCCAGCAAGAGCCGCTTGGTCAATCGGCAGAGCTTGAGCAGGGGCCATCTGAGGAATACGCCCACCAAGGAGCGCCGCACGCATAGCAGGCACTGAAGCAAGGTTAGCATTCTGAGCCGCCACGTTGCCGCCCTGATAAGCCTGCATTCTAGGCATAAAGGAAGCGCCCTGCATCTGGTAGGCTCGATTCAACGCCTCCTGATTGATCTGCCCGGCTTGGCCGTAGCCACCAATCATCGTGTCTTGAGCCTGCTGGTAGGCAGGAAGAAGGTTCTGCATTGATGTGTTAGCCATTTCCATAGAGCGTCTATTGGCTTTGCTGACATCCTTCTTTCTGGATCGCTGCCCAAGAATATTGGCTCCAACGCCTGCTGCCATTACTGCTGTTTCGATTCCCATGTCCACCTCTTTTGAGCTTTGCGAAAATTCAATGATTGAAGCATTCTAATCAATGCCAGCCTGTCATCTGGGGCCGTTGTCCAGACCTTGGTGAATCCCCTGCCTGCAAACCATTCAAGCCCCTGCGCCATCGTCTGTCTGACAGTTGCCCTGTCTTTGTATTTACAGGCAACGTGAATCTCAACTGTCTTCTTCTTTGCCTTTGCTAGAACCAGCAGCTTTTCATCCATAACCAGCATTGCGAAGTCGTTATGAATTGACGCTGGGTATTGATTCAGAAACTTTAAAACCGAAGGGTCTCGCACATAATCCAGTGCCTCCTCTTCGCTGCAAGCTCTTACACCAATATCCATCCCTGCGTCCTGTCGCCACCAATCTCGGCAAGCATCTTTCGGTATTCAATTGCCCCCGCTGTTCCGGCGCTATTGATGTAGAGCTGGAACTGTCTAGCAGCTACCACGCCCTCTGGAGAGCCTGTCCCAACAATCGGAATACTCAAAGAGGCATCCAATGTCCAAGTCCTAAACGCTTGCGCCATTTTACCAGAATTGTCCACAATAGGCTGTCCAGCATTCAGCAAAGGATTGCTCATTTGCTACCCCCGATAATCTCAGCATTGAGCTGTAGAATCACCGGCTTGACCGCATCGGTTAGGGTGAATCGGAATATCTCAAAACGTGAGACCCGTCCGTTCTTTCTCCAAATTGCCCGCTTATTGTATTCACCGATCTTACCAATAGCTCTGGATCGAGAATCAGACCATGTCTTCCCGTCCTTGCTTCGGTCCATAGTAATCACTGGGTCAGTTACCGCAGCGTTACCAACGCCAGACTCAACGGTCAATTCAATCGACGGAACAAAGATCGCCTTGAGGTTATTCTGAAAGGGTTGGGTCGCTACTCGTCGGATGATCGTGTTGCCATACTCTGTGTAGACAAGAGGATCAATCCTGCCAATCCTGCCGTCGATAAAATCGCCGCACAGTATCTGGTTGTAGGCTTTGCAAATAGCCGTGATTCGATACTGACTCAATTCATCATCAAGCAGTGAGCGTCTTTCGTGCCATCGCTTTGATGTCAGGTCGAACACTATGGTCGTGGCTGGAAGAGTGAACCCAATGAAGTACGCCCCATTCTGTGAGTAGGCCCACGCATAAATGGACTCTAACTGAGAAAGCGTCAGGTCTTGGAGAAGGTTATCAATCGGGGTTGTGCTGATCTTCGCCGTGTCGTTTCCTGACAGCGCCCAAATAGACGGACCCTCGTTATCACCACCACCCACGAACACAAAAGTGTCCTGTGCATTTATTAGTGAGTAGGGAGAATAGACGCCCTTCTGCAAGAACAGGCCAGTCCGCTGAAAAGGGAAGTCAGTTCCGCCGACATTCTGAAAAGCCTCAATGGTCTGCGAACCTGAAATGAATAGCTGGTTCTTGAAGACAATAGGAGCAACAGTCACATCTGGATCAGACTCAGCTGTTCCAAAGTCCAGAGCGTTGTAGCTCAGTCCGTCATTCGGAGCAGAACAGATGAACTTCTTCGTGTCGGTCGTACAGACAAAGTAGGAGTCCACAAAGACAACGAACTGCGGGTTTCCATTCGCATCGAAGTCTGTGTCAGTGATCTGGGCAAAGGTATTAGTCACATGGTTGTAGATGAACCCATCACCGCCAGGCACCAGCACCATCAACTGAGTGCCGTTGTCGGCCATCGAGACCCTTGCCGTCCCTGTAATCGTTCCCAGACTTGTCAGGCTGTAGCTTGCAACGCCCAGTGTGATTGTCTCGACTATCTTGTAAAGGGTGTCACCGTTCACAGCGTAGGCAATGCCAGCCATCTCATGCATACCACGGTTCTGTTCCTCGATAGTTCCAGAGGAAACAAGCTGCACCAGCCCCGGCGTGCCGTACAGGTTCTCCGCACTCAAGGCCGGTGCCTCACTGATATTGGGATACCAGTTTAAGCACTCCTGAGCACTCAGGGGCAGTGATGGGCTTACATATAACCCATTGGTAATTGGCAGCAGCATTAGAGAGCACTCAACAGAGCATTGACGGCAATCACACTATCGGTTGTTGATTCGTTTCTTACAAAGATTTCAACGTAGTCATTCGGAGCAAGAGACAGATTCACAAATGTCGCAATAGACCTTGGAGCGCCAGCAGAGATCGTGTCGGTCATTTTAACTGAGGCAATGGTCCCGTTCTTCGCAATGTAAGCGGAGATTTTATGGTTACTTCCAGAGGCGACATCCAAGGTCACAATCGCATTGATGATATGCCTTGCCGTGGCAGCAGTGTGCGTCAGCCTTCCAGCCGTTGTGCCGGTCCAGCCTGTAGAGATGTCACCAAGTGTAAAGGTGCCTGCGACCTTCACAGGAGTCGCTGTAGACGCAATCGTTGTGGCAGTAGAGTTACCAGTCATCGAGACGGCAGCGTAGCTCTCAGCGTCTATAGATGCGATCTCAATGGTGTTACCAGAGGTAGTGACCTCAATACCTGCTCCGCCTACCAATGAAACGAATGTAGGACTCGCGTCACCAGCATCCTGCATCAACGGTTCGCCAAGGGAATCGACGGTGAAGTTGTGCGAAATCTCAATGCCGTTCTCGGCACTGACATCAAGGGAGATGCCAGCACCAGCCTCAAGGTTGCGGATATTGTTAACAGTGCCCTGAACATCCAGAACAGGTGTGCCCGTTACCGCGCCATCCTGAACAATCGTGCCGGTTACACCTAAGCCACTAATGAAGTTGGCGTAAGTGATCTTGTAGTTGTAACCATTGTAGAAGAAGCCGAAGTAAGAGCCTGGGATAATGCTCGTCTGTGCCTCGAAGTCAGATTGTCTAACACCGTAAGTACGCTCAACCATTTGTGTTTATCTCCAATGCAATCCCGCCGCTGATTTCTGTTGCCACCAATGGTTCGTTCTCAGGATAGAAGTGCAGCCCATTGCCGAATTGATTGTCCTCATTGCCAGAACCCACAGGAAGAGTAGATGGGAGGCTAGTTGGTGTAATGTATTGACCCAATTGACGCATCGCCTGCATCCCCTCACGCGCCGTTGCAGCAAGCTCAGGAGTCACCACACCGCCGTAGTAAGGAACAGACTGGAAGGCCATGTTCGCAATCAGACCAGTCAGTGCGCCTGGCGGAACTGTTACCTGATCACTCAGGTTACTGACAGCCGTATACCCAAGGTTGATGCCCTTGGCCGCAAGGGAAGACATATAGTTGTTCATGGCAAAGATGAAGTCCTGATACTCATCGGCCTCCAAGGGAGACTCAGAGGCTTGAACTAGAATTGCCTGAAGTGAAGCCTTCGCTACTTGCGCCACAGTCGCCATTGGTTATTCCCCCTGCTTTGGTTTTCTTCCACGCTTTGCTGGCTCTTCAGCCTTTACTGGTTCCTTGCGCTTCCATCCTAGACCTTCAGCAGCAGATGCGCTTGCTTCGTCTACAGAGACTTCTACACCACTTGGTTTGATCCAGATACTTGTGCTCATAACTATTCCTTATTCGCAATTGCCTTGCACATTTCAATGAATTTTCTTTGATCGTATTTGTTCTTGCACATATTAACCATTGTGTGAACCCATTGTATATTGAATGGAGTATATGGCTTTGTGCTGTCAATTCTGTCTAGGCTTGCTGTTTGGCAAAGATAGTCTATAGAAATTTCCCATCCAGACAGCGCACACTTCCCATCAAACCCCGCAAACATATCATCAACTGACAATTGCCAATCTATTCCTCGGCTCCGTGCTGACTTGCTGAACTTATTGAACAGCCGATTCCTGTCGCCTACTGGTTTGTTGTCTTGATATCCTCTGGCCGCTGAAATGCAGGTTTTGCACTGCCAATCACGCAACTCACTTTGTTTTGCATGATCCATGCGCGTATAGGCTTGCTCTTTACCGCACCCGCTGCACTTGGAGCACCACTTCGAATCTTCGTTGCGGTAAATTTTTAAATCTGCATTCTTTGTCGTTCTGTAGTCTTTTTGACAATACCGGCAGCTTTCTCTATTCAGCATATTTATTGCGGAATTTTTATTAGCAAACATACTAACTTTGCCGCAGACGCATTGAGAAATCCACTTGTCAGCTTTAAATGAAACCCGACTGTCCTGAACCGGAAGCATAATATACCGCCATTGCACCATTTGTGAATGCGAGTATTATGCCCCATTTGGTGGTCGAGCTCCACCAAGCCGCTGACATTTTGCCCTTGTTGATGTTCTCTCGATGTCTTGCCATGAATGAAGCTCTGCGCTTGCGGTCTGCTTCAGACTCGCCCTCACGCTTTGGACTACCGCTGACACCTTGCTGGCCGAAGCGGATCGTCTTGATCTGGTCGCCTACTTTAGCGACAACAACATGGGATTTCGTGGGATGGTTCGGAGTGCGTTTCGGCTTGTTGACCGCAGATACCCCCGCCCTCTTAAGCGCACCGCTAATTTTGGAGTCTTGGGATTTCATATCCTTTCCCCCTTAAATAACTGGCTATTTGTCGAATATACGCAAACGACTCAGCAGTCTTTTCTTGGATTTCTTTTCTAGAAAACCCCATTAAAAGCATGTCTTTAACCATTTTTCGCGAGGGCTTAGAGAGCGCCTCTGACATTTTTAGGACAGTCTCCTCTGGGCGGGTTTTCCCAGACCAGAACATTGATGGCTTTTTTAATTTAGACTGGGAAAGCTTCTGCTTATGGCTCTCCGAAAGAACACGCCCCTGCATCTTCTGGATTGCTTCTTGGGTGTGCTTGTAACCTTCCGATCCTTCTCCGCCCAAGGTGTAATTTACGAGGTTATCAATCCCGTAATTCGAGATAAGCTTCCTCTCCATATTGCAAGCCTCCTCGTTTGTAAGGTCTCTTGCTACGATTTCTACAATCAAGCCGTGCTTAGCTACCGTGTGATGCCAGTGTTTGTTGCGACCGGCCTTAGAGTTTTCTCTCCACCGATTACCCTTACCAACATAAAATACTGACTCATCGCTAGCGCGTCGATGAAGGTAAACCTTGTACTTGTTGAAGCCTTCAACGCCGACTCTTTCTAATCGCGGGTCTTTAGCTTTTGGCATGATTCACCCCAGATGAAAATGGTGACGCACCCCTTAAGATGCGCCACCATTGTATCACTACTTACGCCACACCGAAGCCCTGGCCCGCCTTACTGGGGTCAAAGCAAGCGTATGCCGGGAGCAGGTCGAACCTGATCTGCTGTGAGTTAGCGTTACCGTCTGAATACTTGCTGATACGGATGGACATACCGTCTGAGGTAGTCGCAACAGTGTCAGTGGAGTACAGCTTTGGCAGCTTCACTGTTCCCATGCCGAAAGCCTGCTTTGTGTAGAACAGGTTGGGCTGGTACAGAGTAGCAGTGGCAGACACGATTGTGATCACAGCGCCAGATGCAGGAGCCGCAGTTACAGTGTTGTACTGACCATTTGCCTCGTAGATCGCAGGACCAGCAACTACCAGTGTGCCTTCGCCAGACGCGCCCAGAGTTACATCAGCAGTCACAACACCAGTCCACGCAATCGTGCTACCAGTTGCGCTGACCATCGCTTGACGAGTTGACTGGTTCAGACGGTTGACGTTAGCAATGGTCACCAGCTCGCCAGCCTTCACAACCATGTTCGCTTGGAACGCAGTGACCGCAAGTGATTGGGTCATTGTGTCTTTAGCAGTAACGTAGGTCGCATCAGGAGCAGAGGACAGAGTACCAGCACGATCTGCACCAGAGCTTGAAGTGAAGCTCGCCAGAGTCGTTGCAGACAAGGCACGCAGACCACCGAAGTTCGTGCTGATCTGGGCATTTTCCCATGCAGTACGAATCAGGCTGTCAACAGAGTTCAGACCAGACTGAGCAGATGCCAGTGTTGCTACTGTGAACGGGTTCATCAGGTAGTAACGCTCTGAAGCTGGGTTGATACCAATGGCGTCCATGAACGCACCAGCGCCAGCCACATCAGACCAAGCATCTACTGCTGTGCCGTGTGTGCCGTAACGCAGAGAGCTGTTCTTCAGCATGAAGGATGCGAAGTCCAGTTCAAGGTCGGTCACGATACGACGAGCCATCGGAGCTAGGATGTCTTCGAGTTGGTCCAGTTGCAGAGCCTCTTCTACGTTGCCCCATTCGGTAGCAGCAGTGAAGTAGTTTTGAACTGTACCAGTGGCCTTACCAGCAATGATGGAAGACTTGGTGGACGCGGAGATGTCACCACCAGCAGTACGGATGGTGTTGTAGTCGTGTGGACGCTTGAAGTCTACAGTTGAACCAGATGACGGGTTGAACTTGTCAGCCAGAAGCTGGGTATCAACTGTCTTGGTGATGACCCGTGAGTTCTCGAAGGCATCGAGGAATACACGGGCGACTTTACGGGTTACGTTACTATTAAGATTGTTGGACATTTAGCTCACCTATTCAAATGTTGCCCCCTTCGGTCCTTTCGCTTTGACCTGTGCGCTAGATGGCATTGGTCGTCGAACGGGATCAGGAGCGTTAGTGTATTTTGGTTTCAGGGCGACAGCTTTCTGCTTGATTAACGTAGCAATCCTGACTGCGGCCATCGTTGGGTGTAGATGTCTCAGGGCGTCCAATTCAGTGACGTTCTGAGATAAATACTTGGTGATCAAAGGGCCGTGGTCATCCTCAAGGATGTACTGCACCAGCGAATCATCAATTCCAAACTGACCTACAATCGAGCCTGCTGCTTGAAGCTCCTCTGCTTTCACTCCAAGGGTTTTAGCCCTCTGAGCGTAGCTTTGGACCTTCTCAACCAATACTTCCTGCTGCTTTTGCTCTGCCTCCTGAGCCAATTGCATTTGCTGCCGTTGCAACATCTGCGCTTGGGCATCATAGGCAGCAGCGGATATAAGTGCCTGCTCTCTGTGCATGATCTGCCGCTTGTATTCCTCGTCGGACAAAGCGAACGGATCGGGCAAAGCTGGCACCTGTGGCCGCGACCGAGTTTGTGGCTGCTCAAGTTCTTCTAGTCGCCTTCGGAGCTGTTCGGCCTCACGCTCTTTTTCACGGAGCTTGAATACCTTCTTTCCAATTGCGTCATCGAAGACCTTTTGCTGCGCCTCGGTGAAGATAGGTTTATCGTGAGTCTCCCCACTATCCTCTGACGATTCGGAATCATCCTCGACGTCTTCTTCAACGTCTGGCTGATCTTCAGCCTCCTGCGTTTCAATTTGCTCCTCATCAGGAGTGTCATCAAACTCGTAGTCGCCTGGTTGCGTCATATGGGTGCCCTTATAGGTGAGATGCCCAGAAAAGGTCTGGTGGCCTGTTTACAATTTAGCACTATTGGTCAGAAGTCACAATAGTTGGTCAGATTCGCTCTTTGCTAAAAACCAGCAATTACATTTGGTTTGATCGTCTTTGCTCAATCGACCGAAGAATATCGTCGGTTATTCTTCCGCTTTGAACGCCTAGCCGCAGGGTGTAGATGTCTTTTGGATCAGGGTTGTTAATGTTGACGCCCCTCGCCCTTACCATATCCGGCAACAAGTCGAACGCACTGATGTCCTGCTCTTTCAGTGTTCCAAGCCCATAGCCCGGAATGCCCTGTTGATAGGTAGGATGCCCAGAAACGTCATACCTTGGCCTTCCCTGCTCAATCACTCCGACATTACCAAGACCCACATCCATTGCATTGTACTGTGACGGGTCTGTGGCCGACAGCCTAGCCTGCCCAAGATTGATGCCACCCTCATCACGATACTTTTTGTCCAGTATCTGCTGAACAGACTTCCTGACATCGCCTCCAGCAGCGTAAAGTTGGGCCATGCTTTGTGGGTTCTCTATACCCATAAAGTCTGGGAAGATTGCCTTGATGTCCTTGTTAGCAGCACGAATTGTTTTCTTGGTCATGTTGCTGCGAGCGTAAGAAAGCATGGCGTCAGTAACCATCGTGGAGTAGTCCCCACCAGACGGAGCCATGCGGAATGGCAAGAATAATGGGTTCTCAACTACGCCACCAAGTGCAGACGATGCAGGCGTCCTTGCTGCCGCATTCATCATGGCCGATACTGGGCCTTTGTCTGACGACCATACTTGGCCAGGGTTGTAGAACATATAATCCTGACCGCCCCTAAGCTCAACTGGGACATCAAATGTCACATTGTCAATCCCTGTGAGCGCCTTCCCAGCGGCAGTCCTGTCGGCCATCCCAAGGATGAACGGCTTGCCCTCAAGGTCATAAATGCTTAACTCTGGAATCTCTATTGGAGAGCCTTGCGAATAGTTAAAACGCGACCCCGCAATCCTTTGCTGCTCCTTGACCCTGTCATCAAATCTCGGATCGAAGCCGACCTCGCCCGGCGTTATCGTAGGCGCATTCCTCATAGCACGCAGAGCAGCAGCACCCGGAATCAGTGGCAAGCCACCAAGCACAGACATTGCGTAGTTGCCAAAAGTCCTTTCTTCTGGATAGGCAGCGTACATGGCCGCATCAGCAGCCAGTCCAGTGATGTCGCCAGCAATAGGCACAGCAGACATTGGGATTGACGCAGCGCCCAGAACATCAGCAGTAGTCTGGCCTCTGGTCTTAGGCACGCGAACAGGCGCCGGTCCTTGGCCCATTCCCATCATGTAGGCTTGGTCTAATGCTCTGAGTGCTGATGGGTTGCTGGGCTGCTGAACCTGCGGTCGCTGAACAGGTCTGGAATAAAAGTCCTGCATGGCTTTGGTTTTATAATTCTCTGACAGATTTATTGCCGACTCCATGTCTGGCATCGGAATATACTCGCCAGTTTCCCTAGCGTAATCAAAGGCATCGTAAAGCGGCATTGAGACCAGCTTGCCGCCCTGATTAACGATTGTTGGGAACACATACCAATTGCCGTTCTCGTCTACTTCTGCTGCCATCTGATGGGTGGCAATGTTGTTCTCATCAAATTGAACAGGAGCTGGCGAGGTGCCAGGGTTGAGTATTCGATTTACAAAGTCTTTGCTTTTGTTTTGTCGCAATAGATCAATATATGGAGATTCCTGAGTCTGCTGCTCAGGCTTACCAAATAACTGCCTTAACGCTGACTCCGCCATGATTAATCCTCCTCGCCTTCGTCTTCTCTTTCTTCCCACGCCTGACACACTCGCAGGTTGTGGCAAACAAACTCAAACTTCTCGCAGTAGCCTCGACCACCGCCGTCTGCGTCATACTCATCCTCTGGGACTACTTCAATGTACTCCAGCTTTTCAGGTGAGTTGTGGAAGTATTCGCAGTTACCACACATCTGCCTGCGAGCCTCTACAGGCTTCACGCTCCAAGCCTTAGCCATCATGCGGTAGTAATCAGTGTTGTCGCTTGTGGTCTCTTCAGGACCGAACTTCCAGTTCTCAATCACGTTTGCTCGATTGGCTCGATTGATCTTCGCAGTGAAAGGCTCTTCCTGCTCGATGATAATGGTCATGCCCTCTAACGGATTCATACCTGCCCCCTGAACGGATTAAGTGCGCTGACCACTTTCATTTGGTTATCAATCTGCATCCCCTGTGTCTGGACGCTCTCTTTCTGAATCTTCGCACCCGCCTCTTGAGCCTTGATCTGGGTGTTCATGCGATTAGTCTGGGCGTTATATGTCTCCAACTGGAGTGACGCCTGATCTGCTTGGAGACCCAACTGCATCTTCTGGGCTTCCAGTTGAATCTTCGCTGTCTCCAACTGAAGTCTCTGGACCTCGACCTGCGCTCTCATCTGCTCTGCTTGAGCCTTCGCCATCTCAGCCTGAGCCAATACCATAGCAGGGTCTTGAGCCTGGCCCTGAGACTGTGCGCTCATCTGCTGCTGCTGCACTTCCTCTTCGGTCATCTGAGACTGTGGGATAAGACCCTGAGCCATCATCTGAAGTCTTTTGCGCTCGCCAATCTGAGTAGCCGCACTGGTCGGAATAGCGTTAAGCAGGATGTCGCCAGCCATTCCAACAATTGACGGATCGACCTTGGCAATCTCGATGATGGTCTCGATGGTCTCCTGCTGACGGTTGCGGAATGACGGACCTGCTCGGCAGCTCACGCTGTACTGGCCCTTGCTCAAGTCATTCAGGGTGACAATCTCGCCTGACTGCTGGTCAATGACAGGCTCATTGAGAACCTGCATCTCAGTACTTCCGTCCTCGTATAGCAGTCTGACCGTTCTTTGTGCGTCATAGACCTTGGGAATAGCTTTGATGAGGATTTCACCCGTTGCTGTAATCCCCGCCTCCAATGCTCGGAAGTATTTGATGGTCCCGTTGTCACCCTTGGACTGCAAACTCTCGATAGCCACGCCAGACTGAAGACCTGGGTTGTCTCCCATACTCGCTGCGAACATTCCAGCCGTCTGGCCGATAAGCTGACGCATTGACTCGGAGATGGTCCGAAGGCCCGGATTGACCTGAGCGCCACCCTGCTGCATCGGAGCGCCAGGGCTTTCTGGGTCAGGGTTGTAGAACTGCACAGGATCAGAGTTGGTGTTCAACGTAGCCAAAGCATCTTCATGCCCAGCCGCTTGGGTGAGAGTCATCCAATACTTCGCCCGTGGAGCCAGAGCGCCTTCCTCGATCTCTCTGGAGAGTGAGTAGTTCAAGACTCGCTGCGGGTCCAATAGCTTCTCGACAACACCCCAGTATATCGTCTTGTTCTCGGTGATCTTGAAGTTGGCAAACACTGGGACGATTGGAATCCTATCGAAGATGGTCTCTTCCTTGTCCTCAAGCCAATCGATCTGGTCGAAGAATCGTGAGTAGACCTTGTTCTTATAAGCCTTTCTGGTTCTGACCTGCTCAATGCCAAGCATGGTCAGTTCATCCACCACCTTCTTGAAGTCATCGTCAATAGTGTAGACAGAGCCGTTGGACATCAGGACAAGCTCACAGGCTTCCTGCTCAAGATAGAACAGTTGCCCTACCACAATCACCTGACCCTTGTCATAGTATGCGTCACCCTCTCTGTCAATCGAGACGGACGCCTGAGAACCTTCAGGGTATCTCTTGACGTACTCCTGAACTGACATCGCATGAAGCAGGAAAGCATATTGAGCATCAGACTTATCCTGAAGGTAGGCAGCAGGATCAAACCAGACTCGATCAATGAAGTTGGCAACAGTCTCAATCACTAGGTCTTGATCGAATGACTGCGGGTCTGAGTACTTGTGAGACACCATCCAGCCATCATACCCAGCAGTCGCCATGCCTCGACCTGCGTTGATGTAGATGTCCTTGGCTCGACTCATGGCCTCAATGTTTCTTACAAGGCCGTCAATGATGATTGCAGTCTCTTTGGACGCCTCCCCTGACATTGGGCTTACCTTGATGTCAAAAGCTGCCTGCTCGATCTCAGCGACCACCTGATCGACTATTGGGTTCACCATGTCGAATGTGTATCGAGGCTTACCGACATTGTTCGTCCACCAGTACGGTTCCCACTGGCCGTCACGCTTATCCACAAAGAGGTGCGCTTCTCTGGCCTTCTCACGGTTGTCGTGATCCGCCTCCTGAGCAGCAGACAGAAGGTTGAGAATAGACTGATGACTCTCGAAGTCTATTTTGTAATCGGTGTCGGTTTTAGCCATCATTGCCATCCTTTAAATTTGATCTGCTTGACCTGGGCCAGCTTGGGCTTGGGCCTGTACATTGCCATCATCAGCGCATCAGCCATGTTCGGGCTGGGTATCTCGTAGGGCTTCTTTGCCATCTCAATCTTGGACATGATCTGTATCTTGCCGCTGTTGGTCTTCTTGATGGGGATTCTGCACACCTCAGACCTGAGCTGGTCGATCTTCTCAATCTTTGAAGACAGGCTAATCATATCATCTGGGTTGACGTACTCACCCTTACTGACAGCCCTGTGGGTAGCCTCAAACCTGTCTCGGAGCCTCCAATAATACTGTGCCCGCTTGTTGGCAAAGGTCTCTCGATTGCTCTTTGCTCTCTGACTGCCGCCATCAGAGTAGGGAGACTCAGCATCCTCTGGAGACTCAGAACCCTTGTACATGACGTAATCGACCTTCTTACTCTCCAAGGCAGCGTCTACCTGTCGCTTGAGAGAAACGCCCAGGCCATCACAGTCCCACACAAAGTAATCCGCTCGGTCAGCCAGCGCAAGGTCCAAGGCCCAATCCATGCCGTCTGCTGCCTCGCCTGTGGTCTTCTCTGTGACGTTTAAGACCACGTTGCCATGCCTGACAGCGTAGCCCTTGGAGTCTCCACCAGTGTCACTGGGATCGTGAGAAGCAATGATGGCCCCCTCCCCCTTCCATCCTAACTTCACATGAGAATCAATGGCCGACTCAAACCAGTCCACAGGAATGATGCAGTCCTCGACCTCATCATAGAACTCACCTAGCCAGATATGCCGGTAAAGAGCTGTAGACAGGTTTGCCTTGTCGTATGCCCTTTCCTGCTCAAGCACCGCCGGAAAGAACGGGTTGTCGGTGTAGTTGATCCAGATAATGATATGCAGGTCGTCTTCATAGTAGCCATTGGCTCGCAGCTCTTTCTCAAAGGGCTTGATGAACCTCTGGCTAAACGGGTCTGCAATGCTTCGTGGGTTGGCCGTCATCCAGATTTCGGAGTCACTCTCACGAAGGGTTGGAGTCAGAGCCTTCAGACTGTCCTGGCTGATGGTCTGGGCCTCTTCAACCCAAAATCTCTTGAACCCATACATCGACTTGATGCCCTCTGGGTTTCGAGCCAATCCCCTGAACTTGAAAGCGTCATCACCCTTGAACTGGATGCTGTTAGCTTGAACAGTGAAGCCTTTAAGTTTAAGCCGATCTATCTCACCCGAAAGCAGAGAGAGCACCGAATCATCCATCGTGATTTGATACTCTCGAAAGCAGGCTGTCTTGATACCCTTGGTCTGGGCATCCATTAGGCAGATGTCTCCAACCGACTGGCTCTTACCTGATCCCCTGCCCCCTATGAGTATCTTGAACCTCTTGGGAGTAGTTATCAGTGGTCTCAGCCTGGCTGGAAGAGTCATCTCAGGCATTAACTAGCCTCACCGTCCAGTCGTGTTCTATCGGCCCACCATTCTCGCCTGTATGCTCGTTCTGCACTCTCTCTGAGTACCCATGCTTAGTGAGTATCAGCTTGGCAATAGTGGGGTTCAGATCACCTGTCAGAGACCCGTTGAGCAGCCTTCTTTCTTGCGCCCTTAGACATCTAGCAACAATGTCAGAAAATTCTTTCTTTTCAGGGTCGTCGCACCAGTCGTATATGGTCTCCCGCGAGATACTTAGCTCAATAGCCAGTCCCGCCATCTGGGGTATAACATCCCCACAGGCAAGATAGCCACCATCAACGTAGGCTCTGGCCTTTGCCACTATTTCATCGTTGTACTTGCTGGGTCTGCCCGCTGGCATTACTCATACCTCACTGGCTTGGACTTCTTAGCCATCGACAGAGCAATGGCAATAGCCTGCTTCTGAGGCTTGCCAGACTTCATCTCGGTCTTGATGTTAGCTGAGACAGTCTTCTTACCGTACCCTTTTTTCAATGGCATAGTGGCTCCTGAGAGCAATTGATTTACAGGGATTATACACCATTGAAAATATTTTAAAAAAGATTGCTCTACCCTCTTGCGTATACAACTAGTTGTTGTATTATATCTCCCATGCCAGCAATAAAGCGGGCCAAAAAAAGGGGATACAAAATGAAAGTAGAACACACAGACTTCTGGCAAACCCAAGCAAGGGGCACAAACGACAGCGAATATCAGATATACCTGTCATGCGCTGACAACGGAAAGGGGATTGATTTTACAACTGGCAAGCCACTGAAATCATATGAAGAATGGCTGAACAGCTAACAACCACCGCCAAGGATGGCGCACTCAGGAGAGAGAAAATGGCGAACATGATAGCGGTCAACAAAGCTCTGAAGTCAGCATACCCGTCCCTTGATGTAGAGGCGGTGCGCGGAGACGGGTATGTGTATTTCGATGGTGATGACGGGTTCGACAAGATCGACTCGATCTGCGTGCATCCAGTCAGCATCAGTACCGAAGACCTAACGCGCCTTGTCATCGAGGCAGTATCAGCTCAATAGGCTGGCACAATCAAGGAGAGCAAAATGCAAAATGTTTTTGGTGAGATATATCGGCAGATTAAAGCCAATGCAACAGCAAAAGCTGTTAATGCTGCAAAGCAACGTGCTGAAGAACTGGGGCTGGCAATTCAAGTAATGAAAGAGTTTGATGAGAAACTACTCAAGTCATTTGAAGAATTGCAGGCTCTTAAAAAGACGCTTGATGATAAAAGAAAGGCCTGCTGCATCTTCACCATGCAAGGCGGCATATGCGGTCTTGTTGATGAAGATGGGAAACTAATTGCAACAGCATTTAGAGATATGACCAACGAAGGATTGCCAGCTCAATAGGCTGGCACCTTCCCCCTACCCTCCACGCACATCTCGCCTTCGTGGAGGTCTACAGGACACTTACACTTTGGATAAGTACACTTGGGCTTGAATATCTTGTCCCAGTTATCCTTCCCCTGCTTAGACAAGACCCTCGACTTGATCTCATCTCCTGTGATGTCGTTTTGAGTAGCCATCACTCCTCCTTGACGAATACGCCGTGTTCATTCAAGTAGCCTTTCCTGTCCTTGATCTGCTGGTAGCTGTGATCGAGGCAGTTGTACAGGGTCATATTGCTGTACAGGGTCTTGTTGCTCTTCGTCGCTATTCCGCCTAACTGGTTCAGAGCATCGCAGTACCTGTTCACAGTCTGGTTTCCGTAATACCGCAGTGATGCGTAGGTTGTGCAGAGCATCCCAGTCAGGGTGATTATATCAAGATCATCCGGCTTGCAGGTGTTCGCTGCCGTTTTGAACTGTGGCGTCTTACCAGCAATGCCTGCCATCATAATCATCACCACCATCTGGTCGCCAATGTCATCTATTGGGCTTTTAGCTTTCGCCAGGCTGTCGGTCATTTCTCCGAATTCACTGATCAGTTTAAGCCACTGGGTCTCCAGCTTCCCGTTGCCAATGATCTTCCGGTCGATTCCCCACTGCGTAACCAAGTTAATTAGATTTTCCATAGTTCCCCCATATTGGTTTACCTGATTCGATGTCAGCGTCGATCCAGCCCGCCAGCCACCAGCATTTTTTTCTCATTCCTGCCGTACAAGCGTCCTTGCTTAATCCATCAGCGTGCGCCCTTTTCCCTTCGTTGTAGAGATCAGACTGCTCTTGTGTCATTCCCTCAATTCTCATTCTAGCTCCTTGATCTTCGCCTTCAGATCGGCCTTCAGGTCATCCAGATACTGTCTTGTGTGCTTTGTAACCTCACAGGCTTTCATCTCCAATTCAGATACAAACTGGTCACCGTAGAAGTCCACCATTGCCGATCTGTAGGCCAAAACCACACTGGCCTTCTTCATGCCGTACATATTGCAGGACCTGCACTGAGGATGGACATTCTCTTCCATTAGCTTTGTTGCTGTCTTGCCCCTCTCAATGAAGTGTCCTCCCTGCATCTCTTTCCAGTGTTCAGACTTCCCGCAGGTCCAACAACTACAGTAGCCATTGTGATCCGCTGCTTTTAGTCTGACGTATTTCTGGAGAAGAACAGCGCAATCCTCTCGCAAGCCAGCAATTGATTTCTTCTTCACCGACATATCCTCTTTATGTTTTTAGCTACTCAGCGCACAACTGACACCCACATATTCATGTGAGTAAGAAAATACTTTCCGCGAAACCCATTTAACGCTTTCACTTGATGAATCGTTGCGCTCTATCATGTTTTTACTTGTTGGCCTCCATAGCGGAGAGTTGTTTCGGTATTCGCCCATCCTTGGATGTGCTGTCTTGCTGAAATATCTAAAACCCTTTTGGTGATGTATCTCAGCAATCGCGTCACTTAATCTGACGCCTATTCCCAGCCCTTGATAGTCGGGCAATATAACCGTCCTATGTCCTCTGTAGGCGTTTTTAACTGTGCCAGATGGATAGGCTATTGCGGAAGCAAACCCAACAACATTTGATCCCCACGCGCAGAGCCAATGCATTGCACTTTTATTGATGTCCTCTGTGAGATAATGATGTTTGCTGAAGATTGACCACGACTCGACCCCACAAGGTAATACCTCCAGCTCAATTTGTTGCCGCCTAGCTGTCCCCCGATATGACAGGTTTTTTGTCAAAGTATCGTATACCCAATCAGGTTGTAGCCAATCTATTATGTCGTAATGGCACGATGCAAAAACAACATTCTTTAAGACGCACTGCTTGGCATATCGGCTAACCGCATTGGCGCACGACATTGCCACCTGCCTATCAATGACGCTAGTAAATTCATCAACAACCGCGCCAGACTTTAATTGCATGGCTAGGTCTGCTCGGTACTTTTCGCCAGTTGATAATGCGTGATACGGCCTCAACCATGCGGGAATGCTGTTTAGCCCAACTGCCGCCAATTTTTTCTGGGCCTCCTCGGCAGACTCAAACTGAGAGGCGATGCACTTTTCAGAATCCCATTCGTGTTGTGATTCATTTCCAAATTTTTTTAACAGTGTGGATTTCCCACTACCCGAAGGCCCAACAATTAAACCAATTCCAAAATCATTTTTAATATCAAAGTGACTAATTTTTGTTTCAGTTGTGCCATCGAATTTGTAATCAAACGCCCTGCATATTTCTTTTGTTATATCATCTTCAGCTACAGACACCCTCAAAGTAGTCGCCATATTATTGTCTTTTCTCACTGGCCCATCCTCTTGTTGTGTACTCCGCCGTCGATCTCAAAGAGCGCGTACATTACTCGATCAACCACCTCATCCTTCTTGGTAATAGACCCCTCTTCTCCAAGCTGTAGGAGCAATTCATTCACCGAGTGATAAAGCTCAATCCATTCAGGTGTCATCTTGCCTCCCGATAATTCTCATATGCCTCTAAAGCCTTCTCAGACCAGATTACAGAGCGTTCAGCTCCGAAGGCATAGATTGCCTCAATGTATTCAGAGAACTCCGCTGGGCTGATTTTAGAGGTTCTAACTCCAAGTGCCACGAAGCCACCGTCTACGCCTGGCACCAGCTTCTGACCCTTCCAAGCAGCCGACAGAATGTCCTTCCAGTCTTCAGGACCATGCTTCTGCCCAAACCACTCAACCTGCTTTGATATGTCTCTGAGCATAGGCCACTGCTTATCGTTCTGCTCATCTGTCCTTGTCTCTCTTCCCAGAGTAATGACCACAGCCCCAGCTTGAAGACCCCTAGAGGCCATTGAATACACCCACTGGATTGCGCCTTGTAGATCACTTTCTTTTGATACTGTTCTTGTTAGCTCGCCCATTTGTTAAGTCTCTTGTGTTCTTTATGTGCTGTTTAACCAACCCCTGCCACTCTACCGGACATCCTTTCAGGGCTTCTGTCTGGGCATCCTTGCCCTTGGCATTCATGTAGTTGGCAGCGTAGTGTCTAGGTCTTTTTGACGCTGTAAGCCTTATATCGCTTTCCGTCATCACTTGTTATCCACCTATCCTGAACCTCGACGCCTGTGCCTCTGATCTCGTATATCCTCGCCGCCAGTCGAAGACATCCGCAGTAGTTCAGGGCGTCCAATGGAGTGATCTCGCCAATGGTTTGCATATGTCTGAGTATTTGCGCGTTCTGTGTTCCAATCATAATTATCCCCTTTTTGATTTATAGATTCTTTGTCTTAACCAATCGAACAGGTAATCAGGGTCGATCTCAAACTTCTTTGCTATCACAGACGGCTTCATGCCGTGAATATCGTATAACTCAAACACAATCTCTTCGTCCTGCTGGTCTATCTTCTTCGGCCATTCTGTTTTTGTTCTTGGCATTTAATGACTCCAGTTTCTATCCGTTACCCTTTCCACAAAGCCCTGCATACTCTCTGGTTGTTTTAGGACCAACTCCCTGCCAGCCTCAGAGCGCCTTCCAAGCTCTGCTTTAAGGTACTCGTATGTAATGCCCTGCCAGCCCTTGTCTATAGAGATTTCAATTGCTCGATCTGCCGTGATGCCTAGGTCAGTACATTGAAACGCTTCCCTCAATGCTCTCTCAAAAGCTCTTTGGGTAAGAGGCTTCTTGATGGACCTTCGCCACTCAATAAACTCCAGAGCTGCTTCGTCGCTGACTCCGTATGTGTAGGCTTGTGTAATATCTATCTTCATTATTCTTCGTCACTTGAATAAATTTTTATAAAATCGACCAATAGTCCACAAACACTCTGCGGCACAACGATCACCACTCTTTCTTTTGGCGGTTGATTCTGTGCAATACAAACATCGCCATTGAAGTTCAAAAAAACATTTATTGAGCTAAAACCCAGTGCGGATAAGTCTGAGTCATTATTTTGTTCTGTCTTTTTTCTATCCATTTTGGTTTCCTCTTTTTATTTAAGTGATGATGATATTTTCGACAAAACACCCGTCTTTTCCATTTCAGCTAAAACCGATAATGATTTCTCAATGCGGGAAAGCGTGTCTGCATATCTTTCAAGTTTGTCAAAGTTTGCCGTTTTTTCCACCTTTGCCAAGCCGTCACTTAACTTGTGAACAGTATCCCTAAGCCTTCCTGATGTTATTTTTGTGGCTTCAACAAGCGCCTTCTCTTTTGCCTGAACAACGTCCAGCGCCTGACTCAAGGTTACTAGGTGCTTTTCTACTACTGCCTTTGCGTCTTCAATGTCGGTACTCATGTGCTTCGCCTTTTTTGTAAAATAGTTTGAGTTTTTATCGTTGATTAAAAGAACACACCTTTCTGTTACTTCGTCCGTATAGTAGAACGCAGTGCCTCTTTCGTACTTTGCTACCTGTAATGTTTTCATTTCCATTTCCTTTAGACATAGTTTCCCCTATTTCTAGACAAGCCCTGACACTTGCTGCTCAAGGTATTCTCCGCTGTACCAATCAGTGGCCTTTTTGACTTTGATATTTCCTGTAAACCATTCACCTCTTATGCGCTGTTTAAAAAATAGCCTGTGCAATCTTTTTTCTATTTCAGCCGCCTGCATTTTCGTTTGACAGGGAATCAGCGCAAGCACATGAAGTTTGTAAGCGTTTCCGGTCTGCATTGTTTCTAGTCTTTTCGATACGCTCCTCGCCATTCCTATTTTTATCGGCCCTTTTAAACCAGCCTGAACAAAGTATACAAACATTAATTTCTCCATAAAGTCCGCTAAGAGCGTAATTGCAGGGATGCCTGCTTTACCGTTCCTTTGATCTACTGCTATGCCAACGATATGCGAAACCGTTCTACATCCTGTACGGGGGTCAGCCGCCACCTGCATTAACTTCGCTTTGTCCGCGCTCAACGTTATTGGCAAAACAGGTAAAACTATGTCTCTGATTTAAAGGATCAGCACCATAAGCCTGATTGACGAGTCGGCATTTGCCCCACGGGCTAAGGAAGTACAAAGGAGGAGAAAACAGTCTTGTCCGAAACAGGCATATAAAGTAATATGCCGTCCAACAGGGTTGCTTGACTCAACCTTGCCAACCACCTCAAAAGCCTCGTTTTTAGCCGAACGGGGCTTTTGTCTTTCTGTGATGTGCGTAAGCATTATACGCTCGGAAACTTTGGGCTATCAAGACCCATTGCTTCAAAGACATCTTTGGCCGGAGCCTTCTTCTCAAACTGTCTGACACCTGTCATCAACACCTTAATAGGTATCTTGGTATCAAGATGAATCTCTCCAACCCTAGCCCGTGGAATCCCACGCTTCCTCCAGATGTAAACTGTCATGCGGGTTGAATACCCGAATCGCTCCTGCACTTTCTTCGATCCGCCGTAAGCCTCGATCACTCTATTTACTACACCGATGTCCATAACGCCTCCTGATTAAGATGACGCCATAATACATCTTTTTATAAATAGTACAACATTACTGTTTACTTTATTTATAACCCATGTTGTAATTGCTTCACACAAACAGAAAGGGGATACACAATGTCCAACCAACAAAAAGAAATAATCTACATGATCGCTACACTGACCATAGCTGCGCTGATCGGCGCACTGGTGATCCTATGAGAGTCTATGTGATCCAAATCGAACTGGAAGTAGACTTCCAAACCTACGGCCCAGAGCCAGATGTGGGCATCAATGCTGGATTCGATATTGAATCCATCTACTCTCCTGACGATCCTCACAAAGAAGATGTCAGCGATATGTTGTCCCAGAAAGCAATCGACAGCATCTACGAGCAGGTCGAAATCCATCTGAGGAAGATGAAAGATGACTATTAAGCAGATCACCGATAAGTGGTTCTTACTGAGAACCGAAGGGCTGGTGTTCTTCGGGTACAGCAGGGGCCATGTAATGCAAAAGTACCGCGCATGGGTGCGGGAATACGATCTTAACCAAATAAGGAACACATAATGAAAGAGATATGGCAAACACTGAGCGCGATTGATTGCAGCAAGCACATTGAGAAGAAGAATGGCCTGTCATACCTGAGCTGGGCATGGGCATGGGGAGTCCTGATGGAGCACTACCCAGAAGCCGAGTTCCAGTTTGCCGAACCCAAAAGCCAGCCAGACGGCACAATGATGGTGTTCTGCACCATAAAGATTGGCGACCAAAGCCGCACAATGTGGCTCCCAGTCATGGACTACAAGAACAAGGCCATTGTTAACCCAGATGCCTTTGCTATTAACACGGCCAATATGCGCTGCCTAGTGAAGTGCATGGCACTGTTTGGTCTTGGTCTTTACATCTACGCAGGAGAAGACCTTCCGCTGTTTGTAGAGCCGGAGAAAAAGGTTCTCCCAACTGACCCACAGATAACTCACAGGATTCATTCCTGCCAGTCTATAGACGATATGAGAGATGTCTGGAAGTCTCTTACTCTTGAGCAGCGTGACGCGCATACCGCAGTCTTTACTGAAGTGCGGGAGCGTTTAGAGTGACGCTCTCTCCAGAACGCGATGGGAGGCTCACTGCGAGCCTCTTCGCATCAGCCATAGGCATAGGCTATGACTCCAGACAAAAGCTCTGGAGGCAGCTCACAGGGCGCGAGGAGAAGTTCCAAGGAAACGCGAATACTCAGTGGGGATCGGACCATGAGAATGACGCAATCCTTAAATATGAGATTGAGACCGGAGACCTTGTTAGCTATTCCCGAAATAAACAAGGTTTCTTGATCCACGATAAGCATGACTGGCTTGGCTGTACACCAGATGGAATTGTTTATAAAGGACAAGAATCCATAATTTTAGAGGCAAAGTGTCCGGCTAATATGGAGTTGTACGGAAGGATTCCTGATCACTATATGCCCCAGGTTCAAGGCCAGATGGAAATCTCAGGGCTGAAGAAGGCGCACTTCGTGTGCTGGACTCCGACAGGGTTTGAGGTGTTTGAGGTCGAGAAGAACGAAGAATACTGGACAGAGTGTTTCCAGTTTCTCTCTGACTTCTGGGCCTGCGTTAAAGAAGACAAAGAACCACAAAAGAGAAAGAAGCCCACATTACCAACAGTTGAATACAGGAAGATCATATGAAGCGCGGAGTAAATAAAGTAATTCTGGTCGGGTCGGTAGGCAAAGACCCAGAGTCAAAAGTAATGCCCAATGGTAATGCTGTTGTGAACTTCAGCTTGGCTACAAGTGAAAGCTGGAAGGACAAGAGCGGCCAGCAGCAGGAGTCCGTTGAATGGCACCGCTGTGTTTGTTTTGGGAAGCTGGCTGAGATCATCGCTCAGTACGTTAAAAAAGGCTCCAAGCTGTATTTGGAAGGAAGCCTGAAGACTCGATCTTGGGAGAAGGATGGAGTCAAACAATACGCCACAGAGATCGTTATTAGTGAGATGCAAATGCTCGACGGGAAGCCTGCTGAATCCAGCCAGCCCAGCCAAGGTCGCGCAGTTCAGTCGGCACCAATAGCTGACTTTGACGACGATCTGCCGTTCTGATGAAAATAAAAACGCTTCACTGGTGGCTTAATGTCTCGCGGGCGCAGTACGCAATAGCCCGTGAGCGTTTAGCTGAAGCAAACAAGACAAAAGGGAACCGTGGCGCAGCACTCAGAGCCTGTTGCCATTGGAGAAACGAGATTCTAACAACAGCGATTCAGTTGCGAGTGCGACTGATTGGGAGAAGGAAGTGATCTCTGCCTTGTTCTGTGTAGCCACGGCAATCTACTTTGAGGCCCGTGGCGAACCGTTGGAAGGACAAGCCGCTGTGGCATGGGTGATCTACCACCGCACCGCCACCCACGGCTACCCAGACACCGCCTGTGGTGTCACGCACGAAGACGAGCATCGACGGAATCAGTGCCAGTTCAGCTTCATGTGCGATGGATTGCGCGAGGACGTACACGATGACTGGGCGTATGCCAAGGCCATAATGGTCACGATGCTCACAGCTGGGGGCTTTATCCCAGACCCGACCGGCGGGGCGACACACTACCACGCGACGAGAGTACAGCCGTGGTGGGCAGCGGAGCTGGAAAGAACGACTGTGATAGACAACCACATATTCTACAGAGGTGAGTGATGCCAACAATTGACAAGCTGTACCCTGACACCAAGCCATCCACTTCGCCATACACACACGATTGGGTGCAGGCAAAGATTGATGCGTTTCTGAAGAAAGGCGGGCAGATCAAGGAAATACCGAGAGGAGTCCACGCCCAAAACGCGCAACCAATGTCGGTAATCAGAAGAAAGATTGAGAAGGAAAAGAATTTCGGTGATGATATCCAGACGTAAGCCACTTAGCCTTGTGCTGCCGGTTTTATCCCTTATTTGTCCGGCTTAGAGCTACAGGCAAGCCCCTTCACTGGGGCTTTTTTTACAACAACAAGAAGCCACGCTAAGTCACGCTAAGCCACGCTAAGTCACGCTAAGCCACGCTAAGGCACGCTAAGAGAGAAATTATGAAAGACTACGCGCTACACATTAAAATAAAGAACAACTACCTGTTGACGATGATGAGGCAATACAACATCACCACTGCGGCAGAACTATCAAGGGCAAGTGGGGTTGGTCAATCTGGAATTGGAGAGATTCTGAATTTAAAAACACCAGCATATACGTCGAGAGGAGAAATGGCTTTAGACGTAAAGAAGCTGTGCGATTTCTTTCAATGCACTCCCTGCGATATTTTTCCAGAGCAACACCTGCAAGAGAGCCTGCCGGTAAACAATGTGGTCATGGAGGCTAACGCCGAAGACCTTGTTCCCATGTATGCTAGGCTTGGAAGCCAAGACCCGCTTGATCTGCTTCTTGAACAAGAACAGGAGGAGATTGAGCACAACGCGCTGGCCGTTGCCGCCTCAACCCTTACCAAGAGCCAGCAAAATGTACTAAAACTTCGTTTTGGTGTGGATACTGCCTCTGATGAAAGCCACACGTTAGCGCAAACAGCAGAAATTATGGAGCGAAGCCCAGAAAGGATACGGCAAATACAGAAGAGGGCACTCAGGCTAATGCTCCACCCATCACGTGGCTTGCAGAACCTGCGTTAAAAATAACAGGCTAAGAAAGGAATAGCGCCCTTTCAGCAGCTCGACGGCGGGTTAGTCCAGCAAGGATTTTCCCGCCAGCTTTATTCCACTTGAGAAACTCGTCTGCTGCTGACTCGATCTCGCCGCGAGAGTACTTCATCCGTAGGGTGCTGGCTTGGAGGTTGCCTAGACCAATGTTAAAAGAAAGGCTGACAATTGCGTCAAACTGAGGCTGACTATCAACGCAAGGAGGACATAGTCGTAAAACCCCAGCCTCAAATCTCTGTAAATCCGCCGCAAGTAACGCATCAATTTCGTCAGCATCCCACACCCGATTGTGTTCTGGTTTAAGTGCATAAGAGGCTCTTTCAGGCGTTTTGAGACGCGCTTGGTCTGGGTACAGTACATGACCATACCCTATCGTCCAAAGCGCAGCAGGGCATCTATAGGGGCTGCTGTGACACCCCTCAAAGCTTTTGATTAGCTGGATGCCAGCTTCAGAGATTGTCATTTCTTGTTGAAAGCCTGACTGCCAAACCAGAAACTAATGATCGCCGCAAGGATAGCCATCTCATCGTCTGAGAACACCATGTCCATCGCGTCAGCAAATGCTACGCCTGTTGAGTAGGCATACCAAATACCAGCAATGTCCACGACAATCAACAGACCAACAAAGAGGTACGTGACCATCGGTCTAACGCTGCTTCTGAGATTAATGACCCACTGAGATGCGCCCTCACCGATCTTCATGTCATGCTTGTACATAGCAACCTTTTCTTGGGCCTGCGTCTGCATGGCGACCTGTTCGGTCTGAAGAGCCACCTGCGCTGTCCGAATCTCCTCGACCTTGGCCTGGGCAATAAAGCCCTCTTTAGCTAAGGCAATCTCACGCTCCTGCTGCGCTGCCATCAAAGCAAGTTCATGCTTCTTGTCTGTGCGGTCTTGGAAGAAGTCGAGGACTTTAGGCAGTCCACCAGATGCGAATCCCAGCAAACTTGATACTAGACTTAACATTTTATTACCTCAGATTTTCAATAAGGCCAGCAACAAGCCAGAGAAGGGCCGCTAATAAAGCAGCTATCGTAGCGACTGCCACAACATTTAGAATAAAGTTTTTGATCTTGCGACGACGATTGTGTTCAGCGGTTCTTCGATTACTACTGATCTTAGCGCGGTCTCGCATCATCGCCGTGTATTCTTCGACGCCGTATCGGTAGACAATCAGCTCGCGCAGTTCGCGCTCCTGCTGCTCGATCTTCTTTCGGCGCATCAAATTCGCCATTGCCTCCTGTTCAACTGAACCGCTGTACAGCAGCTTTTTAAACAGAGGCGGGTCTTTGGCTTCCTCTTCAGCGGATTTTACGTCACTGACGGCAGAGAACCAGGTACCCAATACCCCGCCCATGTCTTCAAGCTCACGGCCCATCTCAATGCCTTTTTTAAGGGCATTGTACGCAGATGTCGCTATTGCAAAGGCCGAGACAGGATCAATCATTGCTTTTTGCCTTGGCAGGTTGGCGGGGAATCATCGGCATTACCGAGTTTTATCCCTGCAAGCAGTCCGATAAAACCGCCAACAATAGTCTGGAATGCTGGAGAAATCAGTTTGAAAATCTCAGCGTTGTCGATGTTGTCGAACCAGAGACCGGCCACCAGCGAGAGGACCATAACTATGACCGAGATGCACAACGTAGCAGACACCATCAGCGTTACTGCGTAGGTCAGTCTGCCTCTGATGTCGCCGTATTCGTTCATTCTGGGCTATCTCCACCGTTGATTTTAGACCACGCCCCCAGCATCAGTATGCCAAGGACGAACAAGGTGCCCGCACGCGCAATGGTCTGCCATATAGTTTTCTTGATGCCACGCCAATCGGTAATCAATGAGCGAAGGTCTCGAACATCATTGCCGGCGTCATCATCGTGGAGGCCGACTTCTTTGAGAACAGACTTCATCTCCTCACGGATGATTGAGCGCAACGCTATTTCGTCGATGTTCATGGGTTACTCCGGTGCTTTTTATGGATTGGTCGGCCACTCAACAGTCCATGGGAAACCTGCTTGTTTAGTAATGTCTCTCAGTGCTTGGCGGTAGGTAGCCCAAGCTGCTTTGTCTGCTGTGCTGTCATTGATCTGAGTCCAGTCGCAATCCTTCAATTTCTCTGTGCGTGAGGCCCGTACACTTGCGGCTTGTTCAGTATCTTTCTGCGCCTTGTAAGCTGCTTCCTGTTCTGCGGCTGTTGTCTCGCCATCAACGAACACCGGCCCGAGGATGTACTTGGTGTACCACTTCCCATCTGACTGCTGCTCTACGCCGTCACGCTGCGAGTATTGATACACAGTCCCGCCTGTTGCTTGTGCGCCCTCAAACACGGCGTCAGAGTCGAACCTATCGTATATGTCGGCGGTCATTGCGCTAATAGACTTTGCGTAGGTAGTTGCTACCCACTTGATCCATTCATGCTCTAGCAGTACCTGCCCTGTTGCTCTGATTCGGATTTGCATAATTACCTCAAGCTATTGCAAGGAAGATGTAGGTTGCTGAAGTCACGTTCACGTTTGTGGCTGAAAGTTGATTCACGATGAAGCCGCTGTTGTCGGTGTCTACGCTGTCATCCGTGGTGACTTCGGCTGCAGTAGTGTTAAGGCTTAGGTGCGGGTCGTTACCAGCTACTATACCCCTTGCTGAGTCCCAGACGTACCAATCACCCGTTGAGTCGGTGCGCTTAATCATCACGAACCTTGAGCCTGCCGCAAAGCCACACGCGATTGTTTGGCTTGAGCCGTTGCCGGTGTATGTGCCGACTTTGGAGACTCCAGCGCAGGTGGCGAATAGGTAGGCGACGTAATTATCAGTGGCATAGTTATATTCCTGAACTCCTGTATTTTGCGAATAAAAAGTTGTTGCAGAGTCAGGGTTAGAAGCAAATGGCGGGGTTGGCAACCCAGAAGGAATTCCAGCCGCCGCTGTGGAATTCAAAACAAGAGCCTGTGAATTTCCGAGTATCGAGTATGACTTCACGATCCAGTTCATACTACCAGTTGTTCTATTCTTAAAAATAACCAGCTCAGGAGCAACACCTAAATTATGAGACTGCGGTGCTAAATACGTCCCCGTATAGCACACCTCATCAAAGAAGCCGGGGGCGCGGCGGAAGTTCCAGTAAATAGGCGTTTCTCCACTTCCATAAACAGCGTTGTCTTTGTAGCCAATATTGTTGTCAAACCCAAATCCATACCCAGAACCAGCAACTTCAGCAGCAGTTGTTTCTGTAAGCAAATATGGATATGAAGTAGTAGAAACTCCACGAAGTCTATCGACAACTGATTTATTAAATGTTGCAGATGGCTTAGTATTGATTCCTAAGTCAACAGGAAAATTAGTTGTAACTGTTCCGCCGCCAGCCTGACTCACAGGACTAAACACACTCGTCCCCACCGTAGGCACTTTCATCGGGCCACGGCGTATGGCTATGTAGATGTAGGTATTGCCAGAGCCGTTGAACGCACCTGCTCCACTGTTTAACCTAAACCCTGTTGCCGTAGGGGAAATAGCTGTTTGGTCGGACTCAGCACCAGAGGTATTGGGGGATAGACTCTTTGTGAAATTTGGTGAAGCAGGGGTAACAACAAACCCGCGCATATTGTCGATTATGTACCAGTCCCACCCGGCAGTTGTTGCGTTCTTAACAAGAACCCATTGAGGTTCATACCCAAGATTGATGTCTTGAGCAGCACCGCTTCCTGCGTAACTCCCGCACGAAATCACATTGTCCGTACCAGACAAACCAAAGCCGCCTGCGTCATGGGCGAAGAAATAACCCACATACGTTTGACCAGAAACAGTGCCATAAATTTGGCTTGGGTCAAAAGTTGTTGAGGCAAGCCCTGCTGCTGTTGGACTTGCTACGCTACCAGCCGTGCCCGTTGTGTTTAACAAAGCGTAAGCATAGGAGTTGTCTGATTTTCTTGAGACAACAAACCAGTTACTTGTCCCGCTTGTGTTTTTGTAAATAACACACCCCGGTACAGACTGAAGGTTGTGACTGACTATTTCAGAACCTGTTGCTGTCCACGTCACCACATCAAAGAACTTCGGCTGCTTGCGGAATGTCCATGAGACTTCAGTTGCGCCACTTGCGTTTGTGTTACCCGTCACATACCCAAGCGTAAATCCAGAAGAAGTAAACCCTGTTAAATCTGTAGAAGAAGCGCCGTTTGTGCTGTTAGAGCGTAGGGAGTTTGAAGTCCCCTGAACCGTGTTGGTCAATTCATGTGGGTCTGCGCCTGACCTACTTTTTAACCAAACCAACCCGCCTTTAGTAGACAAATCAATGTTATTCGTAATCGTCTGCGTTGAGCCGTTACCCGTATACAGATAAGTCGAGAACACATCCTCGATGTAATTAGCAGGCCCACCGCCCGCACCCTCACCCAATAATAGCTGCTGATTATTTGCCATTAGGTCACATTCCCCGCAACGACACACGTTGTACCGGATATAAACAGGATAGTCGCCACACCCGCAGCAGCAAGGGTCATAGTCGCCTTGTCAGTGAAAGTGCCTGCGATGTAGGCTGTGGTGATGCTGCAAGTGATGGTGGCAGTGGAGCCGGTGTTGTTGAACAGCGTAATCGCGTTACCTTCAGAAAAGGTTGCGTCTGGGATAACTATCGCACCGCTTGCGCCTAGCTGAACGTATTTACCGACATCGCCTACCGCTAGTGTGTAGCTGGCGGTCTTAGTTCCGACTGCTGGGACGCTCTTAAAGCCAACGGAGTTTGTGCCGTCTGCTGTTGTATTGGACAGGTTGCCTGAAGTAGGAGTGCCCAGTAATGGCGTTACAAGGGTGGGGCTTGTGGCGCGAACAGTGTCGCCAGTGCCGGTGGAAGTAGTCACGCCTGTGCCGCCGTTGGCAACAGCAAGAGTACCCGTTACCTGAGTAGCCAGGTTGATAGTGGTCGCAATCGCTGCTGAATCCTGCCACGCCGCACCGTTGTAAATCCTTGTCACATTGCTAGAGGTGTTGAAGTACATTGCACCAGTAACAAGAGGATTGCCGTCATTGTCTACAGAAGGATCACTGGCCTTGGCCCCAAGGTATCTGTCGTCAAACAAGTCATAACTAGCCGCAGCATTGCTTGCCGAGGTAGAGGCAGAGCTTGCGCTTGATGCCGAGTTGGACGCGCTTGTAGCTGAGTTTGAGGCGCTTGTAGACGCTAAACCGGCCTGAGTTGTTGCTGTAGCCGCGCTTGCGGATGCCAAACCTGCCTGAGTCGTAGCAGTGCTTGCAGAAGCCGCAGCGTTGGTTGCAGATGTAGATGCATTACTAGCAGAAGTTGCAGCAGCACTCGCACTAGCAGCCGCAGCAGCACTTGTTCCCACCCACCAAGAAGGTGAGCTGGCTGGAATGTTTCCAGTGTTGGCATTTTGAAGAGATGTATACAGAACGCCGTCAGTCCCGACTACGTTAGCATTGATTGCGTAGGTCGCCGTTGAACTCCAGACCAATTGGATCGGCACCCAGTAGGCCGTTATCGTAGACGGATTCTGGTTCAGGTTCGTATTTTGAAGCGACTGGTAAACAATGGTTTGATACGTGACTACCGAGCCAAGTTTATAAGTCGTTCCCGCGTTCCATTCAACAGAGTACAGGAAGGTCCAGTTGCCAGTTGTGGTCACAGGATTGTTGTTCACGTTCCCGTTAATCAGGGAGACGTAGTATTGACCGTCTGAACCCTGCACAACATCGTTGGAGGTGTATCTCTTTGAGGCTATCCAAGGATTACCGAAACTATTAGCAGTGTCGCCAACAGGGTCACGGACAAGTATCTGCGCCCCTGTAGACGTAGCTAGGATTGCTTTCGCAACACCATCGAAGAAGATGTTCGGCTGTCTACCAGCAGCAGTCAAAATAACTGGGTTGGTATTGGGAATAGAAAGATCAACGTCAGCGTAGGTTGTCTTCGGGGTAGTCGTGCCAGACTCGTAGAAGTAGATTCTTCCACTTACTAGGGGATCGCCCGCATCGTCAAAGTATTGTGTGCCTAGATCGCCGTACCTTGCCATTATCTATTCTCCTCAGACTGCCTAGACTGACTTTGCAGTGATGCTGTCAAAGCAGGAATTGTTGCCTCAATTAGCGCCATTTCTTGCGGAGAGCCAGCTTTTGTATTGTTCAATCTTAACAGAAAATTTCGCATTCCGGCACTTTCATAAATTCGCCCAATACCTGAAACGGTGCCAACCGAAATCGCCGTTATTAGCGGTTCTGCTACTGATGCGCCACCAATTGCGAAAGGAGCTAGCTGCTGTCCTGTTGGCGGATTGACGCTTGCTTGTTGCGCCCGTCGAGTTGCATTTAACAGGCGAGTGAATCCAGACAGCGCATCCTTATCCGCACCTTCAAAGAAAATGTCTACAGCCTGCATTCTATTCTGGCGACCCAAGGCAGTAGCAAACCTGTCTGGGTTAGCATTTGCCATGTCTGAGAAATATCCGCTTTCAGCCAGTGCGTCATACAAAATTGCAGAGCGAGCAGCCTGCCTTCCAGAAGGCAAAAGTGCGTTGTTCAATCTTTCAAGCTCGCTTCTTTTGCCTCCCTTTAGAATAGGAAGGATTACCTCTGGAGTCGTGTTCCCAGAATTAAACGCTCTGCGAAGCTCAGTGTTTCTGGTAGCCTCAAGCTCTCTTGCGAAGACGCGATTAGACTCAAGCCAATCTCTTGCCGCAACTTGGTCGTTTTGCCGCGCAAACGACACCATGTCTTTATCAATTGCAGACTTTACTTGTTGCAACTGCGCTGCCGATCTAGGGTCTTCGCTTCTGTTGATTGCCTTTAGGTCTTCAATGACAGTGGTTCGTATATCCTTCACGCCAGAGAAGTTTCTAGGAGCCTGCATCCCTTGCGCCATAGGCCCGATAGCAAGAGATGACTTGATATTGTTTAGGGTCGAAACAAGACCCTGATCTGCTCTAGCGCCAAGCGAAGCCTGTTGTGCCAAAAGAGAATCAATTGCCTGAGATGTATTTGTTAAGGGAACTTCACCCAGCGGATCAAGAACCTGAGTAGCCCGCATTCTCTGCGAAGCCGCCCTGCTTAATGTTGCAGCACTTTTTTGGCTGATAGAATTTACTATCTGAGCAGAGAGGTCACCAATGCTATCAAGCTCCAAGCCATACTCATCAGCAAGTGCGCTGACAGCTTCTTGCCTAAGTCTTTGCTGTGATTGCCTTGCGCCAGCTCCGCCTATTATGGGGATTTTTTCATATATGGATTGCGCCCATTTTGAGGCAAAAGTTTCAGGAGGAAGCACATCGGTTGTTGTTACCGGCACCCCAGCCCTTCTGCCAGCCTCAATCACCTCTCCTGCTGAAGACGGAATGGGAGCGTTTGCTATGCTTCTAGCCTTTCTTACTGCGCCAATCCCAAGCAATTCCATTGCTGCTGTTGGAAGAGTTTGACCAATTGCACCACCAACAGGACCGCCTAAGTTGTAGCCATACTCCCCAAGTGAAGACTCCGCTGACTGCAACGCGCCCGCCACTGGCTGCAATGCCTGCCCGACATTTTGCATATATTGCTGTCCGGTAGCAGTGCGCGGCTGATATGTCATTGCGCTTTGCACGTTCCTTACAACATCTCCGGGAGGAGTTTCAGTGATCCCAAGGCCATACGGGACCATAGACGCCATACCAACAAGGCCAGAAACAGGCTCTGCTAATGCCCCGCTTAAGACAGCCCCTGTCGCTTCAGCAGCTCCCATGACTGGACGAGAAGGCGCTGTGGGTGACTGAGAAGGCTGCGGAGCAATCTTCCTTGCAAGAGCCGCCTGTATAATACCTTCCCTTGTCATCGGGCCTTCTGGGACCATTCCCACAGGGCCAACGAATCTCTGCTTTCTCTGAAGCGCCTCTTCAATAATTTGCTCTCTTGTTTTAGGCGGCATCAATTGCCCTCCAAGAATACTTGCTTTTCATTATCTGGGAGCGCATCCCAGTCTTGCTGAGTAAGCCCTGAGTCAAGCCAGTCTTGGGGCACAGTAGCTTGAGCGCCTCTTCTGCTTTCTGGAGCCGCTCTTCCTGCTTTTTCATAAGCCGCACTGACCAAGTTATTAAGCCTTTGGGCCTTTGCCGAAACAGTTCTTGGATCATCGCCAATTTGCGGGAAATAAGAGGCTCGATAGCCTTCTAATTGCTCTCGCGTATATGCCGCGCCTGTACCTAATGTCAGTGCTGCATCAAGCATATCCATTTGAGCGGCCTCTACAATCTGGCGCTCGGCAGGATTAGCAAGCCTTGCCAAATAATCAAGACCAAGCGTACTGAGCGCAGTCGCTCCGGCAGCAGGGCTTTCTGACTCGGGAGATGCCGACAAAATGTCATTTATTTGGCTTTGAGCAAAATCAAGCCTGTTTGCAAGTATGCCAGCAGTGCGCTCGGATTCTGTTGCAGTGCCTACATTGATCACTGGGCCGCCGCCACCAATCTGCACAATGTCGTTGTTCTTGAGGTTTTTCTTATAAGCCTTGGTTGGGTCAAGGCCTGGGATCGCAGCCACTTCAGCAGCGGTCATAATTTCAAAGCCAAGCTCTTCAGTCTCTGGAACCTCCGCAATAACCTCGTCTCCCCTCATTCTTCGCTGCCCAGGACTCAGCGTATATTCTGCCTGCTCCTGCTGTGGAGCAAACCTCTGCCGATAGATCGAGGCAGCGGGAACCAGTATTTGTGAAAGACTTCTGACAGCGTTAGGGTCTGTTCCATCTCGCACTTGTCTGGCAAGCTCAAGCACTTGCAAAGTGTCACTAGGGTCGGCATCAGGGTAGTTTGAAAGAGCGTCCAGACGATCTTCAGCAAGCTGAATAATGTTGTCCGCTCTCTGCTCATATGTAAGCTCTGGGTTTGCCAAGAACTGAAGAGCCGTGTTCGCGTCCTCATACATAGCACGCTGACGAGCCTCAAGCTCTACACGCCTCTGCTCAGTCAGACCCTGCTCACGCTGTCTAATGCCTTGAGCGTACTCCTGCGCTCTACCGCCGTAAGCCGCACCCAGACCGCCAAGAATGTCACCAAAGTTGATAGCCATTAATTCAATCTCCCCAAGCTAGAAGCCACACCGCCAGGCATACTAGGCGCAATCCCATAATTTGGGCGAATATAAGAACTGGTGGACACTGGAGCCGGACCGCCTTTTCTTGGTTGGTTCACGGCTTGGTTGTAAAGGTCATACCCACCGGCTGCCGAACCAAGAGCCTGCTCGTAATCAAAGGACTGAGAAGGTATTCTGGCAGCGCCTTGATAAGCTGCGTTTTGACCGGCAGCAAGTCCTGTCTGCAAGTTTGAAATGCCGCCAGACAGGTTGAGTGCATTTTGAGCCGCACGATTGGCAGCAGCACTGTTCATGTCAATCAAGCTGCCAGCCTGCCCGCCAATCATGTCAGACTGGTAAGCTCCCAACCCTTCAAGAAGCCTTGCTTGATCGCGGTAGAAGTTCTGTAGCTGGCTTGCTTGAAGCTCGCCCACTCTTGAGCGTCCTGCTGCAAGGTCTTGGCCGGTGCCGTACTGCATCTGTGCAATGTTCTGACCAGTCTGCTGACCAATGTTAGCGCGACCCACTCCAGCCTGCCCTTCGTAGCCAGCCATCGATTCACGCTGCCCAACGATGTTTCCAGCAGTGTTCAGGGTTATGTCACCCAATGCCCCAGCCCTGCCAGTAGCAAGCCCTGAGAGCGCCTGAGAGT
>Ga0247723_1000273_pt1 | contig 34695 bp, 23 predicted proteins | sample MSEWelMarce5H_FC_FD_189079 | JGI IMG/M metagenome (GOLD analysis project Ga0247723, IMG submission 189079) | Subsurface sediment microbial communities from gas well in West Virginia, United States - MSEEL Well Study Marcellus 5H_FC | ecosystem: Environmental > Terrestrial > Deep subsurface >... | reverse complement strand
TTCATCCACCATAAAATACATGGTCAGGTTGCGAGGATAACACACACTTTTTAAATTAAAACAATGAAAGTATTGGAAGCATTAGCTAATGAAATATCAAGGCAAAAGAAGATTGATGCCTTGATGAAATTAAAACAACAGAAGGAAGCCGAGTTAAAAGAAATTAGGCTAGCACTAAGATTAACAATTCAAAAACGATAAACAATTAAATCTTTCATGTAGTAGACTAGAACTAGTAGTGTCTTTAAAGACACTACTTTTTCTTTTTAGTCTTCTTTTTAGTTTCTCCTGTATAACCGTACATCATATCCTCCATCTGCTGTTCCATCTCCTTCTCTTGCTTCTCCATATCCTTCATCATCTTATCTATTTCATAAGTGGGAGAACCCTTACCAAACGTCTGCTCGTATAACTCAGGGTCGTATCGTTTCATATCTGTACGATTATCATAACCCTGTAGTAGTTCCTGTTCTGCATCTTTCTTGGTAGGACCTTTAGATTGCTTTAATCCTTTATACATATCAGCTAATAAAACTTTACGGACATCTTTATATAAAGGAATGAATCCTGCAATACCCAATACCTCTAATGGTATTCTCTGATATATTTCTCTATCACTTCTTTCAATAGCTTCAGCTTCTTTCTTAGGTTCTTCTGTAGCTTTCTTTATAATAAGGTTTGCAGTTTTTAAAGCAGGACCTGTTGAGCCAACAACATTTGTTACTACATCACCTAAATCTGTATTGGTTTTTTTAGAGTCATTCGGTATGATACTATATTGTATTGCATCCTGATATGGGTCATACTCTCCTTCCCTTAATGCATCCAAATATTTCTCATTCATTTTTTCTAGACCGAAGTTAACTACAGTTCTTGTGGCGTTACCAAAGTCACGACCAAAGATTAAACCTGTTACTGTTGATACAATAGATTGACCAACCTTCTGTAAGAATGTTTTGTCATCTTCCTCATCATCATCTCCTAAAATTAAACCTGTCATCAAAGAACCTAATGTTTGAACCAAAATACCATATACTAACATTCTAGTTGTAACACCTGCTATTAAAGCTACTCCTTGTTTCCTTGATATAGAACCATTACCCATAGCAGCACTAATTCCTGTGCGTGCTGTAACATATTCATACATCATGAATTTAGTCATGAAACTATTGAAGGTATTAAATCCACGAACCCATCCATTTTGGTTTGGCTTCACAGTCCCTTTTAATATTCCCATGAATGCGTTATCTGTAGCACCTGCACGAACAGCTTTCTCATCTGCTACATTTCTAGCATTATCTAAAGCCTCCTTGTTCTCATTCATGTAAGCCTCATCGTTCGCTGCTATCTTATCAAGGTCAGGTTTCTTCCCTGTGATATTTTCAAATTCATTAACGAATGACCCAAACCATATAGGTCTCATCACCATCTTATCGGGAGTAGATATTAAAGCATCTGCAGTTAACTCAACAAAGTTTGTATATTTCTTTAATGAGTTGTTATATATCTGTTGTGTTTTATTTGCAACATCAGATTTAGATTTACCACCTTTGATACCACTTACTTGATTAATTAAAGATGTATCAACTAATCTGCCTGATAGTGTACCTTCAGGATATACCCTTGTTGTTTCTTTACTACCTACATTATTCATTACATCAACTGAACTAGGAGATAGAATAAAATTTCTCAATCCAACGCCAACTGAAAATGCTTTAGGTTCTGCAATTAATGCATAAGATACGTTAGATGTTAACTCTGCTACAAATCTAGGAGCACTAGCTAATATTGCACGATAACCCTGCTTAGTTATAAAGTTTAAAACTTCTTCTGCAACAGATGAATCAATGAAATTATTTGTAAGAACATTAGATACTACTTCTTCGTATGCATTACTAATAGCGTTCAACAAATCCCTATCATTCTTTGGCATTCTTCCATCCTTCTCCATCAATGCTTTAGCTTCATTGATTGTTTTACGTGCTGTTCTTATAGGCTCTGTAAGATTGTAATCCATTAATATAAAATTAGCACCACGCATTGCAGAAGTAAACACATCAAAGTTTAATGGAGATACTTTCCCGGTACGTTCAATCAAAGACTTAGCTTTGCTTGATGGCATGATTGATTGGTTGTACTGTTCCATTGAACTTGCTCCTGCTATGTTATCAGTAGGAGACACTTCAGTAAGTACATTCAAATGCACATAGTTATTTAGTGGATTTATTTTATCTCCACGAATAATAGATGCAGTGTATACAGCTTTATCTGTAAGAGATTCATTTATCTCTCTGACAGTTTTAATAGCATTCTTCTCTGCATTATTAAATGAATTATACAATTTATCTGTATCAATCTGACCTTCTTCATTAGTATAATCATCTAAAATACTTTGAAGCATAGTAGCATCTCTTTCACCAAACTCTGACTTACCTTCATCAATATGCTTTATTGTAGCTTTTAAATAATCTGATGCTTGATTAACTTGTTTGCTTCCAATATTAGAATCGTGTTCAAGTTGAACCATGTATGTCATCATTTTAAAACTAGATAGTAATGTTTTATTACCATCATTGCCAAATGATTTAGCTACTTTCTCTTGTGCCTCTGTAAGCTTTTGTAAAACTTTACTTACTGCTGATTTATATTTTTGTTCTGCCTCTGCAGACTTTTCAAACATAGCCTTGAATACAGTGTTATCTTTATAGTTACCAAGTAATTGGTCTATTGCAGACAATGGGTTTCTTCTAATCATTTCTAGAACACCACTAGTTCTCTTCTTACCTATGTTTAATATAGCTGCTTTTAAATTAGCATACAGTTTACTGAATGGAAGTAGTGCTGCTTTTTGTACACCACTAGCCAATTGCTTGGCATTATTAATAGCATTGAGTCTTTCAACAATTAGCTGTGCATAGTGTGGCAAGTAACCATTATTAATATTATCTATTGTCTTAAATAGATTTTTTAATTGATTATTTGTTAACTCTTTTATTGCATCAGTCTTAATAAGTTTAGATAACTCTGTTGCTAAACCACGCTCTTCTCTAGTAGGTAGAGTATTTGCATCTACATCTAAAGATTGAACTGCTTTGATGAGTTGTTCTTTTTCTAAAGCTAATTCTGCTTCTGTCTTTTTTACTCTTTCAACAGGCTCAACAATAGATGATTTATACTTACGCATAATCTCAGCTTCATCTTCAGATATTGTATTATCTTTAAGCATCGCTTTGATTGTAGCAGCATAATCTAATTTACCATCCTCATCAAATACCTTGTCTTCATAGTCATTGAATCTTTCAGCTAACTCATCTGCCTTAGATACCTCAGTATCTACTGCATCTAAAATATCATTAACTCTTTTAGTCAATGAGTTTATTTCCTCAAGGGTTAACACCTCAGACTTAATACCAATCATATCTATAATATCAAGATATGAATCTAGTAAAGCATCAGGTATTAGTGTTGGTTTAATGCTAAGCATTCTATTTAACGAAGGCATTAAGCTATCTGCAATACCTAATTTTGTTTTAGCATTCTTTTTAGCAGTAGGTAATTTTGCAAATGCATTGCTAATCTTTTCAGCATACTCTGCATTCTCAAATACCTTAGACATATACTGAACGAATCTATCTATTGATGCTTCGTCAAATACATTGACACTGCTAAATTTACGAAGTGCAGATGTAGCCTGATTAACTGTTATCTTTCCTTTAGTCCGTAACTCTTTAATAGACTTAGTCAACTCTTTGCTAATATCCATCCAAGCTTTCTTAGCATCTTTAGCACCCCTAGCCTCATTCTTAATCTGCTCGACTAAAGCCTGCTTCTCAGTCATTGTTATTTTCTTTTCAGGTTCTATTGCCCCGAAGTATCTATTGAATGCACTTACTCCTCTTTCTATTACAGTTTCTACGCCCTGCTTTAAAGCTTTAATACTTGGTGCATTCTTTTCTCTTATGCCTATCTTCTTATTGGCATCACGTATTAACTTTTCTTTTTGAACGTCTGTTGCATTATTGTACGCATCAGATTTCTCCATAAGTTTTTTTACATTCTCTGCTATCTTTCCTTTGGGTACATTCTTAGATTGCTGACGCTTAATCATAGCATCAACCTTATTTAGTAATTCATCTTTACCCGGAAGTAATTCTTCTGTAACTTCAACTGTAGTCTTAGCACCTAACTCTGTAGCTAATGCATTTGTTATTTCCTGCTCAGAAAAACCTCTGTTTTTTAATACAGTAGAAATAGCTGACTCAGAGAATCCATTTGCTCTAGCTAGTTTAATAATATTATTTATATTATTTGCATCTGCCTGTCTAAATAAAGTTGCTCTTTTACCATCTCCTCCTACTCCAAGAATAGTTATCTCACTCTCTTGAATCTCTTCACCTTTAGCTACCTTCTCTGACAAAGTGTTTAATAAATTGATAACACTATTATCAGTTCTTCCAATAAGCTTTGTTGCATCTAAACCAAATAGCTTAGCTATCTTCTCAATGAATCTAACAATAGCACTCTTAGCAGGTACAGGAAGTTTCTCATAGTTTACAGAAAGAATACCAAATAGTTCTGCTAATCTTTCTTCATCCTGAAGTGTTTCATCATAGTTGCTAGCAACTTCTTCTATCTGTTTATATACAGGGCTATCCTTATCTAATACTTTTTTAACAGATTCAAACATCTCTTTAGTAACCTTAGTTGCTCTTGGGTCTGTTTTAATTTTAATAAAAAGTATAGCATGGAATACCTCGTGAGGTATAGTTTCTACATCTGCATACTGTAGATTAATATGTATGGTATTTGTTTTACTAATGAACGCCCCTTGACTACGTTTTGGTACAGCATTGTCATAGCTATCTGTTGTTTCATGTAAAATAATTTTTACATTAGGTGCAATCTTAGCTAACGCTTTTCTTGCCAAGTCTGCTAGTCTTCTTTGGTTCTCTATCTGAGCAGCATTCTTTTTATACTTTTCATTATATCCACTAGAGAATCTATTTTCCCTAAGTAAATTTTCAAGGTCTGCTACTTCTTGTTCTGCTGTTCTAGCAGTAGTTACTTCTTCATCTATTTGAGAAAACTCTTCAGGAAGTAACCCAACCTTTTGGTCAGCAAATGAAATCTTATTATAAATCTCATCAGTTTTTTCTAATGCTTCCTGATACTTACCTTCTTCACGTAACTTTCTTGCTTCTTCTCTTAGGTTATCAACCTCTTCATTTACTCCTGAGAAATTTACATAAGAGTTTTGACCTCTTGTTTCTGTGGTCATTGCACGTCTAGCCAATGGAGAGAACATACGTGCGTGTACATTCCACGCATTCTCCTCACCCAATGGACCAAATGAATTACCTAACTCAGCGTGTCCAAAGAAATCATGTACAGCACGAAACAAATCATTTACTAATAAAGTATTTCCGTTCGTGTCTTTAAATTCAGAAGTTGCCAATAAAGGATTCTCTCTTCTTTGCTTATCGGTAATTGGATTATCTCCAAACCCTGACTCAGTTGAGAATATTTTAATACGCTTATTGTTTCTCAAGTCATCAATCATCTCTTGAGAATTAGCATAAGGTTCTTCGTTGTTAATTTCAACTACATAACCTGCATCTAAGAATGCTTTGTATTGGTCTATTGTTTCTTTAGCTAAAGCATTGTAAGCCTCACGAACTTTAGGGTCGTTAGGAGAATGCTTCATAGCTTTGAAAGCATCGCTTATTCTTTTAGCCCTTACTTTGTCGAGTTCTCTTGTTCCTTTAAAATCAGGTCTCTTAGTTCCGAACGCTCCTTCATAATATCTATTCGCAATTTCCTTAATTGCCTCGATTGGCTGATTGAAGAGTCTGTTTCCTGCACTAGGTTTTTTGGGTTGTTCTGTTGTTGCTTGTTCATTTGTTTGATTTTTAGTTGTAGTTTCAGGTATTATATATTCATAATAATAATCATATCTCTGTCCATTTTTATCTCCTATGATTTTAGCTAATCCTTTTTTCTCAAGAGAACTCCATAATCTTTCAGCATCATCAGAACGTATTTTATCTGATACTAATTTTTTATTATACTTTTCTTCTAATATTTTTGCTAATGTATTATATACTTTTGTACCAATACCTTTACCTGTATCTGTATCTGTAAATAAATTAACTAAATTAACCTTTACATTATCACCACTTTTAGCAACTTGTATAATTCCAATTCTTTCACCATTGCTATTAATGTCTAAAGTTTGTGGTTCATCATTAGTAAAATTTAATTCTTTATCTCTTTCAAGTTTTATATTGTTTAAATCTACATTTATCTCCTTGCCATCTGTTCGTAAAAATACTACTTCTTCTGTAGGAGTAACTGCTTGTTGTTCCTGTACAGTTCTGCCAACAGCATCCTCTACTGCTTTTACTAAGTCAGGATTACTACCATCTAACTTCACCTCATGGTAACGCTCAGATAATATATCCTCAATTTTCTTTTCAGTATTAGCAGGAAAAAACTCTCCACTCCTCTCAATGATTTCTGAAGATAGATTATTTGCAGCAATAAACTCTGATGTATTTTTTACATCACTTAATGCTACTACTACTTCTTCTTTTGGCTTAGCTTCTTCGGTAACGACTTCAGTGACTTGGTCTCCTTCGCCCACTTCTTGCAGTCCCACTTGGGGTTGTTCTGTGCGAAGCACGCCTTCACCTGTTGTTTGCTTTTGAATGGCATCTTGTTGTTTTTTATTTAGTAATTGTAATTCGTTAACTGCTTCTTCTTTTGTCATTGACTCATCGCCAATAACTATAATACCTGTTGTATTTTTTTCTGCATCAATTGCAGCCTGTAGTTCATCTCTTCTAGTAGTTTCTTCAGGTGTTAATGCAGGTGTAATATCTACAACAGGCACTTCAACTTTTCCTTTAATAGGAGATTTATTTACAATATCAGATATTTCCTTTTCCAATCGGTCCACATCCTCAATTACTTTTGTTCTAAGTACCTCAGATATATTACCGTTATTCTTTAATTTTCTTTTTGAGTTTAACTCAACATATAAGTCTGCAACTTTAGCCTTATCCTCTTCAGGTAAAGCATCAATAACTTTTCTATCTAAGCTTAATATGTCATCTAGTTTAGATTTATTATCAGCCAATACATCTAATACCATCTTCTTGGTATCAGAACTTATATTACCACTTTGTAAATCTTGTAATAGCTTTACATTATCTTCAGTTAGCTTTGAGTAATCATTATGATTGTCCTTACTAATAAGTCTTGCTCCACCTGCTAATGCTGCAGAACCTACGCTACCTTGAAGATATGTTTCTAGTCCTCTTTCAGAAAACATTGCATCTACTGCAGCCTGAGTAGCATCTTTGATTGAACCTCCTGCACCTATTACGGTATTAGAAGCATCTACACCCTCTTGAAACCACTCAGTCATACCTTCTTTGTTGGTTTCCCATCCAAATAAAGCAGCTTTCTTCATGAAGTCTCCTGTGAGTTTTTTCTTTATCATATCGGTAGCACCTTTTAAACCTATTTTTTCTAAGTAAAAAGATATACCACCAAATAAAGTTGGAACTGCAGTATCAGCTTCTCCATCTTCAAATAATTGTTCTATGGTTTTGCCCTTTTGTTTTGCTTTTTCTGCGTTATAATCATATAAAGAACCACCAACAGCATCAGTAAATAAAGATACACCACCTGTCCCAAGAGCACTAATTGCAGTAGTACCTATTTGAGATAATGAATTTGCTGCTGCTACAATTAAATCAGATGCACTACCATTTTCACCTCTGCTTAATTTTTTAACAGATTCAGTAATGCCTGTGGTCTCTTTCATTTGAGACATCAAGTCGCCTATTTCACCAAGAGCCTTTGCTCTCTCTTCATCCATAGTAGCACCTGTATATATATTTTTACCAACAAGTTTACTAGCTAATTCTCTACCGAATAATTTTTCTAATGCTTGGTCGGCTACTAGGTTCATTTTAGGAACAACCATCTTAATGGTATTCACAGCATTGCTAGTCATATTACGCAGACTTTCTGCGTTAGTTAGGATACCATCATTAGCTTCCTGAATAGCTTTTTCTTTTTCTTCTCTAGCTACTACACTAGGGTCTTTTCTGTATTCATTAGCCCTCTCTTCATTTATTTTTTTGAGAGTTTTTATAGCTAAATCTATATCAAATGGTTTAGGTTTAGGAGAGACATAGGTCTTCTTACCCTCTTCTGTTAATACAACAGGAGGTGCAGTCGGTTCTTGTTGGAACTCAGTAACAGATTGAGTAAATCTTTGACTGTATTGGTCAGCAGGTTTTTGAGATACCGATGAAGTAACACCCAAGTTGGATGCCATAGTCGGTTCTTTTTTTTTTACCTGTGGCTGTGCTTGTGGCTGAGGCTGTGCACTAGTAATACCCATTAAAATCTTATAATCATCAATAGACTTTTTATATCCACTGCCTGTGAATAGAGTATAAGAATCACTTAATGCTTTAGGGTTACTAGCTATTAATGCTTTGAAATCATCAATAGATTTTTTATACCCATTACTTACAAATAAATTATAAGCATCCTGTATGGCTTGTTCATTCATATTTATATACTAGTATTGACTTGTATCAACTTTTTGACCTGTTTCACCCATTGCACCCATTGCACTAGCTGTACCAATTTTTTTCATATCAGCATTACCTTTCATAAATTCAGCTATTTGTGTTTGTACATCAGGGTCATTTAATTTAAACTCTACTATTGTTTTACCATCAGGTGCTGTAATTTCAATAACCTCATTAACTATACCTGTACCCTTAATTAAGTATCCAAATTTACCATATTTTTTCTTCAAATTTACTACTGTTTGTTTTTCATTTGTAGTAACATCATTACCAATATTAGCATCAATGTATTGGTTGAACTGACCTAGAGGGTCTTTCGGTGCTGCACTTGGTGGTGTACTCACTGCATAATCAAATGTTGAAGTTGTATTTACAGTTTTACCTGCTGCTCCCAAAGCAGCTTTTATTACATCTTGTTCATTAACTCTAAGTGGTTTAGAGAATACAGAAACAACTTGTCTGATAGCTTGGTCAGGACTTTTACCTTTAATATCATTAGTTAATATTTCAGGATTACCATTCTCATCTTTTCTCGTTATGGTTATTATACTTCCTTGTTTTTTAATACTTCCAAATCCCGGTATGTTAGTAACATAGTTACCACCTGCTGATGAAGCTGTTCCACTACCTGTTAATATACGTGCTAATTGTATACCTAAGTTTTTAGCTTCATCTTGTTTATTCTGCTCATCTATCTCTCCTTGAGTTTGTGCTCTCGGCTCATAGTATTGACCTTCCATAGATTTGTCAATACCAATACGAATACGCTGAGTCAATAAGTCTCTAGCAGTTTGCTTTTGAACATCATCTAACTTAACAATAGTTCGTCCTGAACCCGGACTTGCAGGGTCAGGTATAACTAATATAGCATCATGTGTTGCTAAACCTTTATCATTAGGGTCATCAGTAAGATAATACGCATTACCTGTTTCTGAGTTAACACCCTTATCCATCATTAATATACTTTGTGCATTAAATGGATTTGTATCTACAATACTATTTACAAAATTTTGCTCTGCTATTCTATATGCATTTACTGCAGGGTTATTCAATGATGGTCGCTTAGTTATATCACTAATCTTCATCAATGTTCTTCCTTGCATTACAACTTTAGCTTCCTCACCAAGACTAGCTATAATTTTGTCAACTGAACCTTGAGTATCAAACTTATCCATCTTAACACTTTGTGCCCACTTTAATTGAGGAAGTGTTTGATTATACTTTATAATTTCTTGACCTGTAACAGGGTCTTTTGTTTTTATACCTGTAGATAAAGTTCCTGTTGGAGTATTAATAACAAAATCCATTTTACTAAAGTTAGTAAATGATTCAATCTTTTCTTTATTCCAAGTTTCAAATGGATTTGCTATACCAACTCTATTAATATATTCAGCATATTCAGCTTGGTACTTCTTAGATAAATCAAATAATCCACTTACATCAGTCTTTAAATTTTGAGATGCAATAGAATAATCTTTAGGACTTAACTGACCTGATTTTAACATCCTATTCATCATCAATAAATAATCTTGAGATTGAGATGATAGGTCAATCATCTTATTGGTTACACGCTCATCCAATCCTGTAGGAGCATCAGCAATAGCTTTTAGGTTTTCTTGGGTTGCTTTTTCAATATCAGCCCTTTTTTGCTCACGCAATTCAGCTGTCTCTTTAAGCATTCCCGAAAACTCGCTACCTACTTTAGACCAATCTATTTGGTTCTCTACTGCCCTTTCGGCATATTTATAATATGATGTTGGCATATTTATTTCATATAAGGTTTAACACCATAACCAAGTCCACCATTTAACCAACTGAAATCTACAGGAGCAAGTGGTGCTGTTACAGCAGGTGCTTGTGGTACTACAGTAGTAGTTTGTGGGGTAAGACCTAAAACCATTTGGTTCAAACTTTTTATTTGGTCTTTACTAAAATTAGTTGTAACAAAATCTTGAAACTTAATAGGGTCTGTTGGGGCTTTAGATAAGTCTATACCATATTGTTTATTTACAGACGCTACTATTCCCGGATTAGTTAACCCTTGTTGGAATGATGGTCCTGCTTGACCGTATGCTCTTGCTGATTGCGATTTGCTATATAGTGGAACAAAGTCTGCAGCTTGCTGTGCCATACTTGCTACACCTGCAACACCTTGCATCGTAGCTTGTGTAGCTGCATTAGCTGCTCTACTAGCTGCAACTCCTGCACCCTCTGCTTCTGCTAGACTTAATTTAGCACGAGCATCTCTGAGTTGTGCATCTTCCACTGCAGTAGCTTTATCTAATGCTGTAAGTTCTTGACCCATCTCGCTAGCAATTTGCTGTTGACCTTGTTGCTGTAAGGCAAATACACGACCTGCTGTTTCTGCTGCACCTCTTTCACTTTCTCTACCTGCCTCAATTGCTTGTGCACCTGCAGATATTAAAGCCTCACGCTCTAATTGATATGGTTCTTTTTGAATACCTAATGCTGCTGAATAATTTACATTCAACTCTTTCTTAGCATCAGCTAATGCTTTAGCTGCCTCTGCTTCTGCTTTTGTCTGCAATTGTCTTTGCTTACTTGCTTGAGAGAAAGACATCCCTGTAGTTGCTGCAGTACCTGCTAATCCTACTGCTGTTGCTATTGTTGTAAATGCCGGCATATTATAATATTTTTATCATTTCACTAATATGGGCATCACCTTTAATGTACCCAACATTTTTATATATATCTATAAGACTGCTATTCTTTAATAATGAATAGGAGTATTTACATCCTGAATCTTTTGCAATATTTGTTAGCGTATCCACTAATAGTTCTAGTGCTTGCTTTCTATTTGGCTTTTCTCTATATGTCTTACTTGATACAATAAAGTCAACCCAACCAATAGCTGAGTTTGTTATGTAAACAAATCCTGCACATACAGGAACATCGCCATCTAAAATAAGTATACCACCTGTACCATTTTCGGGAAGGAAATCTTTCTGAGGTGCTGTCCACCCCCAATCATTCCACCACCCTAACAAAGTATCAAAATCAGTTTCTTCTAATTTCTTTATATTAAATTCCATTCAGTTACAAAGATACTAAAATCAAGGATAACTTTTCATTACATCAGAACCTAGTTGGAATAACTCTATCTTACTCGAAGATGAGTTTTCAAGCGTTACCACAGCGTAGTGACCTAATAGTCCATGCGATTCAGCAACAGAGTTCTTGATAAACATTATAAATGGTGTCTGTGTAGTAATAGGTTGTGCGTTTAATATAGTACCATCTATTACTAATTGGTTTAAATCGTTAGGTAAATCTACATTTATCTCAGTTACTTCACCTGCTAGCAATGGTATAGTAGATGAACCTTCTAGGAAATACACCATATCCCCAACGCTAATAAGACTACCTATGTATATCGGTGGGTCTACTGAGAAGTTTAATTCAATAGCAGATATGACACCATCAACTGATTCTGTTCTTCCTATACCACTCGTAGAACGGAATGCGTATTCATCAGGTATTGCAGGTACTGAGCCATCATTTCTTATATATGCAAAGTATACCTGTTCTTTCTTCTCAAACCAATTGTATTCAACATATCCTGATATTTGTAAATCTGTAATAACTTCTGCACTCCACTTATCATCTCCCTGAAGACTTAGTGTCTTGTATAATTTATTTTCTAATGGGGCATCATTCAATACAGTCTTTATTATTGACGGATATGTAGTGCCATAAAAATAGTTTCTATTACTATTTGAATTATGCAAATACAAATTACCACCTTTAAAGCTGTATAATTTATTGTTCATACCAATCATATAATCAGGTATGAATGAGTAGAAGGACACCCATCCCTCTACATTTTCTGCGTACGTTAAAGTATATTCACTCATTATATAGGACAACTTATTGGTGTAACATTTCCTGAAGTTAAGAAAACTGAGGCATGATTAGGTGTAGGCGTGACAGTATAATCAATATATGCTGTCATGTTATCTATAGGACCACTGTAATATATTTCTCCACCTGCAGATATATCGCATATTCTATATTGAACAATATTACCTGAACCTGAATCCCATTGCCCTCTAATTGTATATGGCAATTCTGTTATGAGTGGATATATAGTACCACTTTGAAGACTAGTAGTTGTTGTTACGTTTAGTAATTCTACCATTGAGTTATTGTAAACAATTAATCTACCACCAACTTGGTTATTTAATTGCCAAGATAGTATAACTGTTTCGGCAGAACAATCTGCTTGACATTCACCTAGTGTAGCGTAAATACCTGTCCCATCCCCGGGATTAACACATGAACCTTCCACACAATTATATGATTCGGGTACACATCCTTCACAAGTTTGCTGTGGTAATAAAACTCCACCTACCTGTTCTCTAACAATAGTACCATCTGAATAAAATCCATCAGTTGCTAATGTAGTTAAAGCAGCATCTGAAAATATAGCTGTTGAACTTCCTAGTGAAGGTCCGTTTAAATAATATGTTGCACTTGTTGCCATTTTTATTTTATTAATTTAATTATACAGGGCATCCACACTCTTGGTCTAGTGTTAACTCTCCTGTTCCTGATACAATGGTTGGTACTGTATCTATCACAGCACACATAAACACTACTTGTGATGCAGGTACTTCAACTTCAGTAGGTGTTCCACTTCCACATAAATCATAAGAAAGTGTTGAACCTGAGCCTGAATCTACATACATCCAATTCCAACATCCTTCAGTGCATCCACCACTACAACCACAGCACGCATCTAAAGTATCTTCTGCTGAATAGCATAATTCAATTGGTGTAGATTGTCTATAATCCCAAATCAAATATAAGTATTCATCAGTAGTTGATGGCATTGTAAAGCTTGCAGAATATGCACTTGGTGCACTTGCAGTATTTATTGGTGTTATATTTGTAGATAAAGATAGCAATGTATTTATATCTGCAGTATTATTCTCATATAATGTATCGCTTCTCAAATATCTAAACTTGTTCTGAGCAGGGTCAAATGTAAAATCATCAAACCCGAACTTATTACAAATCACAGTAACATCAGAACCATTAGTAGGTATACTTCCAAATCCCTGAGCACCCGAAAACTCACTATATTGAGATACCAAAGGACTTGCTGTACCTGAAATAAACTCAACTAACTCAGATGAAAGTGGAGATATAAATTCTCCATCTACATATCTATATTCATTATGTATGAATTGTCCTGCATCATTATCAGTTGTTAAACATATATTGAATACATTAAGAGTCTGTACTTGTGGACAATTAACTGTTATATCAATAAAGTCTACAGATGCTGTAGTTATAGTTATTACTGCTTGGTTTATTGAGTTACTTGATTTATTAAATGTAAGAACACCACCTACAGTAACAGGTCCTGTTGTGTATGTATCCTCTCCGTATGTAACAGATATTGTGACAGCATCAACCTCATTAGGGAATGAATAGTTTATATCTACATCACCAACTAATTGACCTAAGTTTACACAATATGTAACAGGGCTTAATGTAGATAATAGTATTCTTGTTTGTGTAATACCACAATCTATACAATCATCTTGAGTTGGCAAACTAATATCATTAGATGAAAGAACATATTCATTCATATAAGGGTCATAAGCACCAAGCTTCTGAGTACCAAATGATTCATTAAATAAATCTCTGAACCAAGTACGCATATTAGCTTCAGACACAACCTTTAGTTGGTCGTTACTATATGCACTACCACGAAGTTGAAGCACCGCTCCACGCTTAGCATCGGTAAAGTATTTATCATAACCATAAGAAGCAAAGCTTTCAGGATTATTACTTATACCGTAGTTTTCTATACGTGCAATCTGTGTACCTAATACTTCAGGAACTGATGTGATTGCACCACCTGCTGCTGCATCAGATAGTAAATTCTTACCTGATAATACATAAGATATTTTATCTTCCTGTAGGGCTAGTATATCTGTCTCACGAGCGAACAAAATTTGTATTGGACCAAATGATACCTCTAAGTTTTTATAGTTCAGTAGACCTGCGTTAAATTCGTTTAGCTTGTTCGTGTTTGATTCACTATTATATACACCACTATAAGTGATGTCAGCAAATCTATCTGACTCTTTATAATCAAATGCAGAGGTAGTAGTTACTCTGTTGCCTAAGTTAAATGTTTTACCTATTATTGAATCTAATATCTTGTAACTCTCTGCTCCATTACCAAATGCAAAGCAGTTAAAAAACTCGGGTTCTATAATTGCTGATACTCCTGTAGATGTATTTTGGTTTTGAATATTACCCTGATGATTACCATTAGTAATTGCTAATGATAAATTGTTTTCAAAAAATACGTCAGGTAAAGTCTCAGTAGCTTTAGTTTCAAATATAATTGTATTTAGTGCCCTGAATACTTCTATATCTGCAGTAACTCTATATGCTCTACTATTGGAGTAATTTTCACCTGTACAACTCTTGCCTGTAGTCGTTTGAAGTATAAGTTGATTTGTAGTTGGGTCTCTATAAAATTGCATATAATTTATACTGAAATTATATGTATTTAATATACCATCGGTAGAAATATATTCTATTGATGTATCACCATCTATTGAAAATCCTGTTGGTAGTAATGCTGCTACATTTTCTCCATTAAACCAATCTACCATATTATCGTAACTAGATAAAGATGTAAGGTCTTTTTCAAATATAAATCCTCTTTCTTCACAGCGATTACCAACACCATCTCTTTTCCAAACTATATTAAATCTAATTAAACTTCCTGCAGGTACAGTATAATCCTCATACTCCCATAAAGGATTTAGAGGGTCATAATTAGCACCTCTATATAAATTCATCGGATAGTTTAATTTAGCATAGTTACCACCCTTAGGTGCTGTAGCAGTTTGAGAACCCGGTGCTACTACAGCATCAGGATTTGTTACAGCAGAAAAACTATTAGGGTTAATCTTCATGTAAACACCTGCAGGGACTGCTACATCCTCTATTGGTGTTATAAAATTTTCTCCCTGTGATTCCTTTGCTAAAACTGTTGCATTAGCACAGGTTAGTAAAGGTCCATCAGTATCAGCTTTAACAATATATCTATCTCCAACTTGGACTTTACGAGCATTCTCTCCTTCAAGATAAAACCAAACTTCATTTGTTTCAGGATTATTAAAGAAAAGATTTGTATATATAGTATCGTAATTTTCAGCGTTAGCTTTGATTACAAATTTATATCTAGTTGCCCAATATGGTGGCTTTTGCGTAGGAGGTATTGTAACCTTTATATAATTCTTTGTACTTGAGTTTCCACATGGAACGTGTACAGTATTGTTTGGACTAACCAATGCAGTAGTTGCACGATTGTAATCATCCATATAAACTATACCTATTTCGTAATCTCTATTGCTATGTAAACTTTGTGTGTTGCCATCTTTTTGAAATGTAACATCTGCAAATACTATTGAGTAATACTCATAAACTCTTTGTGTTGGTGTTACGACATCATCTACATATTCCATTGCAATAAACTGTAATCCAATACTATTGCTTGCAGGTGTTGTTATAATCTCTATACCTTGACCTGTAGCAGATACACCACTTGCTAATTTTTCTAATGCATCTAAGTTATTTGGTAACACACAATTTATTCTATCTGTAAATGTAACTCCATCACACGCTGTAGCAACAGGTTCAATATTTGCTGATGTACCCATAGCTAATTGAAACTCATCGCTTGTTGCTAAATCATAAACAGATGTATAATTTCTTGGCAAGAAGAATGTAAATCCTTCTGATACATTGTCTGTTGTTTCTGTAGGGAATGGTGTATCTCCTGAGAATGATTCATGTGTAAGTGTAACATCAATAACTATTGATGAACCTTGAATTAATTCAACACCATCTAAATCTATTGATAATACTGAATCTGTAATTGTTTGTGGTAAATCTATTGTATAGTTACCATCTTGGTTTTCAGTAGTAATATCTGTAAGACCTATATCTTCGGTTATTAAATCTACTGTGTATTCTAATTTAATAGGATTACCATTAGAATCAATAAGGTCATATCCTTCTACATAGTTACCATACATTAATCTATTGCCCATTATAGTTTGAGCCTTAGCAAATCTTGGTACATTATCATAAAGTCTTAAAATTTCAGACTCAGGTAATACTGTAAATATTTTACTATTTGTAAATTGATATGTGTATTCAGCATTATCTAGTAAACCTAAATTAGCTTTATCTAATTTTTCTATAACCTTAATTATGTTACCACCTGCTTCTTTAAATAGTAAATCAATACCAACAACAAGAGAATCTCCTGTGTTAATTGTTACATTAACTGAATTAGCAAGATTGGTCATACCCTCATTTAAGTAACTCTCTGTACTAAACTCAAATTGTTTAGGTATAAATGCAGGTCCTGACCATTGGGATGTTGCAGAATATTCTCCATCCTCATATCTATATCTATATGCAAAACATATAAAATTATCTGTTAAGAAATTTTCTTGACCATTAGTTGCAAGAAGTGCAATAGATGGAGATTCAATAGGTGGTTTCTTAATAACCAAAATAGATTCATTGCTAAATCCATCTACACCACCTGAAGGATTAGCATAGTTCTTAACTATGTTTATTCTTCTAGGTGCATTGTAATCATCTGTAAAGAACAATAAGTTCTCAACTAAATCTACTCCTGTAATTAAATATGTAGGATTAAAATTAAGTGTAGTATTTATACCACTCCCATCATTAATACTTATGATATGGTATGTAAGAATACTACTCTTGGTATCATACGAACATATTAAATCTAGTTTACCTGTTGGACTAGTTTCAAAATTACTATCGTGTATAAACCAATATATAGTTTCATTTGAACCATCCTCTAAAGCACCGATACATCTAGCATCACCACTAAGAGAAACACCATCATATTGTAACGCAGTTAAAACAGTATTACCTTTAGAGTTCTCAATAACACCAACTTCCGAAAGTTCAGTAGAACCCATACGAATATTAAGTGCATCAATATATTCTCCATTAGGCACAAGTCGTTCATCAACGACTTTATTCATTCGTCCTGCTGTAAAATTTCTATTAATGTTCGCCATATTATTTAATCCACTTAGCTTGACCTCTCAAATTCATAAGCAATCTACCCGGATGGATATTGCTCATTCTGATTTTTGCATTTCTAAGCAATGCAGATTTATCTTTTCTTGCTCTAGCTACTATGTATTCTTGTACACCTAATTTACTTCTTAGTATTTCATATTGAATATATGCGTAGATATAATTCTCGAATAGTTTGTTAACACTAATCTTTGAGTTGTCTCCCTGCTCCATACCATCTGATATGTATTCAACGATAACAGATTGGTGTTGCATGTCTGAACTAAAGTTTATTACTCCTGCTTTGTTGTCAATCCTAAATGTAGGGTTAAAGTTAGCAGTCTCTGTATTTAAACCAAATCTATCTCCAATAGAATGTTCAAAGTACCATCTACCATCATAGTTATAACCTTCAGAACCATCAAATTGATTTCCTGAATTTAAGTATATACTTTTTTGTTGACCTACAATTCTATCATAATCTAATTCAGAATACTCAGGTCTCAATATATTGCCTTCCTCATCAAACAAAATCTTTCCTGTTTGGTCCTGAAGATATTCCTGAGAACTATTTAATTGAATGTTTTCTGTGAGTGGTCTAATCCAACCATCTTTATAGTAAGATATACGAACCCAATTCACATAATCAGATGGTAAGATGAATCTTAACTTGTCATCTACATCCAACTGCAAAGCTTTAATTTCCTTGAACGCATCGTAGTTTAATTCTTGTATAGCACGTTTTGCATGAAACAAAATCTTATAACGCTCCTCATTGTTAACCAATGAGTGATTACCACTATACATTAATGAGAAGTTATTTACAATATCGAAAAGACTTACATATTGGTAAGACCCCCAATTTTGATTCTCAGGAGGTACTCCTGCATTCTCGTAATATTTATATTGAGATATATATGCCATGTTCTATTCTTTTATTGTTGTTGACTAAATGTTGGTTGTTCGTGTTGTTCTTGAGCCATACCAAACTGAACAACTTCTTGCTCTCTAATAGATACACCACAGTATTGAAGAATCTTCATAGCTAATTTATACTCATCTTCTAGTGGTAATTCAAAATCTTGGTAGTCTAATTGAGATTGGTCAAACACAGGCTCACCATTTGATAGAGATATATAAGTCCACTTAGGGTCTTTAGGATGTCTAAAGTATTGTGCAACCAAAGAATCTTCTGAATTTATTGTAGATGGATAAACGGTTATGACTTCACCTTCCTGAACCCATGCAGGAAACATCTCACTAGGGGCTGTAAGCAACGATGCATTCAGCATAGTGATTCTACTCAGTGTTACTTTTTCAGCTTCTCCTAGATAGCTTAAATCTTCTCCTACAAGTTTATAGCATAGCACTTTATTAATCATATAATATGTATCACCTGTAGTTGTTAAGGTTGGTACATAAAATTTATTTGTATCTACTGCTACTTGTACCAATGGTTTAGTTTCAGAAAATGATTCTAATGTTTCTGAGATTGGTCTTTTAATATTTCCATAATCAACACCTGATTGGCGTGCATTCTCAGCATTTATAACTTTGTTATAGCTGCTAAAATATTCTTCAAACAACTCCATCTGAGCCTGCTTAGCGTACAGGTTAAAATCAGACGGAGATATATATCCGTAGTTGTTCTTATTCAGAACAGACAATACTGTATTTCTTACTGAGTTAATCATTATATAATGTTTTCACAAAGATAAGAAAAAAAAGAAAGGGGGTCTTGTGAACCCCCTCATCTTTAAACAAACTTAATTGTACTTATTATAGACCTAATTCGCCTTCCAACATACGAAGTGCATCTATACCATCATCACTTTGTAAGTACGATGTAACAAAGTACATCGGGTCTTCTCCGTATGGAACTGATAACATTTTCTTTTTGTTAGAACTCGTATTAAAGAATACTTCTTTTTTATTATTTCTAAACGCTAATAGCTTGGCATCAAAGAATAAGTGTACGTTTGATTGTAACTTAACCATTGGGTCTTGCAACGCATTTAGGAATTGCTTTGGATGTCTCTTAGCATAGATAAGCATATCACGTTTTAATTCTGCTGTACTAATCTTAGATGTATCCTTACCAAACAATACACGACCAAGAGTCTCTAATTGTTCGACAGATAATTGACGTGCTTCAATTAAAGCATCAACCTCTGCAGTTAATTCTTCAACCTGTTTAGCTGCGTCTTTCTCCTCATTTACTTCTGTAAATACAATACCATTACCGGGATGGTAATATAGGAATTGCTGAAGCACAGGATTGTTTTTTGGAACTCTCAAGAAACCATCTTCAAAGATGATTGGTTCTAAAATTGCATTACCATCTTGCTCGTCTTCAAAAGGTGACTTTTGATTTACAGCATATCTTAATGGACGGTTACTATTAGTAGTCTCATCAAAATATAATAAAGGGAAACGCTTGTTGTTTTTTGAAGGCAGCATAAAAGATAATGGTGCTGCGTTTCTAGTTAATCGGTAGACCTTGTCTACAGGAGTTGTTTTTACTGACATTTGATATAATTTAATTTGATAAAAAAATAAGGGGAGCAGAATGCTCCACTCCCCTAATTATAAACTTACGCTTGGAACAAGAAGAAGTTGTTTGCACCTAAGGTACATACTGCTCTTTCTGACAAGAAGTTCACTTCCATAGCATCTAAATCGCTAGTCTGTGCACCACCTGCTGAACCTGTAATCCAAGTTTTGTAACGTCTGTCCTCAACTTCAGTTGCACGATAACGTACGTGTAAGAATGGACGCTTAGCGTTTTTACCAAGAATTTGGTCATAAACGGTTGTAGAACCTGCAGGAACTAACAAACCACTTTTAACAACGCCTGCACCTACTAGACCACCACGCATGGTTGGGTCGTTAAGGTATTTCCAATCTGACTTGTAGAAGTCATAACCACGACGGAATCCTGAGAAACCTAAGTTCAAAGCCATCTCAACATCGTTATCGAATAAACCGAAAGATGCAGAGTTAGAAGAACCACCTGATACATAACCGTTCAATGAAGCTAACATATCGTCGATGTCGAAACCGAAGTCACGATTAACGAATATTACGTTTTCTTCGATAGAACCTTGCTTATCTAAACGAGAGATGATTGAGTCGAAATCAACTAATGTAGTTGGGTTTCCACCACCCCATACGTTACCACGATTCTCTACTACGTAGAAGATACCCTCAGAACCTTTGTTACCTACTTGGTCGTTAACAACTTGAGTAGCAACACCTGAACCTGTTTCAGCAGGAACTGCTTCAATCATTGAGGTTTCTAAGTAATCCTCGAAACGTAAACGAGTTTCGTGCTCTGATTTAAGATACCATAAGTATCCTGTTGCACCATTTTCGGTAGTTACTTCAACCCATCCGATTTGAGCCATATCAGAACCTGATACTGCATACTTATCTTTGATGATGATTGGAGAGTTTTCGAAGAAGATGTCATCAGATTCCAAAGAACCTTGCATTCCGTTAACACCTTTCTTAAACTCAGAACCGTAAATGAATACTGTTAAAGCTACATCGCCAAATACTTGACCTGCTGCTTCATAGTAAGCTACATCAAAAGTACCTGCTGCAACATCAACATCTAATACGATACCTTTGTTACCACCTGTACCTGTGTTAGAAGTAATGTAAACAGTCTGACCTTTACGGATAGCAATACCACCTGCACCTGAAGGGATAAGAGTATCGTTAACTGTAATAGTAGCTGTGTCATCGCCTACTGCTCCACTAGTTTCACAATCTGTGTATTTAGTGTGTAAACGTCCTTGCTCTGCCCACTTAATTAAGTCAGAGTTTGAAGGCATCTCTGCTCCTACTAAACGTAAGAAAGATGCGATTGTACGATTACCATAACGCTCGAATTCTTTTTCATAAGTATCAGGAAGATACTGATTCATGAAGTCGAAGTTGGTAATGTAATTGGTGCTTAAAGGCACCTGTTCTGCCGACGGTTGTAACTGATAACCGGGCGTACTTAATACTGAACCTGCCATTTTTTAAATTGTTTAATTGTTAATTATTTCTTTTACTTTTAATTTTTAGATTCCTACCTGAGCCTGAATCAACTGCTTTAATTTGCATTCCTCCATTATTGATGACCTCAGGTGCTCTACGTATATCCATGTCAATGTTTTTGGCTTTACGCATATCCTCATCAATTGCTGTTGCTCTACCTTGTTCATAAAAGAACTTGGCAAATCTGTCAGGATTCATTGCTACAGAAAGTGCTTTGTGGTATCCTGCTGCATCCTTCATTAATCCACTCTCATCCAAATACTTATTAATAAAGTTCATTGGTGTTGATTGTAGCTTCTTTAATTCTGCTGCATCTCCGGGAGTATAAGTCACTCTGTTCCCATCTAAATCGAACTCAAAACCTTTGAACTCATTAGAGAAAACTTCATCAGTTTTCTGTTGGAACCATTGTACCTTACGTTCACTCTCTTCTTGATACGTCTTAGCCTCCTGCATATATTGCTGATAAGCTTCAAGTTGTTCTTTTGCTTCTTGAGAAACCCCAACCGTACTTGACTCAAGTGGTTGTTTGTATGCTTCCTTCTGCTCAGTAAAAAACTTTTTAGCTTGGGCAATCGCTTTCTTCTTTGCTAACTTAGCTTTCTTGATTGTTGAGTCATCATCCAAATCTTCATCGTATGAATACTCCTCAAGCATAGCATCAATATCATCTGAATCTAAACCTTCTTCAGTTACAGATAGATATTCTCTTAGCAAAGTGTCAGGGTTCATCGAATCAAAATCTTTGTTTAACTTAACAAAGTCATTAATCCCACGTCCTGTTTCTTTTTTGTATTTCAAAAACGCTTCAACATCAGATGGCAACTCATCTCTTTCTTTGCTAGAAAGTAATTCATCTACCGATGCTACTTGTCTACCATACTTGTTACCAATATATGATAAGATGTCAGCATCACTCATCTCTGCCTTAGCCTCAGATACTATCGCAGCATCTGTATTTACTTCAACCTCTTCCTGTTGTTGTGAACCTTCAATGATTGTAATCTCATCATTACCATCATTAAATTGTTCATCATGTTTCTGAAGTAATTCTTTTTCTACTTCCTGTATTGATTTGGCTTCAATGCCATCAATAGCTTTTACTTTAATTTCCATTTGATTTAATTTTTACAAAGTTATACAAAATATAGATATGCATTTAAACCTATCTAGGCTCAAATTCTGCCATATCAAAACCATCTAGGCTATCCTCGTTAGATTCAAAATCCATAGGTGGTAAATTATTCTTACGTTGATTAATCAACTTAGACTGCTGAGTATTCTGAATGCTAATTCTTTTGTCCTTAGCTTTCTCCTTCTCAGTATCTCTTTGATTAATAGCCATCTCTTGAAGACCCTTAACTTGCATACTATAGTCAAACTCTTCACGCATCAAGTAAGATTTCAATTCAGCTTCCTTATTAAGCTTTTCAATTTCAAATGAAATCTCTGCTTGCTTAACTTGAATCTTAGATTGAGTCTCTGCTTCAATCTGTTGCATTGCTGATTGTGCAGCAATCTGCTGAATTTGCATTTGTTGCTGAGCCATCATTGCGTCTTTACGCATAGCTTGCATGTCTTCACGCTCTTGCTTTCTTTGACGCTTAAGTTTAAGTAACTGATTAGCAAGTTTGAGATTTTTAATCTCACGTATGTCAATGGCATCTTCAAGATTAATATCACCCTTCGACAAAGCCATTTGTATGTTTCCTTCGAGTTGGGCTTTCTGTTCCTCATCAGGTGCTACCTCTATGAAGATACCAAAATCGTAAATATATAAATCCTTGATTTGCTCAAGAATAGATGTATTATATTTTCCAATCTGATTTGCAAACTCATCTCTAAAATCTGCATATTGTAATATATCTGCTACACGATAAGACAATGCTTCTGCAAGTGTTCTATAAATATATAGACTACCATCAAGAATATGTCTTGTTGCTGTATTAGAGTTCAATGCTGCTAACTTCTGAACACCAACTAAAGAGTTAGGGTCAAGAGTAGAACCATCTCTAGCTTCATTCAATCCTGTTACAGAGCGAATCATATCTAGGTAGTGGTTCATATTAGCAATAAGCATTTGTGTTTTGCTAGCACCTGAGTTAGAGTTTAACTCTTGAATTGGTACTCTAGCATTATTAAATTCTCCATCCTGAGTATAGCTTCTACCAATTACACTACCTGTTTGGAAGTATAAACGTAAAGCATCTTCAGGATTATATGCATTACCTGTACCTAAGTCTACTTCATTAAGACCATCAGCATCAATGAATACACCATCAGGTACTACACGAGAAATAACTTGTTGTAGTTTTAAGTGTGTTAGCTGAATTAAATCAGCAAAAGGAACCATACGTCTTACCAATGATTCAATAACACCTTTGTACATACGAGGAGCAACAGCCACGAATTGTGGAATAGCATGCTGACTAGCAGACTTAGGTCTAACCATATTCTTTTCAACTTCCCATTTTAATAAGAAGTTTGTACCCATAACCATAACACCACTATACCAAACATCAATGGTCTTAGAGATTTTTTCAAAACCTCCTTCTTCCATCATTTCTTGTGGTGGGTTAAATGTATCGTCTTTCTCTATTACTTTAGTATTACCATTTTCATTTACTTTCTTCTTGTATGTAAATGTTTTGGTACTCTTATAATTGAAATATAATAATGTACAAGTATCTCTATAGAATAAACTATTATTATAGAATTGTGCTACGTTAAAATAGTTGTACCAACTCTGACCATACTTTGCAATCTCTTCTAATTCTGCATCAGTAATATCAGGCTTAATCTTTCTTATCTCATTAATTGGTACAGCTTTAATCTCTCCCCAATAAAAACAATCCTTAAAGTTAGGGTCTTCAGTATAACTATATACTACGTTAGCAGGGTCAACATAAGATATTTTAACTCCTGCACCCGGCAAGAACTCATGCTTAGCTATTGCAATACCAATAGTAGTTATATCATAATCATATCTTTTACGTAAATCCTCATACTTATTAATATCAAATAAAGTATTGATAGCCTCCTCTTCTGCAATTTCAATAGCAGGCTTGTAGTTGAGGTTCATATATAATGATAACTCATCATCAGTAGAAGGAAGTTCTTCAGGGTTTACAGTGAATGGGTCCACCCCTGTATTTTCTTTTATAGTAAGCAATAGGTCTTTAGCAACCATTTGCCCTTCAACCATATCTTGATATTTATTTCTTTTAGCTTGAGACATAGCATCTTGTGCGTATGCTTTCACTTTAAATAATCTATCAGACATTCCGTTAACAACAATGTCAACAAACTTTGGTAAGATAGGAACAGGTGTCCAATCTAAATTAAGATATGATAAGTCACCATCAATAGCTAATTCGTTTTTATATTTAGCTATTGGCTGTTCACCACGAGCATACAATCGAAGACGATTCATATCTCGCCACTGATTGTAATACCTACATTGAGTTCCGTCTTTTCTAAACCATTCGTATTGAATAGCTTGACCAACCTGTAACCCAAACTCTTTAGAATCCTTTACGGAATCAGGAGCAAACTGTGAAGGGAAACCTGTGGCGTTTATATTTACCTTAATATTATCTTCCATCTATTGTAATTAATTCGCTTGTATTACCTCTGTTATTATACCTTGCAAAGTTAACGCTTATTTTTGATTGTTTTTGTTCGGGTAAATACAGATGTTTTTGGTTAGCCATAATAGCTAATCCCGAACTAATCGAAGCATCAAATCTTGTTCTATCACTAATATCAAACTTAGCCCAATCTTCTAGTGTTCTAGTGAATGGCATAGTTCCTATTTCATCGGGACTTCTATATGTACCATCCATATCATACCCTACATACTTTTCGATGTAGGACTCAATAGCTGACGCATGAGACTGTTTCACATCCTCAGATGAGTTAGGTATCCCTCCGAGTTCTCGCTCTGTCTGAGAGAGTTTATTGAAGTGCTTATCGGGTCTGTTCATACAGAACCCTCTATACCCTCTATTCTTAAAATGGTAAAGCAATCTAGGTTTGTTATTCTCTGCAAGTATTGGCATACCATAGAATACACAAGCCATCAATACTTCCTCAAAAAAAATTTCTGCTGTCTGTGGTCTAGCCACATACTCTAAAAAGAACTCATTGCTAGGTGCATCATCCATATTAAACTTTGTTAGTCCATGCAATGCACCATTAGAGCCACCACCCCCAACTGTTCCTGATATATCGTAAGAGTCACAACCAAATGAACCTATGTGTTCATTAGCAGGATACTTGATACCATTCTTTACTACCACCCTATTCTGCAAACCTTTTGCAGGAATCCAACTAATATTAAATCTACCCCTAGTATCAGGATTAAATACAACTTTAGAATCCTTTATTCCATTTTCCCAACTAAAATTACCTCTAGTTAAATGATGTGCAGTTATCTGTCCATCATTATGGTCTATCTGTTGGTATATCTTTGTTAGGTTAAATATAGATGACTTGCTCTCATCACGAAACGCATGAGATGTAGTTCTTGGAAACTGACGATAAAATTCATTAAGTGCATCTGCATCACTCTTTAATGAGTCCACCTCATTCTCCCAATAATCTATAGCACCATTTCTAATCCACGCCCCATCAACTCCCATTACAGGATTGTTAGGTTTCCTGAATACAGGCATACCATGTCTATCTATAAATCCCTCCATGTTCCATTCCATTGGAATGAATAATGCATATAGTCCTGATTTAGTTTGACCGTTTGAGTTTCTTCTTATAACATTAGAGTCTTCATATAAACTCTTATAGTTATCACCACCCTTTGAAAGTGCATTAGATGTTGAACCCATCATACACTTACCAATAATCTTGCTACCCAAACGAAGACACGTCTTTGTAACACGCCAATTGTTTAATATATTATTTGGCTTAGTCCATTTACCACTCTCGTCATGTACAAGATGTAAAAGCTTTTCACCATCATAAGAGTTGTCTTCTGTATTCTTCCAATCAATGGTGGTATCCAATCCTTCCATCTCATTGTCATCAGACTCATGCATATTCTTTTTTGTAATCTTAGATGCAGGAATCCTAAATGCTAATTCAGTCTTTGGTTTATCCATACCATCCTGAATAGGTTTAAAGAAGAATGGTAATCTGTTTGCGATTGGTACAACCTTATCGGTAAACATCTTCTTAGCATCAGCACCTGTCTTAGATAAAATACCTAATCTTCTATTCTTAGATATTGTTCCCAAGTTTACAGTCTCAGATGAAGCCATAAAGGAAAATCCTGAACGACGTATCTTTAGATATGTCATACCAAAACATCTAGGGTCTGCTTTACAGGCTTCCCAAAAGATAAAAAATATTCTATTCGCTTCTCGATAGTCGGGATAACCAACATCAATACTTGTCCACTGCAAGTACATATAGTGAGAACCTGTGATATATGTAGGGTCTCCATTGTTCATGAACCACGCCCCATATTCACGTCTATCAAACTCACTCTCTATATAATCAACCCATTGATTTTTAAAATCAGAAGACATATCATTCCACTGAAATATAGATTGTATTTTATCTAGTTGATTAGGTAGTAATTTTCTTTCCCAATATTGCTCAGAGCGTTTATCGCTCCTCTTTATAATATCTTTTGTTACTAAAGGTAATGCAATAACAAGACCCTCTATACTTATTATCTCTCCAATCTGACCTGTCTTGGAGATAATAACCATATCATACTTTTCATCATAACCATACAACCACGTACGTGCTCCATTCTTTTTGGAGATTACATTTGATGGAACATAATTATCTAGTACCCTATATAAACTATTTACTTCTTCGTTCAGCAAAACCTTGTTTCGTATCTATTTGTTTAACACCACGCCCTGACATCTCAATGCTTTCTTTTTCAGATTCTATTCTAGTAAGAATCTCGAACGCATCGAATATGGCTAGCTTCTTTGTAGCTGCTGCATTCTTTAATTTATCTGCAGCCAAATCACCATCTAAAGATTCTCCATTCTTTATGATGCTTTCTTCTGCAACACGAATAAGTTCCTCTACAGCACGATGACCTGCCTTTATAATTCTTAGCTTAATATCTTTTACATCTTTCTGCTGTTCCATATTATAGTACAATTGCTATTTGATGTGTGAACATTCTATAAAGCTTTTCTCCATCAACATTAAATTCATATTCACTCTCAGGATGGAAACAAACCTTATCTCCATTATTTACACCAAGTCTAGATAACTCTTCGTTAGTGTATTTCATTATGCCCATCAATGGTTCCTCCTTAAATGGTTTCATTATATAAGATTCAGTTGGTGGAATAGGTTTAACAAAACAATATCTATCGTGTGAGAACCAATCACCATCAGATTTATATAAAAAGAATTGGTCGAACTCTATAAAGAATAAATCATCTTTAAAAAAACTCTTACCACTCTTTTGCCTACCCTTCATATCATTATAATATTTAAAAACATTATGATGAACTAATAGAGTATCGCCCTCTTTAATTGGTCCTTCATACCCTAGTGGAACAGATATAACTTCTGCCATCCTATTTGAATACCTGTGGTCTTCTTCAGATGTACTAGTTATAAATTCAATACCACCAATGGACTTTGTATTATCATACCTCTTCCCTTTAATGGGTTTGGCTATAAAGAAGAAAGGTGATTTCATTTAAAATCTATATTATATTCTACTGATACAGGTACGTTTGATGTGAACTCTTTCCAAAGAACAACTTCATTATCTGCTTCAATCCATATTTGGAATGAGCCAAAGTTTTCTTCATACTTAATTAAATGGATTACATGGCTATCGCCTAGAACTTTTTGCCCTGTTATGTAATGCATAGCCCCTGATTTATAATCAGGTCCTATAGATATTTTCCTTATTATCATTTGATTCTATTCTTATTATACTTAAATTTGTATTTGCAAATATACTAATAATTGAATTAATGAATAATAAAATCAGTATACTCTTCCTAGCACCACATTTATCTACAGGTGGAATGCCTGCATTCTTATTAAAAAGAATTGAACTACTACAGAAGTACACAGATGCTTATATATATGTAGTAGAGTATAAAAACTATAGCAATGATTATGTTGTACATAAAAATAAAATTGATGAGTTAACACCAATAATAACTCTTGGTGAAGACAAGATGATGTTAATTGATATAATTAAAAATTTAAAGATTGACATTATACATATAGATGAAATGATTGAAGGGTTTGATTCACATAATCAAGTACCTGAAGAATTAATGAAAGCTTTATATGCTAAGGATAGAACTTGGCGTATAGTAGAAACCTGTCATAATGTTTGGTTTAATCCAAATACAACTAAAAGATTTCATCCTGACGCATATGCATTCTGCACTCCATATCATTTAAAGACGTTTGCTGATATGCCATCTCCTAAAACTGTATTACAATTCCCTATTGATGATTTAACAGGAAATTATCAGTGGGATGATGCAATGAGGGATTTAGAATTTGATTTTGAAAAAGACCATGTAGTTAGTATTGGATTATGGACTGAAGGAAAGAATCAAAAGGAGGCTATAGAATTAGCTAGAAAAATGCCTAATGTTCAGTTTCATTTTGTAGGAAATCAAGCTGTAAACTTTCAGAACTATTGGGAACCACTAATGAAAGACCTTCCTAGTAATTGTAAGGTATGGGGCGAAAGAGAAGATATATGGAGATTTCTATTAGCAGCAGATGTATTTATGTTTAACAGTACATGGGAGTGCAACCCACTTGTTATACGTGAAGCAATAAGTTATGGTAATAAAATCATTGCAAGAAATCTTCCTCAGTATGAAGGTATGTTTGATGATTATATAACTCCATTAGATTCTGATTATCTAGAGGAACAATTAAAACAAGTATTAAAAGGATATAGAGGATACGATATTCCTGTAGGACAATCAGAAGAATTTGCATTAGGTCATATTAATTTATACAAAAGTATTATGGAAAAGGAACCTCAGAAAAATACGTTAACTATAAACACACATTTTGTTGGACAACCATTCCTAGAAATACTAGGAGAGTCTGATGAAATATTCACAGTAGAATGGTATGGTGGTGAAGGCTTGGTGTATCGTACTCAAATAGGATGCAATCAATGGACAAAACTTAACAAAGAGTATTATGCCAATTGGAGAGTAATGGTATTAGATAATAATGCTAATATCATCTATGACCATATTTATAATGATAAAGATAAAAGAGTATATATTGCTTTTGACAGCAAGTCTCTTGGAGATACATTAGCTTGGATTCCATATTGCGAAGAGTACAGAAAGAAGCATGGCTGTGATTTAGTTGTAAGTACATTTTGGAATAAACTATTTGTAGATACATATCCTGATATTGAGTTTGTTGAACCCGGTTCAACAGTTAAGAACTTATATGCAATGTACTCTCTCGGTTGGTTTTATAATAGCAATAAAGAACCTGAGTTACCTAACACAATACCTTTACAAAAAACAGCATCTAATATTCTTGGATTAGAATATAAAGAGATTAAACCTGTAATAGGATTTGAATTAATGGAACCACCAATAGATAAGTATGTAACTATAGCTACAAACTCTACAGCAGGTTGTAAGTTTTGGTCAAAAGAAAATTGGCAAGAGGTAATTAACTACTTAGTCTCAAAAGGGTATAAGGTAATTAATGTTTCATTAGAAGATAATCCATTTGATAATTGTTCCGTACCTGTAGATAAATCAATTAATTCAACTATAAACTTTATACTACACAGTGATTTCTTTATAGGTTTATCAAGTGGATTGAGTTGGTTAGCTTGGACACTAAACAAAGAAGTGATAATGATTAGCAACTTCACAGAAGCTGACCATGAGTTTAAATGCCATAGACCTATAAACAAAAATGTTTGTCATGGATGTTGGAACAACCCTGAGTTTAGATTTGATAAAGGAGATTGGGGTTGGTGTCCAATACATAAAGATACTGATAGACAATTTGAATGTCAATCAGGTATCAAGCCACAAGATATAATTGATATTATTAATTCTCAAATGGTGGAGCAAGAATAGCAGTAATAGGATTAGCTTGTAAGTCTATTTGATATGCTAAGTTTTCTTTTAATTGTGAAACATCTAATATATTTTCTAGCCATCCAATAACTTGTTCTTTAGTTAAGTCTTCATAGTTAGTAAATGTATTTGCATCAGGTGCACTAACATATTGCTTAGCCCATTGCTCAGCACGATACTTCTCACCATCAATTGTAGCTATTAATCTCCAATCAATATTGTTAACTACGTTAGGAAGACCATCTTGATTTAAGATAACTTCCATTGCAGTGATTTCCCAAGTGTATATAATTTCCATAATTATTTATTAAGCACCACCATAACAATCAAATTTATATGCGTTACCGGCAGCAGATGTAATAGTTGGTGTTTGTGCAATAGGGTCATCAAAATATGTTGTCACATAAGCAGCATTTAGAAAATAATCAATAGTTGCACCACCAAAATTAGATGCAGACACTAAAAAAGTATCACCTGCTGTCAATGTTACATTTAAAGTTCCTGTAACAGAACCTTGACTAACACCATTTTTTAACCAACTACAATTAGTCAAACCGCCAAGATTATTTATTTGTAATGTAGGAGCAGCAGCACCACCCTGCATTTTTATAGCACTTGATAATAAATGTCCCATTATGCACTTAAGTTACCAATCACATACCATTCGTTAGTACCAACTTTTACAAGTGTTACTCCTGTATATTGATTTGCTATTTTTAATTGACCTGATTTACTTCTTAATGTTACACCTGAACCTGCAACAATAGTTGTTTGTACTGCACTGTATTGAAGAACCTGAATCTCAGTTCCGATAGGGAATGCTATTGTTCCATTTGGTGGTACAGTTAAATTATTTGTACTCGCCCCATTCATTTCAACAATCTTTCCTGCATCAGATAAAGCTAATGTATAAGATGCAGTCTGACGATTAAACTGATTGTATATAGCAACCGCACCATCGTATGCAATCTTCATACGTATATTTGAACCCGAAGTGCCTGCAGTATAAAACTCCATCTCTGCACTTCCTGTAGTACTTGCTCTTATAGCAGCATTCTTTGTATTATAATCTAAATAAAAGAAACTAGATGTCGCTATAGATAGACTACCATTAACCAATAATTTTGTACTTGAGTTTGGTGTTGCCCCAATAGCAACATACGTACCATCATCTTGTATAATACTATTACCAATTGTACTAGCACTTGTAAATTTAGTTACATAGTTATTGGTACCTGATACTGTAACAGATGTACCACTAGTACCCGATGTCCCATTAACACCACTTGTACCTGATACTCCCGATGTTCCGTTTACGCCACTAGTGCCATTAACACCTGATGTTCCTGATGTGCCATTTACACCTGATGTCCCACTTATGCCTGATGTGCCTGATGTTCCATTTGCACCCGATGTTCCACTAGTGCCATTAACACCTGATGTTCCCGAAGTGCCATCCGTTCCTGATGTTCCATTAACTCCCGATGTACCATTAACTCCACTAGTTCCACTAACTCCCGAAGTGCCATCTGTTCCTGAAGTACCATTCACGCCACTCGACCCCGATGTACCGTTTAATCCACTTGTTCCACTAGTACCATCTAATCCACTTGTTCCTGATAATCCTGAAGTTCCACTAGAACCTGAAGTCCCATCAACTCCACTTGTTCCTGACGAACCTGATAATCCACTAGTACCATCTAATCCACTTGTACCACTAGTACCCGACACTCCACTGCTTCCTGACTCGCCCGAAGAACCTGATGTTCCTGATGAACCTGAGTTACCACTGCTTCCACTAGTACCATTTATTCCACTTGTACCCGATGTCCCACTTGTACCTGCAGGTGCAGACAAAGATGTAACAACGTATGAATATTCTCCATCTTCAGTGTACCAATTAACACTGTGGGTTGTTGAATCATTATTGTTAAAGTAAATCTTAACAATCATTCTATCTGTTGCTGCAACTGTAGTATTAGGGAATACAATATCAACTGCATTTTCGGTTGGAACTCCACTACCATCCCAACCAATTATAACTGTATTTGTTGTAAATATTGAACTGTAACCAACACCTGAAGCATCAGCCAATTGAAGAGTTACATAGATTCCAATGTTATCATTAGACGCAGGCTTTAAAGAATGCAAAGTAAATCTTTGTATACCTGAAGGGATTAAAGTAAATCCAAATTCAGGTGTTAAAAATTCCTGAACTAAAACATTCTGCTGATTGCTTGTTAAAGTTTTTGTAATAGTTTGAAGTGATGCTGTAGTTGGTTGCTCTGCTAAAACTTTATATGGAGATATATCTGAGTTTTGAGAGTTATTAAAATAATATAACCTTCCTGAAGCTACTCCGTCTGTTCCACTAGTACCTGATGTACCCGAACTTCCTGATGTACCTGAAGTCCCTGTAGTACCACTACTACCATCAGTACCACTAGTACCTGATGAGCCTGAACTACCTGACTCACCTGAAGAACCCGATGTTCCATTGATACCTGATGTACCACTAGTACCGTCTATGCCACTAGAACCACTAGTACCATGCGTACCACTAGTTCCATCAGTACCACTAGTACCGTTTGTTCCACTAGTACCACTTATTCCTGATGTACCATCCAATCCACTAGTCCCTGAAGTACCATCAACACCTGAAGTACCACTTGTCCCATTAACTCCACTAGTCCCACTTGCCCCATCAGTACCACTAGTACCGTTTGTTCCACTAGAACCACTAGTCCCGTTAACACCTGATGTGCCATTAATTCCCGAAGTACCGTTTGTACCGTTAATTCCTGACGTACCATTAGTTCCACTTACCCCACTAGTACCATTTACACCTGAAGACCCCGAAGAGCCTGAAGAACCCGAAAACCCTGATGTACCATTAACTCCTGAGGTCCCACTAGTTCCATTAAGTCCACTTGTTCCTGACGTACCTGACGTACCATCTTGACCAATAGCAGATATTGTTCCACCTGCTATTGATATATTAGAACCTGCAACAATTACAGAACCATCTGCTGCTAATATTTCTGTGGCTAGACCGTTTATTTTTACGAATGCATTGGCAAAGATGCTATTTGAAACAACAAGTTGCTCCATATCTACATTGCCAATAAAAGATAAGTCATATCCATTGGTATTAATAACCCTATCACCCTCTAATGTTCCACCTGCTTGTAGGACTTCGTCTAAGGTTGGTGTAGGTATAACAATGAGACTGAGAATATCACCTATTGTGTAATTCTTAGTCTCATTTTCGTTATTGACCTCAGTACCAATAACCTTATCTTCGATGCTTGGGGTAGCATCTATAGGATATGTACTAATTCTAGCCATTAGTTTTTAAACTAAAGTTAAAAGGTATAAAGTTCTGTTGATTACTGCAAGCATTTCATCTAAAATGTTCTGTAATTCAGAACTATATTGACCACGCTCTGCATCAATAATCTGTTGTAGACCTTTTAAGTGCTCTACTGCTCCTTCAACTTTTGCTTCAGGGATAATAATAGCTAATCTTTTATAACGACCAAAGTAAACTTCAGTAAACTTGTCTGTTAAATCAAGAATATCATCATAATATCCTCCAAGAGCCTTGTGCTCTGCAAAAGAAGTTGTATTCAAGTGAGCAAGATGCATTGCATCTCTTGAATGAAACAACAATCCTATTAATTCATTAGGTGCTTTCATTTGTTTTTTGTGTTACCTCGCCTGTCTGCATGTTAATTACAGAGTCAGGTCCGTATTTATTAATTAATTCTTGTTCTTGTTCAAGCATTAAAGTTCTAAGACCATCACACTCTTTAAGT